>Ga0233424_10000600_pt1 | contig 42570 bp, 31 predicted proteins | sample Watercolumn_Towu_FD_181011 | JGI IMG/M metagenome (GOLD analysis project Ga0233424, IMG submission 181011) | Freshwater microbial communities from Lake Towuti, South Sulawesi, Indonesia - Watercolumn_Towuti2014_125_MG | ecosystem: Environmental > Aquatic > Freshwater > Lake | place: Indonesia...
CCGCGCATGTGCTTGAAGGGGTACACGTTCCACCGCCGCGTCTACGGGCCGTACCGGTTGAAGGGCCCCCTGATGCGCCGCGGCTGGAAGCAGTGGATGGACGACGGCTCCCCGGAGCTGACGCCCGAAGTCAAGCGCAAGTATAAGTTCGACAGCCGGTTTCTGGATGACATGATGCGCGTGTCCTGGGACACCGGATTTACCTACCTCGCCAAGGCGATGATCATCATCGCGACCCGGTACAGCGGCGAGGCGGGGGCGCGGCGGCTGCGCGAGCAGGGCTACGCGCCGGAGATGATCGAGATGATGAAGGGCGCGGGTACCCGCTGCTTCAAGCATCGTGCGGGCATGCCGGTCCTGGGCATCATCGGCAAGATGATGAACACCCGGATGAACGGCGGCATCGACACGCTGCTGGACGCCTGGATCCGCAAGGTGGGCCCGAATCAGGCGCAGGGCGGCCGCTACTGGTCGAACTACACCTGGCACGGCGACCAGGACCCGTCCCAGCCCTGGTGGAACGGGACCCAGAACTGCGACGTGGACCTCGCGGACATGCGCTTCTCCAAGCTGAACACCAGCTGGGGCAAGAACTTCACCGAGAACAAGATGCCGGAAGCGCACTGGAAGCTCGAGAGCATCGAGCGGGGCGCCCGGATCGTGGTGATCACGCCGGAGTACAACCCGACGGCCACGCGCGCGGACTACTGGATTCCGGTCCGGCCGGAGACTGACGGGGCCCTGTTCCTGGGCACCTGCAAGATCATCTTCGATGAGAACATGCACGACGCCGACTACATCAAGGGCTACACGGACATGCCCTTGCTGGTCCGCACCGACACCCTGCAGTACCTGGACCCGCGGGACGTGATCAAGGACTTCGCGTTCCCGGACTATTCCAAGCGGTACTCGGGCCGGATCCAATCGCTCAAGCCGGAACAAATCGACCGGCTCGGCGGCTTCATGGTGTGGGACCTGGGCAAAGGCCAGGCCGTGCACCTGGATCGTGAAACGGTGGGCTGGCATTACCAGACCAGCGGCATCGATGCGGCCTTGACCGGCACCTATCGGGTCAAACTGCTGAGCGGCCGCGAAGTGGACGTGATGCCGATCTACCAGATGTACCAAGTCCACTTGCAGGACTACGATCTGGACACGGTGCACCAGATCAACCGCGCGCCGAAGGACCTGATCGTCCGCTGGGCGCGGGACTGCGGCACGATCAAGCCGGCCGCCATCCACAACGGTGAAGGCGTCTGCCACTACTTCCATATGACGGCGATGGGCCGCGGGGCCGCGCTCGTGATGACCATCACGGGCAACATCGGGAAGTTCGGCACCGGTTGCCACACCTGGTCGGGCAACTACAAGGCGGGCGGCTGGAACTCCACCCCCTGGTCCGGCGGCGGGTTGGGCGTGCACACGGGTGAGGATCCGTTCAACATCACGACGGACCCCAACGCCCACGGCAAGGAAGTCAAGGTCAAGTCCTACTACTACGGCGAAGAGGTGGGCTACTGGAACCACGGCGACACGGCCCTCATCGTCAACACGCCGAAGTACGGACGCAAGGTGTTCACGGGCAAAACCCACATGCCGACGGCGAGCAAGCTGCGGTGGGTGACCAACGTCAACGTGTTGAACAACGCGAAGCACCACTATGACATGGTCAAGAACGTGGACCCGAACATCGAGTGCATCGTGACGCAGGACATCGAGATGACGTCGGACGTGAACCATGCCGACATCGCCTTTGCCTGCAACTCCTGGATGGAGTTCACCTATCCGGAGATGACGATCACGGTGTCGAATCCCTGGATCCAGATCTGGAAGGGCGGCATCCGGCCGCTCTACGACACCCGCAACGACGCCGACACCTTCGCGGGCGTGGCGGCCAAACTGAGCGAAATGACCGGCGATGGCCGGATGAAGGACTACTTCAAATTCGTGTACGACAACCGCGTGGACGTCTACGTGCAGCGGGTGCTGGATGCCAGCGCCACGACGTACGGCTACAGCGCGGACACGATGCTGAAGTCGGAGAAGGGCTGGATGATGATGACCCGGACCTATCCGCGGCATCCGCTCTGGGAAGAGACGAACGAGAGCAAGCCGCAGTGGACGCGGTCGGGTCGCATCGAGACCTACCGTGTGGAGCCGGAAGCCATCGAGTACGGGGAGAACTTCGTGGTGCACCGCGAAGGGCCGGAGTGTACGCCCTACCTGCCCAACGCGATCATGAGCACCAACCCCTACGTCCGGCCGGACGACTACGGGATTCCGATCACGGCGCAGCACCACGACGACAAGCACGTGCGGAACCTGCGGTTGCCCTGGCAGGAAATCCGGCGCAACGCCAACCCCTTGTGGGAGAAGGGGTACCAGTTCTACTGCGTCACCCCGAAGACCCGGCATCGGGTGCACAGCCAGTGGTCGGTGAACGACTGGGTGCAGATCTACGAATCCAACTTCGGCGACCCGTATCGGATGGACAAGCGGACGCCGGGCGTGGGCGAGCACCAGTTGCACATCAACCCGCAGGCGGCCAAGGACCGGGGCATCAACGACGGCGACTACGTCTATGTGGACGGCAACCCGGTGGACCGGCCCTATCGCGGCTGGAAGCCCTCGGATCCGTTCTACAAGGTCGCGCGCCTGATGATCCGGACCAAGTACAACCCGGCCTATCCGTACCACGTGACGATGGCGAAGCACGCCCCGTACGTGGCGACGGCCAAGTCGGTGAAGGGGCACGAGACGCGGCCGGACGGCCGCGCGATTGCGGTCGATACCGGCTATCAGTCGAACTTCCGGTACGGCGCCCAGCAGTCGTTCACGCGGTCCTGGCTGATGCCGATGCACCAGACGGACTCGCTGCCCGGTAAGCACGCGATCGCCTGGAAGTTCAAGTTCGGATATGCGATCGACCACCATGCGATCAACACGACCCCGAAGGAATGTCTCATCCGCATCACCAAGGCGGAAGACGGCGGCATCGGGGCGCGCGGTCCGTGGGAGCCGGTGCGCACGGGCTTTACCCCGGCGCAGGAGAACGAGTTCATGATCAAGTGGCTCAAGGGCGAACACATCAAGATCAAGGTGTAACCCGAGGGCGAACTCGTTCGTGCGTGGCGATTAACCGATTTCAATTGGAGGAGTACAACAATGCCGGAAGTCTATAACTGGCAACTGGGACGCAAGATGCTGTATCCCTACGAGGAACGGCATCCGAAGTGGCAGTTTGCCTTCGTGTTCAACATCAACCGGTGCTTGGCGTGCCAGACCTGTTCCATGGCCGACAAGTCCACCTGGCTCTTCAGCAAGGGCCAGGAGTACATGTGGTGGAACAACGTGGAGACCAAGCCCTACGGCGGGTATCCCCAGTTCTACGACGTGAAGGTCACGCAGTTGATCGAGCAGGTGAACCCGGGCGGGCAGGTGTGGAACGTGCGGGTGGGCCGCAAGCACCATGCCCCCTACGGGGTGTTCGAAGGGATGACCATTTTCGACGCCGGAGCCAAGATCGGCCAGGCGGCGATCGGGTACATTCCGACCGACCAGGAATGGCGGTTCGTGAACATCTACGAGGACACGGCGACGTCGATGCGCGCCATCGTGGAAGGCGTCGACAAGACCGGGTTCTCGCGCGATGAACCGTGGAAGTTGCAGGGCAGCAGTCTGCCGGAGCATGAGACGTTCTTCTTCTATCTCCAGCGGATCTGCAACCACTGCACGTATCCGGGCTGTCTGGCGGCCTGTCCGCGCAAGGCGATCTACAAGCGCCCCGAGGACGGGATCGTGCTGATCGACCAGAACCGGTGCCGCGGGTACAAGAAGTGCGTGGAGCAGTGCCCGTTCAAGAAGCCCATGTACCGGGGCACGACGCGGGTGTCTGAGAAGTGCATCGCCTGCTACCCGCGCATCGAGGGCAAGGACCCGCTGACCGGCGGCGAGCCCATGGAGACGCGGTGTATGTCGGCCTGCGTGGGCAAAATCCGCATGCAGTCGCTGGTGCGGATCGGCGAGGACGGCCTCTGGGCCGAAGACCGCTGGCACCCCCTGTACTTCGCCATCCGGGTGGAGCAGGTGGCGCTGCCCCTGTACCCGCAGTGGGGCACCGAGCCCAACGGGTACTACATTCCGCCGCGGTGGGCGCCGCGGGGCTATGCCCGGCAGATGTTCGGCCCGGGCGTGGACAACGCCATCGAGAAGTTCCTGGTGCCGAGCCGGGAGCTGTTGGCGGTGTTCCAGCTGTGGCGCGCCAGCCAGCAGATCGTCTTCCGGTACGACGTGATCCCGGGCCCGAAGGTGTTTGAAACCCAGATCCACGGCAAGCGGTTCGAGATGTACAACGATACCGTGCTGGGCTTCAACAAGTCGGGCAAGGAGGTCGCGCGTATCCAGGTCGAAGAGCCGATCTACATTCGGCCGGCCGAACGCGTGAACTGGCTGTAATCCTACGCCAGGTCGCGAGGAAGTGAGTCACGGAGGGGCGCCGCACCGGCACAGGTGGCGTCCCTCCGACTCGCTGAGGAAGGGGCGGGAGGCCTCCCTGCCCCTTACCTCGTTTCTTCCCATATCATCTAATGCACAGCCGTCCCCTCCTTCCGGACGAGAGTAAGGTGGTGTCTATCTCCTCAACCATCCTCCTCAGGCTGCCCGGCTGGCGGCGCATCGTGATCAGCTTGCTGGTGATCGGCTTGGGGTTGTACAGCTCCCAGGCCTTGCAGCGGATCGACCAGGATTTGCGGGTCATGTACACCGAGTACACGCTGGCGGCCACCGACCTGGCCCATGTCCTGGCCGACGTCATGCGCTACCGGACGACCATCATCCGGGCGCTGGAAGCGCCGACCCAACGGGACTTTGAACGGATCACCGCCTCGCTTCCGGATCAACGAGTTCGCATTCTGTCCGCGGTGAACCGTTTCGCCGCCGCCGGCTTGCGCGTGTCGCACGGAGGGCGCAGCGAAAGCCAGGATGTCCAGGCCGTGCGGGTCAGCCTCGAGACCTATTTTTCCGCTGCCGATCAGACCTTGCGGCTGCTCCGCCAGGTCTGGCGCGCCGATTCCCCGCAAGAGGCGGCCGAACTGCGCAATCAGGCCGAACGGCATGCGGTCGACAATGCCGGCGTGAAGTTGGTTGAAGTGACACTAGCCTTGGACCGCCTTCTGGAGACCGTGGCCGATGTGGGAAAAGATTTGCGCGGAGAGGGGATGGGAATGGTCCGCATTACCAGCATGGCTCTTCTTATCGGAAGTTTTCTGGTCGCCACGCTGAACCTGTTGATAAATAGCCCGCAGATGAGTCCGATTCCTGGTCACAGCCCCCGTTCCGGTCCCTCAACGGATCCGGCTTCTGCCAGGAGGTTTGCGGGCGCCCACGGCCCGCTGCAGGACGCACTTTCCCCTGAACCCTCTCAACGAGAAAAAGAAGAACAGTCCTCGTCAGGCCCGGCGACCGCTTGACCTCCAGCCGCGCCTTCTTTAGTAGGGGGCGGGCGGTCCGGTTCCGATTTTTTCAGCCGAGACGATGGGGGTTGACAGAGAAAGTCGACTTGAGTATCTTTGGGCCTTCTCGCGAGCGCTCAATGGCGCAGGCTTGATTCCTAAATAAATCGGAGCTTTCCTTCCACAACCTGCCAGAGATTGCCTATGTAACCATCATGTAATCGTCAGGGTCGTTCATCAGTCGTATTTTCAAGGAGGCCGGTCCATGTACCATTCCACATTCTCACTGCACAGTTTTGTCCGCACGCTCGGCTTGATGGCCGGCGGCGCCCTTCTGTGGCTGCCGCTGTCCGTTTCGGCCGAGTCCCCCTCGTCCCACGAGGGCCACGCCACCGTCCAGCAGACCGCCATGTCGCACCAGACCCCGGCCTGGGCCGAAAAGCTCAAGGGCCAGACCATCGTGGAAGACACGATGTCGGGGCGCGCGGATCGGTCCGCGCAGGTCGAGCAGCAGCATCAGCGGATCATGGATCACATGAACCAGGACCCGCAGGTGCAGGGCGTCAACACGGGCATGTTCAACACCACGTCCATGCTGCACCAGTATGGAGCCGGCGGCCAGGACATGCTGCTGGTGTCGGATCCCCGTGTCGAACCGGTGTCGATGAATGGGGGTGGCAAGTGCCCCGCCAGCGCGCCGGTGAAGTCCTACGACGTCTCGGCGATCAACGTCGAGATCACCCTTAACCAGTGGCTGGATTTCTATCCCGGCTACATGTATGCGCTGACCGAGAACCTCGACAAAGTGCGCGAAGAAGAGGCCAAGAACAAGGCGGCGCGAGAGAAGGAAGGGTGGGATCCGGGCGCGGTGCTTCCCGGCATCCAGGCCCAGTGGATCCAGCCGCTCGTAATTCGCGGCAACCAGGGCGACTGCGTCAAGATCACCTTGCAGAACAAGCTGGAGGGCGGCGAGGAAGTCAGCCTCCATATCCACGGGTCCAGCACGGTCATCAGCGCCACCGGCAAGCCGGCGACGACGACCAACCCGGACACGGCCGTGGCGAAGGACAAGAGCGTGGAGATGGAATGGTACATCCACCCCAGCACGCAGGAGGGTGGCCGCCAGTTCCACACCTACAGCAACGATCGGGAATTGACGGTGATGGGCCTGTTCGGGGTCTTCGTGGTTGAGCCGAAGGGCTCCGAATACCTGGAGCCGCTCGGCACCGGCGATCCGACTCCCGCCCGCAGCGGCTGGCAGGTGATCATCAAGAACGGCAGCGGTCCGGACTTCCGCGAGTTCGCGCTGATCTACCATGAGGTGGGCGACGAGGCGTTCCGCCCGGTGAACAAGAAGGGCGACTTCCTCCCGCAGCGCGACCCGCTGACCGACGCCTACCGTCCGGGAGGCCGTGCGATCAACTATCGCAGCGAGCCGTTCGGCATCAACAACATGCACGTGCAGCACGAGTATTTCGGGTTCGAGGACGAGTCGATGGGCTACAGCTCCTACACCTTCGGCGATCCGTCCCCGACGATTCCCCGGTCCTACATGGGCGACCCGGCCAAGTTCCGCCTGGTTCACGGCGGGTCCGAGGTGTTCCACTCGCACCATCCCCATGGGGGCACCATCCGCTGGCCGCGCAGCCCGCGGGCCATCGACGACATGAACCTGTGGGCCACGGCCACCAACGGACCGGTGAAGTATCCGGTCATCCGGCACAAGACGGACCGGGTGGACGTGGAAGTGATCGGGCCGTCCGAGGCGCTGGACCTGGAGACCGAGTGCGGCTCCGGGCTCTGCCAGCAGCTGGCCGGCGACTTCCTGTTCCACTGCCACGTGGCGCACCACTATGTGGCCGGCATGTGGGGCTACTGGCGCGTATACAACACGATGCAGGTGGGCGAGTACCGGAACGACACGATGCCGGATCTGCGCGAACTGCCGGACCGCAAGGGCCGGATGAAGCTGCCGGTCACGTCCGACAAGCTGGTCGGCAAGACCGTGGATTGGTTCGGCAAGACCTTCCAAATTGTGGAGAAGGGCAAGAGCAACTGGAAATCCAACCCGGCCGTGATCACCATCAAGGACTGGGTGGAAATGCAGTTGCCCCCGCAAGGGAAGCCCGGCCACAAGGACGATGAAAAGGGCCAGATCGTGTCCTACGACGCGACCGTGCTGGATTGGACCTGGGAAGGCAATCGTGCGATGAGCGAGAAGGAAAGCACGACCGACAATCCCAAGTACAAGTCTAGCCATCCCGGCAAGCGGCATCCGATCACGTTCGAGCCGACGACCGGAAAGGTCGCCTGGCCGCATCTGACGCCGCACTTCGGGAAGCGCGTGATGTTCTCGCCGAACCACGTGGGGGCTCCCTGGCTGGAGATGATCCGCCGGGATGCCAACGGCGAGGAGAGCACGGAGCAGGCTGCGCCGGGCGAGAACGGGGTCTGGAGCCTCTGTCCGGAGAACGCGGGCCGGAAGAGCTACAACGTGCACTTCATCAAGCTGCCGATCAAGATCGCCAAGGCGCAGGGCAAGGAGCCGGCGGTGGTCGATCCCAACGGCTTGATCTACGTGCTCCATGAGGAAGAAGAGGCGATCCGCAAGAACGACGACCTCAAGTATCCGCTGGTCGTCCGCGGCAACATCTACGATTGCGTGGATTGGACGCTGACCAGCGAGTGGGACGACGACGACTACACGAACTTCCAGTCGTCCAAGATCAACACCCACTGGCACTTCCTGCAGTTCGACAACCAGTCGTCGGACGGCGTGATCACCGGCTTCTCCTACGAACAGTCGGTGCGTCCGTTTACGATGCTGGAGAAAAAGAACAAGAAGGGGCTGCCCCCGCCGATGAACACGGTGCTGACCGCGGCGGCCAAGAAAGGCGCGACCAGTCTGTCGGTCAAGAACGCGGCTCAGTATCATGTGGGAACCGACATTTTGGTCGGGGCTGACAATGTGAAGGGGAACGAAGTTTCCCGGATCAAGGCGATCAGCGGCAACACGATCACCCTGACCAAGGGCCTGCGGAACGATCATCCGGCGAACGACATCGTGACGGTCGAGTTCGTCCGGCAGCGGTTCTGGGTGGATGCGGACGTGGGGACGGTGTTCTGGCACGACCACGCGTTCGGCGCCACGACCTGGCCGCACGGCGGGTTCGGGACGTTCATCGCCGAGCCGGTCGGTTCGACGTACCATGATCCGAAGACCGGCAAGCTGATCCGGAGCGGTCCGATCGCGGACATCCGGACCGTCGAGCCGGTGGGCTACGGCGTGAACGGCAGCTTCCGGGAGTTGATGGTGCAGGTGCACGATACGGTGCCGCACACGGTGAACATCGTGACCGCGGGGAATCCGCCAGGCCAGCCGGTGGAAGTGGCGCTGGAAGCGGGCAAGACCGTGTCGTTCATGATGCCGGAGAAGATCTACATGACGCCGATGCCGTTCTTGAACGGCGGCACGCATACGACCGGAAGCGGCTTGAACTTCAGGGCCGGCCCGATCGCGCAGCGGTTGGCGACCAATCCCGAGTCGTCGCAGATTTTCAACAGCGCCATCCACGGCGATCCCTATACGCCGCTGCTGCGGGCTTACACGGGGGACACGATGGTGTTCCGGCTGTTGCATACCCTCATGAACGAGACGATGACCTGGACCCTCTCGGGCCATACGTTCTTGTCGGAGCGGTATGCGGGCGATGCCAACAGGAAGTATTCGATGCATATCGGGATCGCCGAACGGTACGACCTGGTCGTGCCGCAGGCCGGCGGCCCGCGGCTGCAGGGCGGCGATTATATCCACTTCAACGGCCGGTCCTCCAAGTTCTCCGAGGGCGGCTGGGGCATCGTGCGCGTGTATGACAAGGAACAGCAGGATCTGCAGAAGTTGCCGGCCGGCTATTCGGGCCGGAACGAGATCCCGGCGGCGAAGCCGGTCTGTCCGGCCGATGCGCCGGTGAAGAGCTTCAACGTCGTGGCCATGGACTATCCGTCCATGAAGTTCAACCCGAACGCGCCCGAGGCGATCGAGGTGGACTTCGAACGGAAGATCCAGGTCTCGAACCCCGACGCCAAGATCTATGCGTTGGAGGAGGACGTCGCAAAGGTGGCGGGGGGCATGCAGCCCATGCCGTTGACCATCCGCGCGAACGTCGGCGACTGCATCAAGGTGAACCTGAAGAACAATATGAAGGCGAGCCGTGCGTCCTTCTCGGCCATCGGCTTGGCTTTCGACCCGAAGGATTCCCTCGGGGCCAACGTGGGGAACAACGCCGGAGATCAGACGATCGCGGCGGGTGAGAGCCGGACCTACACGTACTATGCCGATCCTTTCCTGGGGGAGGCGACCTCGATTGTGTGGGACTGGGGCAACGTGATGGTGAACCCGCGCAACGGGCTGTTCGGCGCGGTGGTCATCGGGCCGAAGGGATCCAAGTACCGGGATCCCAAGACCGGCGCCGATATCTCCACCAAGAACCGCTGGGCGGCCGACGTGATCGTGGACCGCACGATTCCCGGCAACGAATACCGGCACAATTACCGGGACGTCGCGCTGTTCTTCCAGGATGAGGACAACATCATCGGCACCAGCTTCATGCCCTATGTGCAGAACGTGGCCGGTTTGACCGGTGTCAACTACCGGTCCGAGCCGTACAAGTATCGTGAAGAACAGGGCTGTTCGTTGGGCAAGGTGTTCCAGCCGTGCAAAGTGGACAAGCCCGAGGATCCCGTGACGCCGATCATCGAGGCGCATGCGGGCGATCCGGTTCGGATTCACATACTGGGCGCCAACAACGAGCAGAACGGCATGTTCAGCGTCGAGAAGCATGAGTGGCCGATCGAGCCCTTCATGCGCGGGGCCGACCAGATCAGCGTGGTCGAGTTCTCCGGCTCGGAAGCGATCGATGCCTTCATCTCATCGGCCGGAGGGCCTGCCCGGATGGCCGGTGACTATGTGTACAGCAACCAGCGGCTGCCGTACTCGCAGTCCGGCCAGTGGGGGTACCTGCGGGTGCTCCCGACCGGAGACCAGCGGATTCTTCCGCTGGCCGGCGCGGCGGCGGGCGTGAAGAGTGCGCAGCAGGACGCGCCGGCCTCCGTGCAGGCGATTCCCGTGGCGTCGAAGTAACAGGCCACGCGCGCTCGTTTGGACAGGTGAACGGGGGGGAGCCGTCCGACGGCTCCCCCCTTTTTTTTGCCCGAGCCTTCGGTTAGGATGAGGCGCCGGTCCGTCAAGCATTTCGTCACATCTCCATAAAGTTGTGCGGAAGCAGGATGGACCGGTTGACTATGCGGGAATTGCAGAAGCCGTGAAACGTGAACAATTAAAAACAAGAAGTGCAATGGGGGCATGGAACGCACCCCTTGTGGCGGGTGCCTTGTTGCTTGCGCTCGTTGCGGCGCCTGCCTTGGCCTACGATGTCGTCGAGGTCAAAGAGGGAGGGACGGTCGCGGGCCGAGTGACGTTGGATGGGCGGGTCCCGGCCCCCAAGGGGTACAATCTCGTCATCTACCCTGATCCCCAGTATTGCGGCCGGATTTCGAACGGGAACGGGTGGCGGCTGCTCTATGATTTTTCGGTAGATGGCTCTCGCGGGCTGAAAGACACCGTTGTCATGTTGGAAGGGATTGCAGCCGGGAAGGCGTTCGATGTCTCGGTGCCCCATGTCGAGGCGCGGGATTGCCGATTCATGCCCTTTGTGACGGTCGTGCGCGACGGCCATGCCGTCGAAGTCGTGAATATGGATCCGGTCATGCACGATATCCAGGCCTACGAAAACTCGCCGCTCCAGGGTGCGCGTGTGCTGTTCAATCAGCCGTTGCCGATGAATTTCCATCACAAGCGCGGCGACTTGCACGCGTCGCACCAGCACGAACTCGGCAAGTCCCTGCTGGGGCCCATCTACCTCAGCAAAGGGCGGCGGATGTTTGTCATGCAGTGCGGGTTCCATCCCTACATGGAAAGCTGGGCCGTCGCCATCGACAATCCTTACTATGCCATCACCGACGCGTCCGGTTCGTTCACGGTGACCGACGTTCCGCCCGGCACGTACCGGCTTGTGGCCTGGCATCCTCAGGCAGGCCTCACGTCCGCTCAACTGGTAACGGTGGCGCCGAACGGGACGGTGAATGCATCCTTGTCCATGAAGGCCCCCGTCGGTCGTCGTACCGCTCATGAAGTGGTCGAAAACCCTCGCTTCGGCCCAGGTGTGCTCGGCTATCCGCTTGACATTGTTCCCCTCGTGGAGCGTCAGCAGTAAAGAAGATTGATGGCGAACCACGGTCCGACTTCCACACGGTTCTTTCCGGTTTCCCTGTCGCTGCTCCTGGTACTGCTTCCGATGTTTGCCCCCGGCTCTGTTCTGGCGACGGGGGAGCAACAGCCAGGTTCGATCAAGGAAGCGCAAGCGGCGTACGAACAACGACACTATGATCGGGCGCTGACCTTGGCCGAGCCTCTCATTCATGATGGAGGGCAAGGACTCGACGCGCTTCGAATCAAGGCCAGGAGTCTGGTTCATCTTGGCCGGCCCGCGGATGCTCTGTCGGTCTATGATCAGGTTGCTGCCAAGTTGGGTAAAGATGACAGGGCGCTGCTCCATGATGTGGCCTTCGGATGCATCGTGGTCGTGCTCAAGGACATGCGGGAGCAGATGCGTGGGGCCGGCTATACCGCACTGAAGGAAGTGTCCTCCGACGAGACCATTCCCTATTTTCTCGACGGGCTCAGCGATGGATCGGGGCTGGTGCGCGCACTGGCGGCAGAGGGGTTGGGGTGGCTGAAGCCGGGAGCCCACACGGCGAGGCTGAAGAAAGCCCTTGAGGATCAGGCCGCGATCGTGAGGGTGGCGGTGTTGAAATCTCTGGGCCGGTCGCATGACCGGTCGCAGATTCCTGTTGTGGAGGCATCGCTTAAGGATGAGCAGGTGACGGTCCGTATTGCCGCTTCCGGCGCTCTTGTCATGCTCGGGCGGGCCGAAGCTTGGACCCAGGTGCAAGCGGCGGCGGAGGCGCAAAATCCGGAGGATCGTGCGGCCGCGCTTCGGATGTTGGGCGACCTGGAAGATCGGCGTGCCTTGCCGTTGTTGCAACAAGCCTTGACCCATACGCAGCCCTCGGTGCGGGGGGCGGCAGCCACGGCGCTAGGGAGCTTGAAGGACCCGGCGGCAGGGCCGGCTCTGGTCAAAGCGCTTCGCGATTCGATTCCAGGCGTACGGACTTCTGTCGCGGTCAGTCTTGGAGAAGTAGCGGCTTCCGAATCATCCGCTGCGCTCAAGGAGTCGCTGCTGGATCCGAACCCGGCTGTCCGGGCCGCATCGGTTTCCGCCCTACTGCATCTCGGGACTCCCTTTGCAGAAGTAGTGGAAACGATCATGACCCTGACCAGAAACACAGATCCTGGCATCAGGGCCTCAGTAGGAAGAGCCCTTTCCCAGGCTCACGGAAAAGGCCGTGCGGAAGCGATAACCCTCTTGCAAGCATTGCTTGAGGACCCCCTTCCGCGGCCCCGTATTGCTGCAGCGAGAAGCCTTGGGCACCTTGTCAGTCCCGAGCTCAGTCAGGAGCAACATCGCGAAATAATTGCGATATTGAAGAATAGTCTCAAGGATAAAGACGAGGCGGTCCGGGCTACGGTCGGAGGCGCCCTCATCAGGGCGCTCGGCGCAGCCGGACAGGATCAGCCTGTCAAGGGACGTTGACCAGGGGGAATCGTAGAGAGGTGCTTGACAGGCTTTTGGCCGGTGGGCTATACATAACCGTTCGAAAGCCTTGATGATCCTCCAGCCCATGCCCGTATTGCGGGCTGCCCCGACGTGGCTTGAGGATGATCGTTCCACCCATTGCGAACGTCATGCGGTCGGGCAAGGGTGCGCGGTAGTTCCAGGGGACTCATTCGAACGTAGCAGGCAACGGTACCGGTCTGATCTTACGGTTTTACTCACAAGGAGGCGGTGACATGAAGAAGGGTGTAATGACGGTTGTGTTTGGTCTGGTGGCTGTGGCCCTCGTGGCGGCGCCCCTCACCTCGTACGCTGGCGGAACGGTGACCGGCAAGGTGACCTCTGCCGGCAAGAGCGAATCCAAGGAATTCTCCTTCGCGAAGTTCCCCAATCCCAAGTTCTGTCCGAAGATTCCGAAGAAGGAGCTTTCCCAGGGGGATAAGCGCATCCTCAATTCCATCGAGGTGGGTAAGGATGGCGGCCTGAAGGCAGCGGTGGTGGCCATCTCCGACATCGAAGACAAGGCGTTCATGGACGGCTACAAGGGCACCGACGTGGTGGCCGAGTTCTGCGAATTCCAGCCTTACACGGGCGTGGTTGTGAAGCAGAAGAACTTCCATGTCGAGAACCACGATTCGGACCCGGATGATCCCAAGTCCGTGAAGGGCGTGCTGCACAATCCGCACTCCTTCGAGGTGATGGGTTCCAGCTCGACGACGATCTTCAACATCGGTCTGGCCGAGAAGGGTTCCAAGCTGGACAAGCCGGCGGTGCTGCGCAAGGACAAGCAGGGATCCATGATGCGGCTCCAGTGCGACCAGCATGAATTCATGCAGTCCTTCTTCCTGCCGGTCTCCAACCCGCACTACGCGGTGGTGGGCGATGACGGCAGCTTCGAGATCAAGGACGTGCCGGCCGGCAAGCACAAGATCGTGGCCTGGCATCCGTTCGCGGGCCGCGTCGAGGCCGATGTAGACGTGCCGGAGGGCGGCAAGGTCGAGGCCAAGCTCCAGGTCAAGAAGTAAGGTTTCGAATAGTTTATTCTTCGTTGCCTTCGAAGCGGGCGGCGGTCTTTCAGGCCGCCGCCCGCTTTGTTTGCGGCGACGGCTCTGCACCTCACCGAATGCCCATTTTCTCGGTTTCCCTCACCTTGCCTTTCTGCGACTGAACTGGGTAAGATTAACCGTTTTCCAACCGAACGGTGCGGAGATCGCCGCTAAAGCGAGGCCTTGTGCGTCGAGAGTTGTCGCTCGCCGAAATTTTTCAGCTTGGCTACTATTGGGAAACGAAGATCCTCCTGACGGCGGTCAGGTTGGATGTGTTTTCGGCATTGGGCGAAAAAGAACGGACCCTGCCCGAGATTGCGGAGCAGATCGGGGCGGACTCTCGGGCCTTGGAGCTGCTGCTCAACGCGTTGGTGGCGATGAAGGTGCTGACCAAGGAGGGGCTTCGCTTTGCCAACACCGATACGGCGCGTGCCCACCTGGTGAAGAGTCAGCCCCACTACATCGGCCACTTGCTGTTGTTGCACGATGCCGAGTGGAACAACTGGGGGAAGCTGGAAGAGACGATCAAGACCGGCCGTTCGCCGGTCAGCCAGCATGTCTTCGAAACCAACCCGGAACTGGGGGCCAATGTCCTGTCCGTCTTGGACCGGATCGGACAGCAAAGCGGACCAGGCTTGGCCAAGCGTCTTGCGCTGGAGGGGGCGAAGACCTTGCTGGACCTGGGTGGGGGCGCGGGCACCAATGCCATTGCCTTCTGTGCCGTGTACCCGCAGATGCGGGCGGTTGTCTTCGATTTGCCCCAGACCTTGCAGGTCGCCGCGCGGGCGATCAAAGAGGCAGGGTTGGAGGAGCGCATCAGTGTGCGGCCCGGCAACTTCAACGCGGACCCTCTCGGCGGTTCCTACGATGCCATTCTGATGTCCGATATTCTGCACTATCAGGGTCCCGAAGCTAATGAAGCTCTCGTCAGAAAGACCTTCGCGCATTTGACGGCGGGCGGTCGGTTGATCATCAAGGATCGGTTTCTGGAGGAGTCACGGACAGGTCCTGCCTGGGTGACGGCCTTTGCCGTGCACATTCTGGTGAACACGGAGCGAGGCCGCTGTTACACGGCGGCTGAAGCGGCGGGCTGGATGGAGAGGGCTGGGTTCGCGTCGGTCGTTGAGTTGGAGCGGACCGCGGTGGTACAGGGAACGAAGGGAGCCTAAGACCAATGCTGGAGTGGCTTAAACAGCCCGGTTTTTTCGGGACCCATGCGACCTTGGGCGCGGACATCAGCCAGCTCATGGCGACCCTCTTCACCGGTCTCTTCATCATCGGATGGTTGCAGGCCAGGCGGCGGCAGGCCGATGCACATCATTGGCTGATGCTGGGGGGGATGGTGACGATGGTGGTGTTTTTCACGAACTACTATCTCTTTCGGCAACTCGGTGTGCTGGCCGTGGAGGGGAAGGAAGGGTTTGGCGGCTCGCAAGATCTCTACGACCACGTGTTCATTCCGCTGCTGACCTTGCACATTCTCCTCGTTATCATCGGTCTGGTGATGGCCGTGTATATGATTGTGCTGGGGTTCCGCGCGCAAACGTTCGATCAGGGGAGGCGCAGGCTCGGAGACGTCACCTTGCTGACGTCGTGGGGCAAGATCGGCAAGATTTTCGGCGGCATCACGGCGGTGATCCTGCTCCTGTTTGCCTCCCGTGTCGCCAGCGCCGGCTTTTCCTTGCGTAAGTTGATGGTGTATCTGGGCCTGTTGCTGCTGATTGCGATCGTGTTCTCCGTAGAGATCACGATTCAGCGAATCTGGCCGAACGCGGAACGGCGTCACCGGGTGCTCGGCCGGTTCACGATGATCATCTATTGCGTCCTGTTCGTGACCGGCAGCGTGACCTATACGATGCTGTACATCCTCTATCCAGGGAAAATCGGATAGTCCTATGCTGGTCTGCGGCTGCGGGCGTTGGATGCACACGCAAGGGGTGGATGAAGCGTTTGCCGACGAGCCGCATTGCGCCTGGCTCGTCCGATCCGAGTGTCTGGGCTGCGGGATCTCCGTGGGGTGCGAGGGAACGCCGGACGAAACCTTGGCTCTGGTGGATCGCCTGGTGTGGAGTGACGACGCACGCCATGGGCTGGACCGGATGCCTCCCTATGTGGCTCCGCTGGTCAAGCAAGAGGTCGAGGACTATGTCCGGTCCAAGGGGCAGAAAGTGGTCACCATGGCTTTGATGGCCCAGGCGCGGCAAGGTGGGGTGGTCGCCTGGGAGCCGGAGGCGGAGCAACGGTTGGTAAACGTGCCGGGTCCGGTGCGGGCCATGGCCAAACTGGAATTGGAGCGCACCGCGATTGAGCGCGGCCTGTCTCAGGTGACGGTCGCGTTGATGGAAGAAGTGAAGGCCCGCTATTTCGGGATGGCCGCGTCGAAATGATGAACGCGGAATGTTGAACGATGAACGGCAGAGCGAAGAGGAAATATGAGATGGTCTCAACTCTCCGTTCATCACTCAGCATGCATCATGCAGCGTTGAGCAAGTGATGTTGCACCGGTTGACGTTGCGGGTGTTGCCGCGGTTGACCCTGGCGGTAACCGAGGAACAAGTTCGCAAGCGCAAACGCCTCGTGATGCTTGTGCCGGGCCTCGTGGCCTTTGCCGTCTATCGTCTGGTCAAGCGTGCGGACTCGCTCTCCAATCCGCTCTTGCTCCTTGCGCTCAGCGGTCTGATTTCGACGGTGACGGCCCTCTGGGCCTATAAGGTTGGCCGCGGAACCAGCGTCGCGATTCTGTGGAAGGAGGACGGGGCCAGGCTGCTCGGTTGGTTGACGGGCTGGATCGGCTTCCTCTATGGAGCGCAACTCTCGTTGATGGTGCTGGCTTTGCTGAAGATCCTCGTCGGGTACGACTATCTGCTCCATCCTGACGGGCCGGCCATGATGGCCATTATTATCGCCTGCACCTCGGTGGCGAGAGACGCCTTCGAGATCGGGCATGTGCGACGGTTGCAACGTGACGGCCAATCGGTTCTGACGTTTCCCGATGGGGCTGCCCTGCGCGCGCTCGTCCGGGAACAACCAGGGGTCTTGGGCCGATGGACATTGCTGGCTGGCCTTGGAGGGGCGCTGCTGGCAGTAACTCTGTCTGGGCTGGGCGAAACGGGGCGTATGCTGCCGGTTCAGTTCGTGGCGATCAGTCTGCTGGCCGGCTCCGTTGCACTGCCCGCCTATCTGTCGGGCCAACAGCGGCCAGGCGGATGGGGGGCGGCCTTCGGTTCGCTGGGCTGGCTTGAGATCTTCCGTTTCTGGTGGTGGCCCGGCCTGGCGTTTTCGGCGACCTATTACTTGGTGCTGGCTGGGGCGGTGGCCTTCCTGTTGCGGCCGGAGCACATGAGCGGTTTGGTCCACGGGTCAATCGGTCTCTTGGTGGCGGGGATCATGGCCCTCTATGGCTATTACCTCGGGTTCCGGCGTGCCTTGGAGGATCGTATTCATCAGCAGGTGCCCACTTCCCTGTTGCGTTGTCCGTTCGTCTTTGGCATTCTGTCAAAATCTGGGGCGGCACCGACTGACGGGACGGTTCCGCCGGTCGGGGTTGCCCTCGGGGGAAGCGGGAGGCAGAACTAAGTGCAAAGGATGGTGGAGCGCGACGCGATGTCGATGTCATTGGTCATGCGAATGGTAAGGCCGGTTTGTTTGCTGCTGGCGCTGCTTGTCTTCTTATCCTGCGTGGCGCCCTCCGATGTGTTGGCGCAAAACTCCGCCGAATCGGCCCAAGCTGAGGCCGCGCAGGACATCTATTACAAGACCGGCGGGGCGCCGGTCGGGCCGCCGGCTCCGGCTCAGGACGAGGCTCGGTACCCGCGGTATGGCTCCTTCGACAACCGGACCTTCGTCTGGTTCGTGACGCAGCAGCATACCTATTTCGGCGGGTTTGTCCTGGCCCTGCCGATCTTCTGCGTGATCATCGAGTTGATCGGCCTGTTCACGCGCGACAAGTCGGTGGCGGCCCGGTACGATTGCCTGGCCCGCGACTTCCTGCGCGTCTCGCTGCTGGCCCTGTCCCTGACGGCGGTGGTGGGAACGCTGATGCTGGGTATGTTCATCTGGCTCTATCCCAGCTTCATGCGCTACATGGGCGGGACCTTCAAGACGATGATGCCGGTCTATGCGCTGGTCTTCGTCGCGGAGTCAGTTTTTCTGATCGCGTATTACTATAGTTGGGACCGGATGGCCGCGCCGGCCTTGAAGTGGCTGCACGTGTCCCTTGGCGTGGTCGTGAATAGTCTCGGGGGGGTGCTCCTGCTTCTGGCCAACGCCTGGGCGGCGTTCATGATGGCGCCGGCCGGCGTGGATGCGCAAGGACGCTACCTGGGCAACGTGGCGCACTTGCTCCACTCCGCCTTGTGGAACCCGCTCAACGTCCATCGGTTTCTTGCGGACATCATGTCGGGCGGCGCGGTGGTCATTGCTTACGCGTCCTACCGCTTTTTAACTAGCAAGACCGACGAGGAGCGGGCCTACTATGACTGGGTCGGGTATGTCTTCCTCTTCGTCACGGTCTGTGCGTTGCTGCCCATGCCCTTCGCCGGCTACTGGCTGATGCGGTCGGTCTACGCGTTTCGGCAGAGCATGGGGGTGACGATGATGGGCGGGCTGCTGACCTGGTTGTTCGTCGTCCAGGCGCTGCTCGTCGGGGTCCTGTTCCTGGGAATCAATTATTACCTCTGGCAGAGCATGGGGCGCATGAAGGGAGGGGATCGCTATCAACCCTACTTCCAGTATCTGGTCTGGGCTCTCATGGCCTGCCTGTTCGTGTGGCTGACGCCGCATACGGTGGTCATGGCTCCCAGCGAGGTCAAAGCCATGGGCGGGGCGCAGCATCCGGTGATCGGCAACTACGGGGTGATGTCCTCAAAAAACGGCGCGATCAACGTGATGATCTGTCTGACAGCGCTGAGCTATATCTTCTTCCGGCGGGCCAACCGAGCGATCACTGTCTCCTGGGAGAAAACAGGCAATATTGTGCTTGCGATGCTGTTCGTAACGGGCATCGCGAATATCATCTGGCTCTCGGTCTATGGGTTCTACCTGCCCGCCAGCGTGCGGGTGGGCCTGTCCAGCCCGCAAGCGTTCACCACGTTGACGGTGCTCGTGGCCGGGCTCCTGATCAATCGGAGCATGATGCGGGGCTCCAAGGTCCATGGGCCGATCGAGTGGGGGAAGATCTCCGTGCGCGGCATGGTGGCTCTGTTCGGCCTTGCCGCGACCTTCACGTGGGTCATGGGCCTGATGGGCTATATCCGCTCCTCGGGACGACTCTCCTGGCACGTGAACGAGCTGATGCCGGACTTGTCTCCCTGGGCCTACACTCCTTCGTTGGGCTTTGCCGCAAAAATGGTGACGCTGAACATGGTGGTGTTCTGGCTGACCGTTCTGCTCCTGTTCTGGATCAGCAGCCGGGACCGACGGGCCGTCCCGGTGACGGGCCTCATTCCGCAGAACCGTCGGCCGATCTTGCCCGAGGCGCGCGAGGCGCAGCCGTCATGATGCGGTTTGTGTTGGCGGCTCTGGTCGGCGTTTTGTGTCTGCATGTATCGTGGGCGGAGCTGGAAGCCCAGCCGGCCGGACAAGCGGTGCTGGAAGATTTCACTGCGAAAGACGCCGACGGATTTCCGAAGGAATGGAAAGCCCAGCATGGGGAAGGGAAGGCCAAGCAGAGTTATACGGTGCAACTGGACGGCGCGCAGCCCTTCCTGGCCGTGCGCAAGGCGGATCAACGGATTTACAAACGGAATATATCATGGGCCCCGAAAGCCATGCCGGTGCTCACCTGGCGCTGGCGGCTGAAGGCGGCGCCGGCCGGGGCGGAGCCCATCGCCGCCGTGTTTGTGTCGTTGGACACGGACTTGATGGTGATTCCCGTGTCGAACAAATATGTGTGGAGTTCGACGAAGGCGAAAGGCACGACGACGGAAGGGGGGATGTTCGGAGCATCCGAGATCATCCTCCGGTCCGGGCCACAGCCGATCGGAGAATGGATCGAAGAACGCGTGAACGTTTACGAAGACTTCAAGCGTATCCACCAGCATGAGCCGGCCGACAAAGCCTGGGGCATTTCCCTGCAAGGCGGGCCCGGCGTGGAAGTGGATTTCGGTTCCTTGACCGTGTCGTCCCACTAGCGGTGCTTCTGAGGAACATGTGACTTCCAGGGGCGCCATGTCTCAAGCCTCATCCCGCAAAATCGTTGACATGCTCTTGGGCGCGCTGGTCATGGGAACCGTGGGCACGTTGCTGGGATTGCTCATGGGGGGTGGGGTATTGCCGATTGCCATCGGGATCGGCCTGGTCATGGGAACGGTGGTCGGGCTCTTCGGGGGGCGCCGATTTCTGATCAGCATCCTGATCGGGACGATCCTGGGCGGTCTCTTAGCTTGGCTGCTGGCTGGGATGGAGAAGATTTCAGTCGGCGCGGGGGCCGGGGCGGCGATGGGCGGGTTTCTGGGTGTCCAATACTCCATGCTGATGGACATGTGGGCCGAACGCAGGCAGGCGATGGAGTCTGCGCCGGCCTCGTCAGGCGAGAACCGGGAGGCTCCTTGAGGAACTATGGAAAATAGAGGCGTCTTGATCGGGTCGATCATCTTTGTCTTTGCTTCCTTCATCTTGATGATCGTGGGGCTGGTCTACGAGTCGTACCGGGCCAAGCAACAGCGTCTGCTGGTTAAATCCATCGTCGTGGAAGACAAGCCGGTCGCCACGGTTGCACCACGGGACTATTCGATTTATAAGACGACCGTCGGCGACGACGGCCGCGAGATGGTCCAGATTCCGGAAGGGCCGTTTACGATGGGGAGCAAGGACGGAGATCCGGACGAGGCGCCCGAACACCAGGTCTACCTGGGGACCTATTATATGGATAAAAAGGAAGTGCCCCAAGCCGAGTATGAGCGCTTCGTCAAGATGACCAAGCGTGGCAAACCGTTCATCCCGGTGTTCGAAGACGACCAGGCAAAGATCCTGAAGCCGGAATTGCCGGCCATGGGCATGTCCTGGGCCGATGCGGACGCCTACTGCAAGTGGGCCGGGAAGCGATTGCCTACCGAGGCGGAGTGGGAAAAGGCCGGTCGCGGCGAGGGCAAGCGGCGGTACCCTTGGGGGGATGACTTTGGCTCGGGCCACGCGAACGTGGATGGCGACGAGGACGGCTTCAAGTACCTGGCCCCGCCAGGGTCCTTTGAATCGGGGCGTAGCCCGTATGGATTGTATGACATGACGGGGAACGTGGCCGAGTGGGTTGCCGACACCTATAGCGAGCAGTATTATCAAAAAACGCCCTATCGGGATCCGCTTGGCCCTGAAGACGGGCAACACAAGGTGATCCGCGGAGGGTCCTGGCGGGAAACGTATCACAATGCACGGCTCTCAAAACGCTTTCAGGCAAAAATGTGGAGAACCGACACGACGATTGGGATCCGCTGCGCCAAGGATGCGGACGAACCGCGTACTGACGCCAAAAAAGTCAAAGGCTAGGCTCGCCGCCAGCGTGGCGATAACCGTCTGAGGCTTACGTTCTGATCCATGCTGGAAACCAAATTCAAAATCGCCTTCCTGTTGGTTGTTCTTGCCTTTACCAGCTTTCCCGTCATAGGGATCTTGCGGGGCACGACGCCGCCTTCGGAAGCTCCTCCCGTCCCTGGAGAAGACTCGGCTCCGCCCCCCTCCGCATCCAGCCAGTCAGATTCCAGCGAGTTGCCGATTCCTGAAGAGATGGTCTCGATTCCAGCCGGCCCATTCCTGCGGGGCACCAAGGCGGGGGGCTATGACGAGCAGCCGGAACGGACCATATACGTAGACGCCTTCTCCATCGATCGATACGAAGTCACCAATGCGCAGTATCAAGCCTTTGTCGCTGCGACGGGTCATCGGAAAGCCGCGCCTCCGTCTCGCTATGCCAAGAATATCAGCCGCATGAAGGGAATGAACCAGCCTGCGACCTACGTGTCATGGGAAGACGCCGATGTCTATTGCCGGTGGAAGGGCAAGCGGTTGCCCACCGAAGCGGAATGGGAGAAAGCCATGCGCGGTGTGGATGGCCGGCTCTGGCCGTGGGGGAACGAGCCGGATCAGGCGGCGTTCAACGGAGGCTCGCCTCGGGATGGATTCGACGCTACGGCGCCGGTGGGATCGTTCAAGCGGGACGTCAGCCCGTTTGGCGTGGCGGATGGAGCAGGGAACGTCATGGAATGGGTTGCCGATTGGTATGGGGAAGAGGCCTATCGCGACGCAGTCGATCGAAATCCCGCAGGCCCCGAACATGGGGTGTTTCGAGTGATGCGGGGCGGCGGCTATACCAGTGTGGGGACGGACTTGCGGATTACCAGCCGGAGCAAAATGGTCCCTGATTTTCGCGATGAAACGATCGGCTTTCGTTGTGCGATTTCCGGGCCCGGAGAGGTAGGCGTGGCTAAGCCGACAACAAACAAAAAGTCATAGAAAATCAAAGTAATAGAGGATCAGAAACACGGCCAAAATTATATTGACAACCATTCCGGCCAAAACTATAATGTCGAACACTTTTGAATTTTTGCTCATCGTCTGACCTCATCAGTAAAAACGACGAAGAGAGCAATAACATAGACTTAGCAGCCTGTCAAGACACCGGCAGGCGCTCTTGGTATAGGCGGAAGCGGACCATCAACCAAGGTTGTAGCTGAGGAGAGAGGACAATGGGAGAAGCAGTCGCAAGCGCACCAGGCAAGCCGGATAGCGAGTTGAAGGTCAAGATCGGCAAGATGATTTTCTACATCACTTGCGCGGTGAGTCTCTGGTTTTTTTATTGGTTTGCAGGCATCCAGTGTCCCTGCTAAGCAGTGGTTCTTAATCTGATCTGGTGTGCCACGCGGGTGATGTGGCGTGGCAGGAGGAGAGGGGAGCAATGAGCGCGCTGAACAATCCCGTCATCGCTGTGATCGTATCCGTGATTATCGCCGTGGGTTATTTTACGTTCGTGGATCATGCTCTGATGGACATGCAGGGCTTGGACTATTGGTATCTGTTCCGGAAGTAATCAAAGTCATCATGGCGCGTCGCACCGACGTAGGGCGAGAGCGTCTGGTTGTGGGCGCAGGCTTGTTTTGTAACCATCTCGTGTCAGCTTTTGTTTAAGGAGGAAGCCATGGGCAGTTTGACCAGAAAGAAGACGCTGGCGATCATGGCGTTAAGCGCGATGATTGGCCTCCTTCTCCTGCCGATCGTGGTCTCGGTTCCTGCGCTTGCAAGCGGGGGCGGGGCTCCGGCTGGTGGGCCTCCCCCGGACGTGGTCAAGAAAGAAGGGGGCGAGGGGGATAAGGACAAGAAGGTCGAGAAGGCGCGTGACGTCTATTACAAGACCGAGGGGATCGTGTCCGGACTGCCGGCTCCCAAGACCGGAGACAACGCAAAGGACTATCCGCGCTATAACTTCGAGAGCCGTGTGCTCCTCTGGTTCGCCAACCAGCAGCATCTTTACTATGGCAGCTTCGTCCTGGCGGTGCCCATTTTTTGTATGGTCATCGAGTTCATGGGGGTGATGACGAAGGATAAGGCGATGGCTAAGAAGTATGACCAGCTCGCCTACGACTTCATTAAGATCAGTTTGACAGCCTACTCGTTGACGGCAATCCTGGGCGGCATTCTGATCTTCACCTTCCTGACTCTCTATCCGGCCTTCTTCGGATACCTTTCGAGCATCTTCCGTCCGGTCATGCACATCTATGCCTTGATGTTCGTGGCGGAGAGCGGCACCCTCTACATCTATTATTATGGTTGGGACAAGATGAAGGAGGGGTTCCTGAAGTGGATCCACCTCAGCATGTCCGTGATCCTGAATGTGATCGGGACGGTGTTGATGTTCCTGGCCAATTCCTGGATCGGGTTCATGATGTCTCCGGCCGGTGTCGATGAGCAGGGGCGCTTTCTGGGTAACATCTGGCACGTGATTCATACGGCGCTCTGGAATCCGCTGAACGTGCACCGAATCCTGGGCAACATGGCCTTTGGCGGCGGCGTGGTGGCGGCCTATGCGGCCTATCGGTTCTTGTCCTCGAAGACCGACGAAGAGCGGGCCCACTACGACTGGATGGGCTACATCGCCATGTCGCTGGGTGTGGCTTTCTTGATCCCGCTGCCCTTTGCCGGCTACTGGCTGATGCGCGAAGTGTATGCCTACCGGCAGCAGATGGGCATCACGCTCATGGGCGGTCTGTTGGCCTGGTTGTTCATCATTCAGGCGACGATGATCGGGATCTTGTTCCTGAGCACCAACTACTACCTCTGGCAGGCTCTGGGCCGGATGCGCGGCGCCGAGCGGTTTCAGCGCTGGATCAAATATTTCGTGTTCCTCCTGGTGTGCGGCTTCCTGGTGTTCATCACGCCGCATACGATGGTGATGACCCCGGCCGAACTGAAGGCCATGGGCGGGCAGCAGCATCCGGTGTTGGGCAACTACGGGGTCATGTCCGCGAAGAACGGCGGCATCAACGTGATCATCACGACAACCGTGTTGACCTTCATTTGGTATCAGCGCGGGAATCGGGTGCCGAGCGTATCCTGGTCCAAGTTCGGCAATATCTTCATGGGGGTGTTCTTCTTCTTCGCCTATGTGAATATTGTCTGGCTGGCCATTTACGGCTACTTCATTCCGGCCAACGTCCGGGTGGGGTTGTCCGTGCCGCAGGTGGCGACCACGCTTTCCTGCTTGTTCTTTATGACCGCGCTGAACCTGGCCATGCTGAAAGGGGCTAAGCAAATCGGGCCGATCGAATGGGGGAAAATCTCCGTGCGGTCGCAGTATGCCCTGATCATGTTGGCCACGGCCTTTACCTGGATGATGGGCCTGATGGGTTACATTCGGTCGTCGGTGCGTCTGTTCTGGCATGTCAACGAAATCATGCGTGACAATTCCCCTTGGGCCTACACGCACACGGTGGGATTCGCGGCAAACATGATTTCGTTCAACGTATTGTTCTTCTGGATCAGCATTATGTTCGTTTTCTGGCTCGGCACGCTGGCGGCAAAGAAGGCGCCGGTGGAAGCGAAGGCGCCGGTTCCTGGGCAAGCACCCCAGCCGGCGGTCGGGCACTAACGTTCATCGGCCTTTCAAGACTTGCAGGGTGTCCTCCCCGGGCTAACCCGGGGAGGAATCCCAGGAGGGTTGTCACGTGGTCGAGTTAATTCAGGCAGCGTTGGACATGGGGTGGCCGGTCTTGGCCTTTCTCGCCTGCTTGTTCGTCTATTTCCAGGTGAGCATCAGCGATCCTGTAAAAAAGAAGCGGGCGACTTTTAAGACCTTCATCGGTATGATCGCCGCATTTATGTTGTTGATGGCCATCGCCAATTACAAGATCAATTTCTTCGCTAATTCCCGTCTCCTGCCCGTCTCTCTGGCCATGATTACCGCGCTGGCCTTCATGATGGGTATCTACTTCACCAACATCGGGGCGCTCTTTAAGATCGGGGGGTTCATGTTCCTGGTGGCCGCTGGCCTCTCCGGGTATGGGAACTGGCTGCCACAGGTGGAAGGTGGATTTCCTCCGCCTGAAGTGAAGCTGGACTTCGGGAGTATGTCGGCCCAGCAGTTGGCTGACGAAGGGGAGAAGATTATCTTCGGCGGGATCGGACAGAGCAAGGTGCAGGGCGCGATCGGCAAGGGCCAGTGCCCCCTCTGTCATGGTTTCAATGAGGGTTTCTTGAGCGAACGTGCGCCGAATCTCTGGGGCATTCCGGATCGGGCCAAGACCAGACTGGATGACCCCCGCTACCACAAGGGGAAGCCGGGCGATCGTGACTCGGAGCAGAAGGAGGCTTTCCCCGGATCTGGGACGGCTGAAACGGGACAGGAGTACATCGCTGAGTCACATTCCTGCCCGAGCTGCTTTGTCGTCGCCGGATTCGGAGTGAAGGGCACGAACGACAAGCAGAGTCCCATGCCGGCGATCCACAAGCCACCCATCTCGCTCTCGCTGGGCGAATTGGCCGCGGTGGACACCTGGATGTATATTCGAGAGGGCAAGGAAGCGCCGTCCTTCGAGGAAATCACCAAGGCCTACGAGAAGTTTATCCCGGAAGCGGACCGGCCCAAGCAGCAAGAGGATAAGCCTGGAGCGGCGGGCGGCGGTGGTGTGTTGGCAACGGGCGAGGAGCCGGTGGATCAGATTTTCCAGAAGGCTACCTGTGTGGCGTGCCACACAATCCCCGGGATCGCTGGCGCGGTGGGGACCATCGGTCCGAAACTGGTGGAGGGGACCAATGCCCCGACCAGGATCAAGGACCCTGCCTATAAAGGTACGGCCAAGTCGACGCGCGAATACATTACGGAATCAGTCATTAATCCCAGCGCATACGTGGTGAAGGGCTTCCCGGACAATACCATGCCCAAGGAGTTTGGCAAGAAGCTGAGCGCCGGTGCGCTGAACAAGATTGTGGACTACCTTTCCCAACTGCAAGAGGGGAAGGAGCCTCCCAAAATATCTTAATGGCCAACGCCGATTAGGAACGGGAGTGTAAGAAGGAGAGCCGGACGATGAAGGTATTAATCGGGTCAGTGCTTGGAGGGCTGGTGGTTGTGCTGATTGCACTGCTGGCCTTTGGTGTCCTTCCAGCCACGTCCCTCAAGCTGGTGGAAGGGTTCATGCCGATGCAGATGCTGTTCGAACTCGCCGTTAGCGTGGCGATTTTCACCGCAATGAGCTACATGCTCAGCGCGGGCGGCATCCAGTTGCCTCGGTTCTGGCAGGGGATTCTCTTTTGGGCATACATCCTCCTGTACCTCAAGTTCAGGGTGTATCCACCCATCCCCTTCAGCGTGCGCGCCATGTATGGCACGGTATCGTTGATTGCCGTGTTTATGTGGATGTCCAGCAACGAAGACGATTGGAAGAAGTTCAAGCAGCCGATCATTAACGTGCTGGATGCCAATACCGGCTTCCACAAGGGGCTGCGCACGGCCTACCTGATTCTGCTGCCGATCCTCCTCTGGGGTTTCTCATACAGCTCATTCCTGCCTAACCTGGATGAGCCGGTCGAGTTGCGTACGGTGCATCCGGCGCCGCCGGCCAGCACCAAGGTGCATGGGAAGACCTTCGTCCTCCAGACGTCTCAGAACCCTTACCGGGTCAATCCGGAAGGGAAATATGACCAGGAATACTCCAACGCCAGGATCGTGGAGCAGGCGATGGGACGGCTGATGAAGCCTGACGCCAATCCCTGGGATCCGAAGGCCGAAGGCTATTTGAAGTATGTGCGCGAAGGCGGGGAGATTTTCTTCCAGAACTGTCACTTCTGCCATGGTGACAATCTGAACGGACGCGGATTGCACGCCTTTGCGTTCAACCCGATTCCGGCCAACTTCACCGACCCGGGCACAATTGCTCAGCTTCAGGAAACCTTCATCTTCTGGCGCGTGTCGAAGGGTGGGATTGGGCTGCCGAACGAGGGATTCCCTTGGGCTTCGGTGATGCCGCCCTGGGAGCAGCACCTGACCACGGATGAGATCTGGAAAGTCGTTCTGTTTGAATACTGGCACACCGGCTATTATCCGAGAACTTGGGATTAATCCCACACATCATTTCGGTGAAGGGGTATAGCTATGAGGCATGTGAAGAGTAAGGTGCTGTTAGTCGCGATTGCGGCCTTGGGGATCACGATGGTCTCCGGCAGCGCAGGGGTTTCGATTTTCGCGCAAGAGGGAGGCGGCGTCCCCGAGGGCTTTAAGAAGGGAGAGCTGGCGCCGCTCCCGTCCGCGGAGATGATCGAAGCCGGCAAGCGAGTTTATTTTACGAAGTGTGTCTGGTGCCACGGGGTGGATGGGGCCGGCGATGGGCCAGCCGCCGACCGACTCTGGCCGCGTCCTCGCAACTTCAACCAGGGGACGTTCAAGATTCGAAGGACCGCCAGCGGCGAGTTGCCGTTGTTCGATGCCAAGAAAGCGGTCGAGGCGGAAAACGACTTGTTTGCGACCGTGACTCACGGTCTCCCCGGGTCGGCCATGCCTTCATGGGAGGGCATTCTGACTGAGGAACAACGGCTGCAGGTCTTGTCGTTTGTGACGAGCCAGCTCATCAAGGACCGCAAGTTCGACGACAAAGCGACGGAGACGCAGACCGTCCTGCAACTCGATGAGATCAAGCCGATTCCAGTCAGCAAGGAGAGCCTGGAAAAGGGCGCTCAGTTGATCGTGGACAAGAAGTGCATCGAGTGCCACGGGGTCACCGGGCGGGGGGATGGCAACGCGTTCAACCTGAAAGATGACTGGGGTTTCCCGATTCAGCCGGCCAACTGGCACAAGTGCTGGAACTTCCGCGGGAGCCGCCAGGATCCGTATAACATCAAGAACATCTTCCGGACCTTCTCCACGGGGGTGAGCGGCACACCGATGCCGTCTTTCGCGGACAACACGACGATCGAAGAACGGTGGCACATCGCCCACTTCGTGAACTCGCTCTGCGAGCGGGACTTCGAAGGGAACCCGCTGCCGATCGATCCGCTCACCGACAAGCCGAAGGTGAACTTCGTGATCCGGTCCGGCCCGGTGCTGGAAGGGGAGATCTCCGACGATCCGGAGAACGAGATGTGGCAGAAGCGTGAACGTCGGATCGTGTTGTTCGGCGGGCAGATCACCCACAAGCCGCGGAACTTCGTCAACCGGATCGACGACGTTTGGGTCAAGTCTCTGTACAACGACAAGAATATCGTGTTCCTGTTCCAGTGGGATGACCGATCCAAGAGCGTGGCCGAAGGGAAGCTGCCTTGGCAGCCTACCGAAGTGAACGTGGAGAACTACGGGGTCAAGGAACAGGCGCCGAAGACCGGCGAGGGCGATTCGATTGCAGCCCAGCAGAGCAAGTACCCAGTCTACAACGATGCCTTCGCGTTCCAGTTCCCGGTCAAGTGGCAGGAGCTGCCGGCCCCGATCAAGCCGCGCTACCTCTGGGGCGACCAGAAGTATCCGGTGGACATCGTGAAGTGGGAAGCCAACGGGACCATCAAGGCCTTCACGGGAACCGGGTGGGATCAGGATTTCCAGGATCGGGACGATTACTCCGAGAAGCTCAAGGTCCTGAAGCAGGAGTGGAAGGACGGCCGCTGGACGTTGATGATCAGCCGGCCCATCAAGGAAGACTATGACGAGGACACCTACTTCGAGATGGGCAAGTACATCCCGACGGTGTTCTTCGCGTGGGATGGGCACAACGGGGATGCCGGTCGAAAGATGGCCGTCTCCGCCTTCTACTATACGGTTCTGGAGCCGCCCATTCCCAGAGAGACCTACATCTATCCGACCCTGATCGCGATCGGTGTCGTGATCCTGGAAGGGTGGGTGTTGACTCGTCGGGCCAATAAGAAAAAGGGTAAAGTCTAGCCCGTAAGGGAAGACAAGCCTTGGAAAGGGGGTGGGATGGCCCACCCCCTTTTTTTTTGCAGCGGTCGATGTATTGACAGACATGAGTTCTACAATAGGGCAGATGACCGGTCTGTTGCTGGCCGGGGGCAAGAGCCGCAGGATGGGGCAAGACAAGCGGTTTCTTGAACTCGGGGGGCGGACCTTGCTGGAGCGGTCCCTGACCGTACTGGAAGGTCTGTTCGACGAGGTGATCATATCTGTGGCCGAACCCTTGCCCGAGTTAAAGGGTTTGCGCGCCAGGGTTGTGACCGATTTGATCCCGGATTGCGCGACGCTGGGGGGGCTCTATAGCGGCCTCTCTAGCGCGAGCCATCCGCGCCTCTTCGCGGCCGCTTGTGATATGCCCTTTCTGGCGGATTCGGTGATCCGCCGTATGGCCGATCTTGGGCGGAGCGCCGATGTTGTGATGGTCCGCCTGGCGAATGGGCTCCAGCCCATGCACGCGATTTACTCCAAGGCCTGCCTCCCGCACTTGGAGCGGATGCTCCATGCTAAAAATCTGAGGGTACAGGACCTGGTTTCGGTTTCTGATCTCTCCGTGAAGATCCTTTCAGAGGAGGCCATAAGAGAAGCAGATCCGCAGCTGCTCAGCTTCCTCAATGTGAATCGGCCGGTCGACTTGGAATTTGCCCGCAAGCTGTTTGCCGGGAAGCAAGGAGCGGCGCATGAGGGCTCATAAACCTATGCGGCGATCTCTCTTGCTGATCCATCCCGGAGCTCTTGGAGATGTGCTGTTGGCCCTCTCTGCCATCCGCACGATCCGGGCGGCTTTTCCGACGCACGAGTGCGGGCTGATTGCCGGAGAGCAAGTTGGCCGGCTGCTGGTTGCTTGTGGGGAGGTGGACCGGCTGTTCCCGCTGGAACAAGGCAGTCTGGCCGGGCTGCTAGCTGGAACCGAATCGGTGGCGTCAGGCCTTCGTTCCTGGCTGGACCAGACCGATGTGGTCATCGGGTGGATGAAGGATGCAGAGATGAGCCTTGCGGCGACCCTCTACGCTCTCGGGGCGGGGAGGGTGATCATTCGGAGCCCGTTTGACTCCGGTTGTACGAACCTGCACCAGGCGGACCGGTACCTTGAGATAGTCGCCTCGACGGTCGGTGAAGAGCGAACGGCTGGGCCGCTGCGATTACCGGAGGCCATTCTGCAAGCTGCCACGGCCAGTTTGGCAGAGGCGGGAGTCCGGAAAGACCACATGCTCGTGGCAGTGCATCCGGGCAGCGGGAGCCTTCACAAATGTTGCGAACCCGGATGGTTTGTCGAACTGGTTGCGCGCTTGCAGGCTCTGGGGGCCGTGCCTCTCTTGCTGGCTGGACCGGCTGATACAGAGCAGGTCCAAGCGGTCCGACGGTCCTGCGTAGTATCGACCTTGGTATTCGAAGAACAGGAGTTGATCTCGGTGGCGGGATTGATGGCTCAGGTTGCTCTGTACGTCGGGCACGATTCGGGGATCACTCACTTGGCCGCCTGTCTGGATCTGCCGACGATCGCGCTCTTCGGGCCGACCGACCCGGAACGATGGGCTCCACGGGGCGGTCACGTCGAGATCGTAAGCGGAGCCCCTTGTCTCTGCAACGAGTGGGACAGGGTTCAGGCTTGCACCGAGAAGCGTTGCTTACGGGTGCCGATCGAACGGGTGATCGAGGGGTGCCTTGGAAGACTTCGGGCTAGAGCGAAAAGCACGTCCGCAGCCCAGTTTCGCAGTTCCTTGTCTTGTCATGCCTGAGAGGTTGTGTTAGATTCACCCGCTGGTTTTTGCTAGACAAAAGAAGGAGTTCGGCCAGGTTGTGTCTCACGATATTGTGCAGGAAAAAGTCATCGACGCCCTCCAGGATGCCTTGCAGGAAGCCAAGCGCAAGGGGCAATTAAGAGTGGAATCGATTCCGACCCTGACGCTGGATCTCCCCAAGCGGCCGGAATGGGGCGACTTGGCTTCGACGGTGGCCATGAGCCTCGCGCCGTCCGAACGGCGGGCTCCCTATGATGTCGCCCAGATCATTCTCGATAATATTGTCAGGCGCGAGGCGTTGTTCGATCGAGTCGAGATAGCCAAGCCCGGCTTTTTGAACATGACGGTCAAGCGCGACCTCTGGTTGGAAGTCTTGGCGGAGATCGAAGCGCGAGGGCAGGCCTATGGGCGGACGACGATGGGCCAGGGGCGACGCGTGCTGGTGGAATACGTCAGCGCGAACCCGACCGGACCCCTCCATGTCGGGCATGGGCGCGGGGCTGCTGTGGGACAGGCGGTTGCCAAACTGCTGCAAGCGACCGGCTGTGAAGTGGTGCAGGAGTACTATATTAATGACGCCGGTCGCCAGATGAAACTGCTTGGCGCGTCCGTGTATGCCAAGTATCTGGAATTGCTCGGTCGGCCCGTGTCGTTCCCCGAGGATGGGTATCGCGGCGCCTACATCGAGACGGTGGCTGCGCAGGTGCGTGAGCAGGCGGGGGAGGCGCTGCTGAACCTGCCGGACGAACAGGCGGAGCAACGGTGCCGGGAGCTGGCGTACAAGGATTTGCTCGAAAAAATCCGACAGGATCTCCGATCCTTCGGCATCGAGTTCGACGCCTGGTTCAGCGAAGCTTCCTTGCTGGCGTCCGGGGGGGTGGAGCAAGTGCTGACCGATCTCCGCGCGCGCGATTTGCTGTTCGAACAGGACGGAGCCTGGTGGTTTCGGTCATCGTCATTCGGCGACGAGAAGGATCGGGTTGTGCGGAAGCAGGAAGGGGACTATACCTATCTGGCCTCGGATATCGCCTACCATCGGGATAAGCTCCAGCGCGGCTATGATCTGCTAATCGATGTCTGGGGCGCGGACCATCACGGGTACATCCCGAGGATGGAGGCGGTGGTGCAGGCCTACGGCTATCCCAAGGAGCGGCTACGGGTGGTTCTCGTTCAGATGGTCAATCTGCTGCGCGGGGGCCGGAAGGTGGAGATGTCCAAACGTGCCGGCGAGTTTATTACCATGCGGGAGGTGATGGACGAGGTGGGCGCGGACGCGGCCAAGTTCTTCTTCCTGATGCGCCGGTCGGACACGCATCTGGACTTCGATCTGGAATTGGCCAAGCAACAGTCGGCGGAGAATCCCGTCTACTATGTCCAATACGCGCACGCACGGATCGCCAGCCTCTTTCGGGTGGCCGAAGAGCGGGGCTTACCGGTGCCGAAACCGAGTGCGGCGGACTTGTCTTTGCTGCGAGATCCGGATGAATTCGGGCTGATCCGGAAGCTCTCGGCTTATCCGTCCGTGGTCCAGGGCAGCGCGGCGGCTCTGGAGCCCCACCGGTTGACCTTCTACCTGCAGGAGCTGGCCGGCTTGCTCCATACCTTCTACTTCAAACACCGAATCATGCCGGTGGCCGCGGATCAGGATGTGGCCGAGGCCGCGGCGTTTGTCAAAGATGCGAGCGAGATGGGCAAGCAGCGGGAGCAAGTCAGCCCCGATTTGACGGGAGCCAGACTGGCGCTGATGTATGCCGTGCAGCAGGTGCTCCGTAACGGGCTGGGGCTCCTCGGGATCTCCGCCCCTGAGCGGATGTGAAGATAGGCTTCGGCTATGCTTGAGTTCACAGTGCAGCAGACGGATATGGGCGGGGTGGCGCGCGTGGGTGGGCTCAAAACGGCCCATGGGACGATCGAGACCCCGGCGTTCATGCCGGTCGGTTCTCTGGGGGCCGTCAAAGGGATTGGTCCCGAGGACCTGATGGGACTCGGATTTCGCCTGATCCTGAACAACGCCTACCATCTGTACCTGCGCCCGGGGCATCGGATCATTGAGGAACTGGGAGGGCTGCACTCGTTCACAGGCTGGCCCGGGGCGATTCTGACCGACAGCGGCGGGTTTCAAGTGTTCAGTCTGGCGAAGCTCTGTCGGGTGACGGACGAAGGGGTGACGTTTCAATCTCATGTGGACGGCTCTTCCCATCACATTACACCGGAGCGGGCGATCGAGATTCAGGAGGCCTTGGGGGCCGATATCATTATGGCCTTCGATGAATGCGTGGCGCTTCCCTCGTCCCGCGAACGGGTCCACGAGGCGTTGAGACGGACGGGCGCCTGGGCCCGCCGTTGCCAAGCCGCGAGGCGTCGGTCCGACCAGGCACTGTTCGGGATCGTCCAGGGCGGGCATGACCCGGCTCTGCGCGTCGAGTCTGCTCAGGACTTGGTCTCGCTGGGGTTCGACGGGTACGCGGTCGGAGGGCTTTCCGTGGGGGAGGAAAAGTCCGTCATGTACTCGATGCTGGACGCAACCGTTCCGGAATTGCCGGCCGGGCGGCCCCGATATTTGATGGGGGTCGGACTGCCGGAAGATTTGATCGAAGGCGTGGCCAGGGGCATCGACCTGTTCGACTGCGTGGTGCCGACCAGGCATGGGCGTACCGGTTGGCTGTTCACGGCAAGCGGACGGGTGCTGATCAAGCAAGCCCGTTATGCCAAGGACGAACGCCCCATTGATCCGGCCTGTTGCTGTCCGGTTTGCCGGAAGCATTCGCGGGCCTACTTGCACCACTTGTTTGGGGTCAAGGAGATGTTGGGGGTGCGCCTCAATACCTTGCACAATTTGTATTATTTTGCCGACTTGATGCGGCAGATCCGCTCCGCTATTGCCGCCGGCTCGTTCGCTGCGTTTCGGCGGGAATTTTACGCGATGCGGGAAGCGGCCGGCGTTGTCGGAGCGGACGACGCGGCTGATCGTGATAGGCTCGAAGAACCGGCAGCGATGCAGGAGGGGAGGCGGTGAGCATGATGGCATCAGTGGCCTGGGCACAGGGAACACAAGGCGGCGGCGCAGGTCCGGGAGCCTCGCTGCTGTCGCTGGTGCCGTTCGTACTGATCTTTATCGTCTTTTATTTTTTGCTGATTCTGCCCCAGCAGAAGCGCCAGAAACAATTGAAGGCGATGTTGGAGGCGCTCAAGAAGGGCGATAAGGTGGTGACTTCCGGCGGCATCTGGGGCACGGTCACCAATTTGGGCAAAGAGACGGTGACGCTGCAGATCTCGGACAATACCAAGATCAAGGTTCAGCGGGAATCCATTTCCCGGCTTCGGGCGGATGAAGAAGAATAGCGAGGCTTCCGTCAGGCGGGGCCGTTTCAACGATTGAGGGACGAATGAAGAAGGTCGGCGGACGATTTGCATTGCTGGGCATCGTACTGGTGCTCTCGGTTGCGTTTTTTATTCCCTCCTATCCTCGGCTGTATCAGGCCCTGCCTGACTGGTCGAAGAAGGTCCTTCCGACCAAGGGCATCACCCTGGGCCTGGACCTTCAGGGGGGAATCCATCTGGTGCTGGAGGTCGAGGAGGAACGGGCGGTGGAGATCGCCGTGGACCGGTCCGTTACGGCCATGCAGGATCTCCTGGTCGACAAGAAGATTCCCGTCGAATCGGTCAAGCGAACCGGGTCCTCCCAGGTCACGCTCTCCTTCCAGAATGCGGACCTGAAGGCTCAGATTCAAAAAAATATGGAGGATTTCCCCTCCTTCTACGAGCTGGAACAAAAGAGCACGGGCGGCAGCCTGGTCTATGAGCTGCGTGAGGGTGAGATCAAGCGGATCAAGGATTCCGCCATCAACCAGGCCTTGGAGACGATCCGGAACCGGATCGATCAATTCGGCGTGGCCGAACCGCTGATCCAGCGGCAGGGACTCAAGCAGATTGTCGTCCAGCTTCCGGGCATTACCGAGCCGAAGCGGGCGAAGGACCTGATCAAGGAAACGGCGCTGCTGGAGTTCAAGCTCTTGGACCAGTCCAGCAAGTTGGCGATGGACCTGCCGCAACGGATCCCCAAGGGCAAAGAAGACGAAGTCCTCAAGCAGATTGCCGGACAGCTTCCGGAAGGGGACCAGATCCTGTTCGAGAAAGTGATCGAGAAAGATACGGGCCGGGAATTCCGCACGCCGTTCCTGGTCAAAAAGCGCGTGATGCTGGCGGGAGACGTCCTGAGCGAAGCGCGCGTCTCGATCGGGCAGTTCAACGAGCCCTACGTGTCGGTGACCTTCGATGCCAAGGGCGCCCGGGAGTTCGAGCGCATCACATCCGAGAACGTCGAGAAGCGGATGGCGATCGTGCTGGACAATACCATCTACTCTGCCCCAGTCATTCAGGAGCGGATCAGCGGGGGGCGGGCTCAGATCAGCGGCACCTTCACCATGCAGGAGGCCAGCGATCTGGCGATCGTGCTCCGGGCCGGCGCCTTGCCCGCCCCGCTGAAGATCATCCAGGATCTGACCGTCGGCCCCTCGTTGGGTCGCGACTCGATTGAGAAGGGGGTCCGCGCCACCCTGTTCGCGGGCGGCTTGGTCGTGCTTTTTATGATGGTCTATTACCGGCTTTCGGGCGTCATCGCCGATTTCGCCTTGGCCTTGAACCTGATCTGCCTGATCGGGTCGCTGGCCGGATTGAACGCAACGCTCACGCTGCCTGGCATCGCGGGCATCATTCTGACCATCGGCATGGGAGTGGATTCCAACGTCTTGATCTTCGAGCGCATCCGCGAAGAATTGCGGCAGGGCAAACCGGTGCGTTTGGCGATCGATGCGGGGTATGACAAGGCGTTGCTGACGATCATCGACTCTCACGTGACCACCCTCATCACGGGCTTGGCGCTGTTCCTGTTCGGGACCGGGCCGATCAAGGGGTTTGCCGTCACGCTTTGTTTGGGAATCGCGATCAACCTGTTCACCGCGCTGGTCGGCACGAGAGTGGTCTTCGACACATTGAACCAGCGTCGCAAAGTCGAGCAATTGAGCATTTAGCTATCTGCGCCGTTCTTCGAAGGGGGCATGCATGTTGGAGATTTTGGGGAAGACGGACATTGATTTCATGGGCAAATGGAAGGTTGCGTTTGCCTTTTCAGGCGTGCTGGTTCTGCTGGGCATCGTGGCTGTAATCGAGATTGCCCGGGGAGTCGCCAACCTTGGGATCGACTTTGCCGGCGGGACTGCCGTCCAGCTGAAGTTCGACCAGCAGATTCACATCGATGAAGCGCGCAAGGCGCTGGAGTCCAATGGGCTCGCCCATGCGGACTTGCAGGAGTTCGTCGAGGCCAATAAACTGCTGGTCCGCATCAAGACCTCGACCACGATCGAGGAAAAAGTGGCGGACCGGGTCGTCGCGGTCTTCAGCAAGGAATTTCCAAACAACAAATTCGTGGTGGACTCCTCGACCGAAATCGGCCCCACGATCGGGCAGAAGTTGCAGCAGGACGCCCTGATCGCCGTCCTGGTGTCCTTCTTCGGCATCATGCTGTACATCGCGGCACGCTTCGAGTTCCGCTTCGGCGTGGCGGCGGCGCTCTCCACGTTTCATGACGTGCTGGCCGTGCTGGGCGCGTTTTACATCCTGGACAAGGAAATCACCTTGTTGGTCGTGACGGCCCTGCTGACTCTGGCAGGGTATTCGCTCACGGATACGGTCGTGGTGTTCGACCGGATACGCGAAAATCTCCGCGTACGCCGCAGGGATAACATGGAAGCTGTGATCAACAACGGGATCAACCAGGTCTTGAGCCGGACGATCGTGACCAGTCTGACGGTTGTACTGGTGCTGGTTCCATTGACCCTGGCCGGGGGCGAAGTCTTGCACGATTTTTCTTTGGCGCTTCTCTGGGGCGTCATCTTTGGAACCTATTCCTCGATCTTCGTGGCCAGCCCCCTGCTGCTGATCTGGCCGGGCGGGGAAGGGCGGCTGCTCAAGCGAGGGTAGGCGAAGTTTCATGTTACCTTTACTTGACATTCGAGAGAAGACGAATGAAAATAAGCACATAGAAAGGACACCTTGTTACCTAAATGACAGCCTGGAGTCGGTCACACAGTCTCCAGCGTAAGATCATTACGGCCATCGTAATGGTCGGCCTCCTCCCCCTGAGCCTCTCTCTCTTCCTGACCTACGTCGAAGAACGCCGCGCCCTCCGCGAAAGTGTCGGAGCCAATTTCAAGGAATCGGCGGTGGAAGCGGCGCGTCGGGTGGAAATGCAGGTCACCCGCGGGCTCAGCGAAGCGCAACAGCTGGCCGCAACCCCATTCCTGCGGACGGCCGTGATCGAGGCCAACCGGGGCTATGCGGACAAAGACGAGGCCGGCATCCAAGCCATGATCAAAGACTGGCAGCAGCAGTGGCGTCAGCGGGAGCGCCGCAACGAATTCCCCCTGTTCATCAACCGCATCGTGACGAACTACCTGATTCGCTGGCATGACATCCGGCGCTCGGACTACGTGGGGATTTTTGTGACCGACGCGCGCGGCGCCTTGGTGGTCAGCTCGATTCCCCAGGTGGAATATTACTATGGCAAGAGTGCGTGGTGGCGGGCGGTATACAGCGGCGGGACCGGGCAGCAATACGTCGGCGAGATCTACTTCGATCCTTCCTTCGGCACGCATGTGCTCAATGTGTCGGTGCCGATTCTGGACGACGACCAGCGGGCAGCGGTTGGGGCTGTGACGGTCCTGTTGCGGCGCGACTCGCTGTTTCAGGCGGTGGCGGAGATCACGGTCGGGCAGACGGGCCATGCGATGCTGTTGGCGTCGGACGGGGCGCTCTTGATTTGTCCGGTCCTCCCCCCCGAGGAACATTCCGTGACCCAGGCCTTGCTCCAATCCATCGCCGACCTTCAGGCCGGATGGATCGTGGCCGCCGATGACACGCATGGCGGTCGCGAGGCCATTGTCGGATTTTCTCCTGTCCGCTTGGGCAGCAAGCTCGCTGCGGGGAGCCTCGATGGAAAACGATGGCTGATGGTCGTCCGGCAGAACCCGGAAGAAACCTATGCCCCGTTGAATCAACTGGTGATCAAGGTCGCCGCCTACGGGGCCTTGGTGTTCGCCCTGCTCTGGGGCACGGGCGTGCTGGCGGCCCGGCGGATTGTCCGCCCGGTCCAGGCGCTCCACGAGGGGGTCAAGCGGATCGGAACCGGCAGTCTGGACCACCAACTGTCGCTGAAGACCGGCGATGAAATCGAGCAACTGGCCGAAGCGTTCAACCGAATGGCCGCGAATCTGAAGGCCTCGTTCACCCAGTTGGAGCAGCGAATGGCGGATATCCGCAGACTGGAGGAACGGTATCGGGACCTGATCGAGAATTCGCCGGAGATGATTCACCAGATTAACAAGGCGGGACAGTTCGTGCACGTCAATCAGACCGAGCTGGACAAGCTGGGCTATAGCCTGGACGACATGCTGGCGATGCGCCTGTGGGATATCGTCCCGCGCGGCCGCGAGCCGGAAATTCTGGCCTACCTCGAACGGATGGTGTCGCAGGATCGGTCCACGATCGAAACGGTGTTCCTGACCAAGGACGGCAGGCCGATCGACGTCGAAATCCACTCCACTGCGCTATTCGACATCGAGGGCGGGGGGCTGGTGTACTCCCGAGCGTTTGTGCGGGATATCACCCAACGCAAGGCGTTGGAACAGAAGGTCCAGCGATACACCACGCAACTGGAGCAGGAAGTCGCCGAGCGAACCCAGGAATTGTCGCTCTCGCAGAAACGGTATAAGGCGCTCTTCGACCTGGCGGCCGATCCGGTGTTCATGGTGGAGGCGGACGGCCGCATCGTGGCGGTCAACCAGCGTGAAGAGCGGGTCCTGGGCTATCCGGAGGACGATTTAATCGGACGCCCGTTGCTCAACCTGGTCTCGTCCCGCCATCAAGACCTCACGCGTTCCTTGATGGAGAAGATTGTGCGGGGTGAACAGCAAGTACCCACGGAGGAAATCGAAGTGGTCGGCCGTGGCGGTGCGCCCATGCTGGTGGAGATGGACCTGATCAGGATCGAGGACGGCGCCACGGTCTCCGTCATGGTGCAACTCCGGGACATTACGGAACGCAAGCGGTTGGAACAGCAACTGCACGAGTATAGCGTGGAGCTTGAAGCCAAGGTCAAGGCGCGGACCAGGGAGATCGAGGAAACCAAGACCTACCTGGAAAATCTTCTCGAGAACGCGAATGATGTCATCTATACCTTGGACACGGAACAGCGGTTCACCTATGTGAACAATAAAGTCTCGGCCTGGGGCTATCGCAAGGAGGATTTGATCGGCCGTCCCTATCTCTCCTTGCTCTCGAAACGGCACCGCGGGCGTCGTCTGAAGAGTACGCTGGATATCGGCGCCAAGCAGGTCTACGAGGTCGAGGTGCTGAGTCGTTCGGGGGATACGCGGACGGTCATGGTGAGCGTGTCGCCGCTTCACGATCCGGACGGCCGTATTCAGGCGGTCCTGGGCATTGCGCGGGACATCACCGACACCAAGAAGCTGGAGCAGCAGATACTGAACACCGAGAAGCTGGCGTCGGTGGGGAAGCTGGCCGCCGGTGTCGCGCATGAGATCAACAATCCGTTGGGCGGAATTCTTAACTGTCTGTACAACTTGCGCAAGGGGACTCTGTCTCCGGCCAGGCAGGAGGAATACGTGGTCTCGATGGAAGACGGGCTTCGGCGGGTCCAGAAGATCGTTCGGCAGTTGCTGGACTTTTCCCAGCAGCACGAACCGGAGCTTTCCCCCACGGACATCAATGCGGTCGTCGAGCGAGTGTTGGTGCTCACCGAACATATCTTCGTGGCCGGCCAGATCCGTTTGGACAAGCAGCTCCAGCCCGACCTGCCCGCGTTGATGGTGGATCGCCACATGCTCGAGCAGGTCTTGATGAACTTGGTCCTGAACGCGACCCAAGCGATCAAGGGCGGGGGCACGGTCACCATCCGGACCAGAGTCGCGGGGGAGACCTGCTTGATCGAGGTGCAAGACACGGGTTGCGGCATTCAGCCCCATGTGCTGTCGCGCATTTTCGACCCCTTCTTTACGACCAAGGGCGTGGGCGAGGGGACCGGCTTGGGCTTGTCCGTCAGTCTCGGGATCGTGGAGCGGCACGGCGGCCGGATTCTGGTCGAAAGCGAGGTGGGGCAGGGGTCGCTGTTCACCGTGTCCCTTCCGCTTGCGCGGGAACGGGTCACGACTGGGAGGATCGCATGAAAGCTCCGTCGGTCTTGATCATCGACGACGAGCCTCTGATGCGGCTCTCGATGCTCGACGCGCTGAAGGCCGTCGGCTATGACGTGCACGCGGCGGCCACGGGGCAGGAAGGCCAGGCCCTCCTCTCCTCCAGCACGTTCGACATCGTGATTACCGACCTTCGCCTGCCCGGGTCGGATGGGTTGTCGTTGCTTCAGGTATGCAAACAGCGGTCGCCCCGCTCCGAGGTGATCCTGATCACGGCGCATGGCTCGGTTGAAACGGCGGTCGAGGCGATGAAGCTGGGCGCTTACGACTACGTCACCAAACCCTTTGGGATGGACGAGCTGTTGTTGATTGTGGACCGGGTCTCGAAGGTGTTGGCGTTGCGCCAGGAAAATTTGCAGTTGCGCGAAGAGCTGGAGGGACGGTTCAGCTTCGAGGGCATTCTTGGGAAGAACGATCGGATGCGGGAGGTGTTGGAGAAGATCCAACTGGTCGCGGCCACGGATTCGACCGTGCTGATTGTCGGGGAGAGCGGGACCGGCAAGGAACTGGTGGCCAACGCGCTGCACCGCAGCAGCCCGCGTCGCGATCATGCGTTGATCAAGGTGAGCTGCGCAGCCTTGCCGGAAACCTTGCTGGAGGCGGAACTCTTTGGGCACGAAAAGGGGGCGTTCACGGGCGCGCTCAAGCAACGGCGGGGCCGTTTCGAGCTGGCGCACAAGGGGACGCTGTTTTTGGACGAGATCGGAGAAATTTCCCCTGTGGTGCAGGTGAAGCTGCTGCGGGTATTGCAGGAACGGCAATTCGAGCGGGTGGGGGGAAGCGAAACCGTCGAGGTGGATGTGCGGCTCGTCTGCGCCACGCAGAAGGACCTCAAGAAAGAGGTGCAACAAGGGCGGTTTCGGGAAGACCTCTATTATCGCCTCAACGTGGTGCCGGTCGTGTTGCCTCCGCTGCGCGAACGCCGGGAAGACGTGCTGCTGATCGGAGAGCACATGTTGCAGGCCCGCGCGGCGAAAACAAGTAAGCCCCTGAAAGGATTTTCCCAGCGAGCCCAGGAACTCTTACTCCGCTATTCGTTTCCGGGGAATGTGCGCGAGCTCGAAAACATGATCGAACGAGCGGTTGCGCTGGGGCGGTCCGGAGAAGAGGTGCAGCCTTGGGACTTGTGCGGGTTTTCCATCTGTCCGTATTTGGGCGGGGCGCACCAGGAAGGTTGCGGGTTTTGCAGCGAAGGGTTGACCGGCAAGCGGGCCACCAGTGCCGCGCTGGACTCCTTGGCTTCAGCCCGCGAGCAGTTCGAGAAGGACTATATCCTGGCCGTATTGGAACGGGTCGACGGGAGCCGGACGGAAGCGTCGCGGCTGCTGGGGCTCTCCCGAAAAGCCTTGTGGGAAAAGTGCAAGCGCTACGGGATCCCCTCCTCGCGCGGCGAGACGGACGAAGCGGAGGAGTAGGCGGCCGTAGCAGGGCGTCCTGCATTCCGTGCTCGCAGTTTCTAAGCAGGGTGGCAAGTCCTCGCGTCCGCGCCTCTCGAAGCGACCCTTCCGGGCTTTAGCGTGCGGAAACCTTCTGGAATTCCCGCGGCCGCGGTCGTTGACCGCGGTGCCTTGGTCAGTTCCAGCTTTCCTGCCCGCTACAGCCTCGGTGGGTGCCCCGCTTCTCCGGCAAAGTCCGCTCGCCCTCGCCATCCTGCCTTTTAATGTGGGCGGGAAAAGGCGCCCTCCTACCTTTTCCCTCACTGCTCCGCAAATTGGGTTTGGGGTGGATACGCGCCCTAGTTCCTCACTCGGCAAGCACCTTCATTAAAACCGTCCTTTCCGAAGCTCTATTTTGGCCATTCAGGCCTGTATGGAAATCATGCGCCGTTTGTCTCACATTGGTGATGTAATCTTCTCTGTGTAAAAACAAGACGGGTGTAAGCTGGGCGCTGATGAGGCGAACCCATTCTCCACTGAAGGAGGCTTACACCCATGGCAACGCTAACACCGTGGAC
>Ga0233424_10000601_pt1 | contig 42498 bp, 36 predicted proteins | sample Watercolumn_Towu_FD_181011 | JGI IMG/M metagenome (GOLD analysis project Ga0233424, IMG submission 181011) | Freshwater microbial communities from Lake Towuti, South Sulawesi, Indonesia - Watercolumn_Towuti2014_125_MG | ecosystem: Environmental > Aquatic > Freshwater > Lake | place: Indonesia...
TTCGTTGACGACGACAATGCGTGCCGCAGCCAGATGGCGGAGGGGATCGCGAATTCACTGGGGCAAACCGGATTCCTTTTCAGCAGCGCGGGTCTGGAACCGCGGCCGGTGGATCCGGCAACAGTGAGTTTCCTGGCGGGTAAAGGGATTGACATTTTCCGGCAGGCTCCGAAGTCCGTGCCGCAAATCCCCAATCTGGAGCATTACCAGGTCGCCATCGTCCTCGGCGCCGAAACGCGGCAATGGTTCAAGCCCGCGAAAAACAAGACGATCGTGCTGGAGTGGCCAGTCAGCGATCCCTCGGGTTTGCGGGGCACGCCCGAACAAACCCAGGCCGCTTACGAGAAAACCTTTCAACACCTCCGCGCGCAAATCACCGACCTCGTGGAGGCCATTCTTGGAGAACCGAACGATTAACGAAACGCACACAAGACTATGAAACGTCCATCACCATTTCAAAAGGGAACCCCTTTGAACATCCTTCCCGCGAAACGACCCCAGAGTTGCACTCTGCCGTATCGCCGATTTGCAATCGGCAGAGCGTCGGCCAGGCCCGGGGCATTCGAGGTAGCCGGGCGCCTGCGGAATCCAATTCCGCGATACGGCAGAGTTCAACTCTGCGCTACGAGTTTCGGCGCTGTTGCCATTCTCGCGTCCGTCCTCAGTTTGACCGGATGTGGCAAGAGGGACTCGGCTGACGGACGTGCCGGCGGTGACCAGCCCGCGGCGAGCAGCCAGAAGCCCGTGGAAATCCGGATCAAAGGCTCCGACACGATGATTCAACTGGCCACGGCCTGGGCTGAAGCTTACCGCAAAGTGAAACCGAACGTGTTCGTCAATGCCAGCGGCGGCGGGACTGGCACCGGCTTCGCCGCTCTGCAAAACAACACGACCGATATCTGCAACGCTTCGCGCGAAATCAAGCCGGAAGAAGGCGAGAAAACGAAGTCCGTCACCGGCAAAGAGGTAAAGGAATTCGTGGTGGCTTATGACGCGCTCGCGGTCTATTCGCACCCGTCCAATCCGATCAAGGAAATCTCGCTTCAGGAGTTGCAGCAAATCTGGGCCGAGGACGGCTCCATCACCGCTTGGGAGCAGATCAATCCCGCATGGAAGGGAAGGATCGTTCTTTTCGGCCGCCAGAACAATTCGGGCACCTACGACTACTTCCGCGAGCACGTATGCGGCAAGAAGGACGGCAAGCAGCGTGAGTTCCGAGGCGGCATCAGCGAGATGAACGGCTCGGCCGAAGTGGTGGAAAACGTGGCCAAAACCCAGCTTGCCCTCGGCTACAGCGGCATGGGTTACAAGACTCCGAGCGTGAACTGGCTGAAGGTCTCGAACAAGAAAGGCGAGCCCGGCATCGAACCGAGGTTGGAATCGGCGCGCAGCGGCCAATACCCCATCGCGCGGAAGCTCTACCTCTACACCGCCGGCGAACCGACGAGTGAAGTCAAGGCTTACATCGATTGGATCCTTTCGCCTGAAGGCCAGAAGATCGTCGAGAAGGAAGGCTTTGTGCCTTTGAAGTAGCCGCCACGCGGGCCTGGGCGCCGGCAAACATGGCGCCGCCGCTTCGTGATTCGTTCGTTCACCTGTCATGAGAACGTCGCGTTCCCCCTCACCCTGGCCCTCTCCCTCAGGGAGAGGGAGCTATCTGGACTCACCGGATAATCCGACGCCTCTCGACTCCATACTGCGTGGAATTCTCTTCTCCCTCTCCCATGGGGAGAGGGCAGGGGTGAGGGAAGGGGCGCGGCAAACAAATCAAGAACTCCAGACCGCGGCAATGGATTCGATCTGCCCATAGGCTTGCCATTCATATGACTGAACTTCAGACAATCAGCCCGAGGAAGAAATTCCGATTCCTCGACACGCTTGAAAAGCCGATCGAGGTGCTGATCCGGCTGTGCGGCTGGAGCAGCATCATCGGCATCGTCGCCATCTTTCTGTTCATCTTCAAAGAGGCGGCGCCCATGGTGCCGAAGCTCGATTGGGTGCAATTCTTCACCAGTCCGCGCTGGATTCCGAATCCCGCACCCGGCAACCCGCCGAGCTTTGGCGCGTGGGCGCTGCTGGTCGGCACGTTCACCACCACTTTCATCGCCTTGATCATCGCGGTTCCAGTGGGACTCGGCGCCGCGGTTTATATCTCAGAGTTCGCCAAGGGAAAAGTGAAGGAGACGCTGAAGATCGTGATCGAGTTGCTCGCGGCCATTCCTTCCATCGTGTGGGGGTTCATTGGGCTGATGGTGCTGGGGCCGATCATCAAGGCCATTTTCACCGCCGCGCCGGGCAGTGCGTGGGGAAAAATCATGGTCGCTCTTCACCTGGCCAGCTCCGAAACCGGCGCGACGCAAGGCACGAACTTGCTGACCGGCGGCGTTATTCTTGCGCTCATGAGCGTGCCGCTGGTGGTCTCGCTTTCCGAAGACGCCCTTCGCGCCGTGCCCGATTCGTTCCGGGAAGCGGCGCTGGCGCTGGGCGCGAACACGTGGGAAACCGTGCGCCGTGTGCTCTTTCCCGCGGCGCGCAACGGCTTGCTCGCGGCGTGCATGCTCGGCATGGGCCGGGCGATTGGCGAGACCATGGCCGTGCTGCTCGCAACCGGGCACAATAACCGCATCCCCGAAGCGCTCACGGACCCGGTTCGCACGATGACCGCGACGATCGCCGCCGAGATGGGTGAGACCGTGCACGGGAGCGAACATTATCGCGTGCTGTTCATTCTCGGCATCGTGCTTTTCATCGCCACCTGCGGCATCAACGTCGCCTCCGACCTCATCGTCAAAGGAGTGAAGAAGGCGAACAAGGTGTGAGATGAACGCTGCCCCTTCAATTTCCTCCACCTTCGCCGCGAATCCTTTCGCGCAAAGCGATTTCGAGCGGCGCAAGGCCCGGCGCGCCACGCGCAACAAATGGCTGATGTTCGCCTTCTGCGCCGTGCTGGTCATCCCGCTCGTGGCCATCCTGGTGGACATTTTTGTGAAGGCCGCGCCGGCGCTCTCGCTCGATTACCTCTGGCTCAACCCGGTCAACAAAGGCAAAGAAGGCGGGTTGTGGGCTCCGCTCGTGGGCACGTTTTATCTCGTAATCGGCTCGCTCCTGTTCGTGGCGCCGGTTGGCATTCTGGCCGCCATTTATCTGAACGAGTACGCCAAGGAAGGCTGGTTGAACCGCACGATCAGCATCACCGTCACCAGTCTCGCCGGCGTGCCGAGCATCGTGCATGGCCTGTTCGGCCTGGGGGCTTTCGTGCTCGTCATGCTCCCGGCGATCAACCGCGTGGTGGCGGACCCGCGGCACGCGGAGACCAAATGGGAAGCAGGGTTGCTCACCGCCTCGCTCACCATCGCCGTGATGAACTTGCCGGTCGTGATCACCAGCACACGCGAAGCCCTCGGCGCGGTGCCCATTGCCTTTCGTGAAGCGTGCTGGAATCTGGGCGCGACGCGCTGGCAAACCATCCGCACCATTGTCCTGCCCAATTCCTTCAGCGGGATTCTCACGGGCATCATTCTCACCGTGTCTCGCGCGGCGGGTGAGACGGCGCCGATTCTCTTCACCGGCGCCACGTTTTTCAAATTCGTGGCGGATCACGGGTGGGACAAGCTTTTCCCCTATTCGCCGGGTGAGCCGTTCATGGCCATGTCGATGCACTTGAACATCATTTCCAATCAGATTTCTCAGATGCCCGAAGTCATGAAATTCGGGAGCGCCGCCGTGCTCATCGGGCTGATCCTGTTCATCAACAGCTTCGCCATCGTCCTCCGCGTGTGGCTGCGGGGACGGAAACGTTGGTGAATCGTGAAAGGGAAAACCGCGAATGAACGCGAAGAAACGCGAATCGGAAACGAAGGCCAGAAGGTGGCGGTGGTTGCGAAGGCGGATGCTTCGAGGAGGTTGGAACGGAATCTTCCCCCTCACCCCAGCCCTCTCCCGCTGGGAGAGGGAGACGCTTCCGCCGCGCCTCGGCAAATGGCGACTCGCGCGCGCTTTCACCGCGTTCTGGGTTGATTCATGCGCGCGCACACGATGTGGGGAGCGCCACGGCCAGTTTCCCCCTCTCCCAGCGGGAGAGGGCCGGGGTGAGGAAGAACGGGCCGTAGGAAACACTCGCTTGCTTCGCTCGACGCCAGACGCTGTTCGCGTTCATTCGCCTTCAATCTCGGTTTGCTTTCCAGCCGCTCCGCTATGACTCAACCCCAACCTCACATCGCGTTCCGCGGGGTCTCAGCCTTCTACGGGTCGAAGCAGGTGCTGAAAGACATCAGCTTTGCCGTGGCGCGCAACAGCGTGCTCGGCGTCATTGGGCCGGCCAACTCCGGCAAGACCACGATGATGAAAATCATCAACCGCACGCTGGACTTTGTGGGCGGCGCGCGATTCACGGGCGAAGTGCTCATCCACGGCGAGAACATCGCGGACTTGCGCAACCCGAACGAACTCCGCCGCCGCATCGGCGTGGTTTTCCCTTTGCCCGTCGGCCTGCCGTTGACCGTTTACGAAAACGTCGCTTACGCCCCGCGCCGCATGGGCATCACGGTCAAAGCCGCGCTGGATGAAATCGTCGAGCGTTGTCTCCGTCAGGCGGTGTTGTGGGATGAAGTGAAGGACCGTCTCGGCCTGTTGGGCACCCGCCTTTCCGGCGGCCAGCAACAACGCCTTACGCTGGCGCGCGCGCTGTCGCTCTCACCGGAGATTCTTTGCCTGGACGAATTCAGCATCGCCATCGATCCCGTGACCACGATGCGCATCGAGGACGTGCTCAAAGAACTGCGGCGGAGCATGACCATTGTCCTGGTGACGAATCTCGTGCAGCAAGCCCGCCGCCTGGCCGACCGCACCATGTTCCTTTGGAATGGCGAGATCGTCGAACTCGACACCAACGACGTGATCTTTTCCGACAAACCGGCCAGCCGGAAGACGTATGAATACGTCAATGGGATCTTTGGATAGGGTTAAATGAGTTAAATGGATCAAATAGGTTAAACAGGTTGAAAGGTTAAATCGTTAGAATTTATGACCGGCGTTCTGCCAACGTGGTTGAATGGTGTGCGGTTGCAGGAGGACCGCAGTCCCTCATTTAACCTGTTTAACCATTCAACTCATTTAACCAAGACCGAATGAGCGACCCTGTCCAGCACAGCCTCACGACGCGCGAAGTGTGCCTCTGGTACGCCAAGTTCCAGGCGCTCATCAACGTCAGTGTCAACATCCGGCACGGCCTCATCACCTCGCTCATCGGGCCGAGCGGCTGCGGCAAGACGACTTTGTTGCGCTGCTTCAATCGGGTCAATGAACGCTACGATTACGTCACGACCAAGGGGGAAATCAAAATCCTCGGCAAGAACATCTACGACGCGGACGTTTCGTTGATCGAACTGCGCAAGCGGGTCGGCATGGTCTTTCAACGCCCAAACCCGCTGCCGATTTCGGTGTATGAAAACGTCGTCTTTGGCCTCCGGCTCCACCGGGAGCAAAAGCCTTCCCGATCCGACCTGGGCGCCGCCGTCGAGCAGGCGCTCACGGAGGTCGGCCTGTGGAATGATCTGAAGGACCGGCTCGATGCGAAGGCCACCACGCTCCAACTCGAACAACAGCAAAAGCTCTGCATCGCGCGGCTGCTCCCGCTCAAACCGGAGGTCATCCTCATGGACGAACCTTGCTCCGCGCTCGACGTGGAAGGCACGCGCGCCATCGAGGAGCTGATGTTCGGATTGAAGGGCCGTTACACGATCGTCATCGTGACCCACAACATGGCCCAGGCGCGCCGCGCCAGCGACGAATGTATTTTCATGCTCCTGGGCGAAGTGGTCGAACACAACCGGACTGAAGAGCTGTTCCTCGCGCCCAAAAATCAGAAAACCGCCGACTACATCGAAGGCCGCTATGGCTAATGCAACCTGAAAGCATGCGACGCTCTTTCGCGGAATTCCTTGGAATGTTCTGAACCAGTGCTGCGGCGCCGTTGCGGCCAGTTTGCTCTTGCGTTGTCTGTTCCCGGCGGACGCCTCGCTGGGCGCGACACGTCCGGCCGCAACTGCGGCTCAATCGTTCGTGCTCGAAGCCGTGATGACCTGGCTGCTCATGTTCGTGATCTTGAACGTCTCCACCGGCGCCAAGGAAAAGGGGATCACGGCCGGCATTGCGGTCGGCTCCGTGATCGCGCTGGGGGCACTGTTCGGCGGACCGATCTCCGGCGCCTCGATGAATCCCGCGCGGTCCTTGGCGCCGCGCTGGTCACGGCGAATCTCGGCGACGTGTGGATCTATCTGAGCGCGCCGATTTTGGGGGCGCTGCTGGCGGTGCCGACTTGCCGCTGGACGCGCGAAAAGGGCTGTTGCGATACGCTACCAACGGCAAGTTGCGCAGGCTCGTCTGACTCTCTTAGCCGTAACTATTCAGTGGGATGAAAGGCTCGCCCTCACCCCGGCCCTCTCCCCCAGGGAGAGGGAGTAACTTTTGCACACCGGTGGACTCATCACTGTTTAGGGAGCATTTCCCAGTGCGGGAAAAAGCGGTTCCCTCTCTTGGGGGAGAGGGTGAGGGTGAGGGCGATTCACATTTTCAATGCATGGATCCGGCTTAGGATTAGTGTCAATCCGTGATCATTAGTGGTTAAGCGCCGCTTCAGTCCGAACCAAACGTCGGGGAACGATGGATCTGAAAAGGAGGTCGTTTGGCGCAAAGATCACAAAGAGCGCAAAGAAAGGATTGGGTTGGGCCTAGCCACCAAGGGAGAGACGATCGTGAATTATTTTCCCATTTGTAACCTCACGGCCACGAAATCTCCTTTTTCCGCATGCAACATGCGCCGTCATGGCGAACTCGTCGGATTACGTGGTGGGGGTGGATTTCGGCGCCACGAAAATTCGGGCCGGGGTGTTCGATCCGTCGCTCCGGTGCGTCGGCATGGCCAAACTCAGCACCAAAGCCCTTCGCGGCCCGGACGCCGTGATCGCACGGCTCGCGCGCTGCGTGCAATACGCCGTCGATGAGGCGGACACGGAGTTGAAGAAGGTGCGCGCGGTCGGGGTCGGCGCGCCTGGCAAGGTGGATCACGAAAGCGGCGCGGTGCTCGTCGCGCCGAATCTCGGTTGGAAAGATGTTCCTCTCCGCCGGGAGTTGGAAAAGGCTCTGGGGCGCCCGGTGTCGGTCGCCAACGATTGCGGCGCCGCCATGCTGGGAGTTTATGTCGCGGAGTTGGATGCGAAGCCCGGCGATGCCGCGGGCATTTTCATCGGCACGGGCATCGGCGGCGGAATTGTGCTGAATGGAGAACCGTACAGCGGAACTCATCGGCTCGCGTCCGAGATCGGCCATATGGTGTTGGACGTGAACGGTCCCAAATGCGGCTGTGGCAACAAAGGCTGCTTTGAAGCGCTGGCCAGCCGCACCGCCATCTTTCGCAAAATTCAAAACGCCGTGAAAAGGGGAGAGAAAACCGTCCTGACCGAGATGCTGGGCGACGCGTTGGAGGACATGCGCAGCGGTGATTTGCGCAAGGCCATCCGGCGCGGGGACCAACTTGTGGCGCACGTCGTGGAAGAGGCCGCGGAATTCACCGGCGTCGCCGTGGCCAATCTCATCAACCTCTTCAGACCTGAAATCGTCGTTCTCGGCGGCGGCGTCATCCAGGCTCTGGCCGATGAAATGATGGGCACGATCGTGGAGGTGGCCTGGGAACACGTTCTGGGAGGCAAGGCCGCGGACATCGAGATCGTCGCCTCCAAACTCGGCGATCAAGCCGGCATCACCGGCGCCGCGCTCCTGACGAAGCAGCAGTTCAAGTGAGCCAGGCGTCTCTTCACTTTCTCCGTTTGCTTCGTTGGCTTCTGTTTTTCTGAACAAAGGCAACCAAGCGCGCTCAGAGGGTGTTGAAACGGTGATTTTCTCGGCCTGGTTCTCTTGATTTTGTGAGGTCTGAACTCCTCCGGACGGATTCGTCATTCTCGGAACTCTTTTTTGCACAACGGTCACGCGGCGTCCTCACCGCTGTAACATGGCTTTGGCTCAATATCGCTGCGTTGCGCCGGACTCTCACGCGATGGTGTGGAGGCGCGAGGTCAACGACAGGTCTGACAAACCTCAACCCCGAACCCGAAACTATGAAACATCGAACTTCTTTGTGGAAACCAACGCTGATCGCGCTGGCAGCGCAATGGGGCTGCCTCCAGGCGGCCACGACCTACACCTTTCAGGACGGCGTCAATAGCTACACGGGCACGCGCGACACGCAAATTCGGGGTGCCACTCCGGAGCGGGACGACGGTTCCCTGAATTCCCTCAGCATCGACGGCTCCGACGGCGGCGGCGAAAATCATGTGCTGCTTCGCTTCGAGGATCTGTCCGGCAGCGCTCCGTATCAAATCCCACCCAAATCCACCGTGATTCTGGCCCGGCTGAAACTCTACATCGTCAGCGATGGAAATCCTCCCAACCTGCACCGCATGCTCCAACGATGGGAAGAGTCAATCACCTGGAGCTCGTTCGATCTGTACGGCGACGGAATTACGGCGGACGGCGTCCAAGCCGCGCGGGAGCCGGATGCGAGCTTTGAGGCACCCGACGGCGAACCTTACTTCGTCGAGTTCGATCTCCCGGTGAAAACGATTCAGGGCTGGCTGGACGGAAAGGCGCCGAACTATGGTTGGGTGTTTCTCCCGACCGGCAGCAACGGTGTCGATTTCAATTCGTCGGAGCATGCGCTGGTTGAGACCCGTCCCCAACTCACGATTGTCGTCGGCGCGGCAGGGGAGCCGTATCTCAAGAGAGTCAGCCCAGCAAACGGAGCGACGGAAGTGCCCGGGGCTGCCCCGATTGAGTTCATCGTCACCGAAGGTTCGCTCAAGGTCAATCCGGCTTCAGTCGTTATGACCGTCAACGGCGAAACGGTCAAACACACGCTGACGAGTGTGCCCGACACCAGCGATGTCAAAATCAGTTACACCGCGCCATTCAAGCTGCCGGCCGGCACCAAGGTGACAGCCAAACTGGCGTTCGCGGATACGGCTGCGCCGCCACATCTCGCGACACAAGAAATCAGTTTCCTCACCAAACCGGAAACCAGCCTCATCTTTGCCATCGACGAAAACCAGATGTGGCGTTACGAGGCTAGCGGCACCGACCTTGGCAAGGCTTGGAAAGAAAAAGCTTTCGATGACAGCGCCTGGTTGAGCGGCCCGGCTCTGCTTGGTTTCGAACCCACCACCGTTGAGCCGCTGCGCACCCCGTTCGAGCGCGGTCCTATGACCTTTTACTTCCGCACGAGATTCAGCTTCAACGGCGATCCTGCAGGAACCAAGTTGCGCCTGCGCCATGTCATCGATGACGGCGGCGTTTTTTACCTGAACGGCGTCGAAGTGCATCGCTTCGGCATGCCGGCGGGCGAGATCAGTTTCGAAACGGGAGCAGCCAGCCATGAAAATCGCTACGAAGGGCCGTTCGAAATCTCCGCTGCCAGCCTGGTGCGCGGCGAAAACGTGCTGGCCGCTGAGATTCATCAGAGCGATCCCGGAAGCTCGGACCTGGTGTTTGGCGCTGAATTGCAGTCGATCATTTCGGCGCCGGTGGCAACGCCCGCCAAATTCAGCTCCATCAAACGATCGGGCTCGAACCTTGTTCTGGAATGGGCCGGCAGCGGATCCCTGCAAGCGGCGGACACGATTACCGGCCCCTGGACCGAAGTTCCAAATGCGAAGAGTCCGTTGACCGTGGCGCCTTCCGGGGCCGGCAAATTCTATCGGCTTCGTCAGTAAGCCAGTCCTTAATCGTAGGGCGGGCGTCTCGGTTGCTCGAACGCCGCAAGGCGTGTCGGCGGACGCTTGCCCCGCCCATCGAATTCCAAGTCTCCATGAAACCAACCCTCGCCGGGAAAACGGCGCGCGGACATTCCGTTCCGCAATTACTTCCGAACGCGGCCCCGCGTTCGGCGCTTCGCATGGCATCTTCGGATCGTCCACGGCTGCGGACCAAAATGTCCGCACTCCGGGAAGACCGTCGCGACTGGCCTCGCTCTGCCGGAAGCCGCGGCGATTCCAGGCCGGGCTTCACGTTGATCGAACTCTTGGTCGTCATCGCCATCATCGCGATCCTGGCCGGGATGCTTCTGCCGGTCCTCAGCAGAGCCAAAGAGAAAACCAATCGCACGGTCTGCCGAAGCAATCTTCGCCAAATGGGCCTGGGTTCGCACATGTACGCCTCGGACAATCCGCAAGGCTGGCTCGCCGGATCCCCTACCGACAGCAGTGACGATCTCACCTGGCTTTATCCAGATTATATTCCCGCGGCCGTGGCTCAGTCGGTTTTCGTCTGCCCTTCGACGGACAATTTTATCGGGACCAACAAAACGGTGTTCCTCGGACGCTCCGTCCTAGCCGATCTGATCGTCCAGGCGGAGTACCGCCGCGCCCGCGGCCCGAACTCCCGCAACCTCGACCTGCGCGGCGTCAGCTACGAAATCAACGCCTTCATGAACTGGACGACGCGCAAGACTGAGCGGAGCGTCCAGGCCTGGGAGCACCGCAGTTCGGCCTTCGGATTGAAGGGCCGGGTCTTCGGGCCATCCGACATTCATCTGATCTTCGATGGGGACCGGCACGGCCCCGGAGCGATGAACAATTATCCGGACCGCAACGACAATCACGGGGCCGAAGGCGTGAACTTCCTGATGTGCGACGGCAGCGTGAAATGGGTCAAAGGCGGCCAGCATTACCTCCTGGCTTATGAAACCTCCCAAGACGAAGACCGCTCGAAACCTTGAACCCCAGTTTCTATGTCCCCGGAAAACGATCGCTTTCACTCCGAATTCATCCCGACAAACTTTGTTGCACCTGCGCCTCCAACAAGGTTTTGCGCTGACCTTTCTCGAGAACGCCCACTTCGCTGGCTTAACGCGTTCCTGTGGGTTGCCCTGGCCACCACACTTGCGGCGCACGATTCCGATCCCGCGCCAGTGCGCCCGGTCCCGGAACAAGAGATCCATCGTCCCACGGCCAGACCCGACCGGATCGTCCTGACGTGGACCGGCGATCCCGCCACCTCTCAAGCGGTGTCGTGGCGGACGGACGGTTCGGTGGCGCGCGCGCTGGCGCAGATTGCGTTGGCCACAGACAAGGCCCAGCGTTCGGAGCGGGAAGTTGAAGCCGCGACCACGATGCTGGAGACCGATCTGGGCGCGGCCTATTTCCATTCGGCGGAGTTTGGCGATTTGCAACCAGACACGCTCTACGCCTATCGAGTGGGCGACTCCGTGAATTGGAGCGAGTGGTTTCACTTTCGCACGGCGCGGAGCGAGCCGGCGCCGTTCACCTTCCTCTACTTCGGCGACGCGCAGAACGACATCCGCACGCACTGGTCGCGGGTGGTCCGCGAAGCTTTTCGGGAAGCGCCGCGGGCGGCCTTCACGCTGCACGCCGGCGATCTCATCAACCGAGCGCAAAGCGACGCCGAATGGGGCGAATGGTTTGGCGCGCCGGCCTGGGTCAACGCCACGGTCCCGGTCATCCCGACTCCGGGCAATCATGAGTATTTTACCTTTGGCGCCGGATCGACTAATCAACGCGCCTGGAAAACCAAACACCTGGGCACGATTATTGTAAACATTGAGCGGAAAGCAGAGCGTGATGCCGACAAGAAACTCACGGGCTACGCGCTCAAAGCCACCAATGCCGACGGGCTCATCGGAACGGCCGCGCTGGATGTCCACGGGCGATTCTTGAGCGTCGATGCCGGATTCACCGAACTCACCGAGTACACGGCAGACGATTTGAAAGAGCGCCGGCCGGACGCGCCGCCGTTGCGCGACCGCATCGCCGTTCCGGGCCAGAGCCGGTTGACGCGCCATTGGCGGCCCCAGTTCGCCTTGCCGCTCCACGGACCGGCGGGATTGGAGGAGAGCGTTTATTACCTCGACTACCAGGGAACGCGGATTGTTTCGCTGAATTCCAACGAGCAACATGATGCGCAGGCGGCCTGGTTGCGCGAGGTGCTGGACGCAAATCCGCAGCGCTGGACCGTTCTGACTTTCCACCATCCTATTTTCTCGCCCGCCCGGAACCGCGACAACCCGCAACTGCGCGCCAAGTGGAAACCGATTTTCGACGAGTTCAAGGTGGACCTGGTGCTGACCGGCCATGATCACACGTACGCGCGGAGCGGCGACGTTTCGGGACGGATGCAGACCAGTTCCACCAACGTCCCCACTGGCTACACCCAGGTGTATGATCCAAAGATCGGCACGGTGTATGTGGTCTCGGTCAGCGGCCCGAAAATGTACGATCTGACCAACGATTCCTGGGCGGTTCGCACGGCCGAGGATACGCAACTTTTCCAGGTCATCACCGTGGACGGCGATGAGCTTCGATACGAGGCGCGCACTGCCACCAGCCGGCTTTACGATTCCTTCAGGCTGCGCAAGCGAAAGGGCGCGGCCAACGAACTGATCGAAGCGTTGCCCCGACAGAACCGGCGTCCGGGCAGTTGAGCGGCTTGCGATCAGTGGTGAGTCATCAGGATTCGTCGGCGCATCTCCGAATGAGGACCTTGCGTTAGCAACGCCCGAAGGCGTAGCGCAGAGTCGCACTCTATCAGTATCGCCCGAAATCGTCGCAGGTCCCGATGATTCCGCCGGAGCGCGGACAGCCATGTCCGCGCGTTCCAAGGTCACGACTTCCGACTCGCGGACAAGCTGTCCGCGCTCCTTTGGTTGCGGAGATGAGCCCGGATTCGACGCGCATCACGCATTACAGTTCACATTCCGACTCGCACATCGTCACCGGCTTTGAAGGCTCGTTGATCATCCACCCAAGCGACGCCTCGTAAGGGTGACGCCGTCCGAAGAATTCACACGAACGTAACGTTTCTGCCATTCCGATGCCACCGCCATGGCCAGCATCAGGAAGTCATCCAGGGGCAGGAAGCCGCGAACCCAGCCTGTTTCGCCGCCATGCCCAATACTCACGGCCAGGAGTCTTCGAGAATGCTGGCCTTGCTGTCGTTCTGCTACGCCGTTGGAATTTGCGAGTCGCGAGAGATCGAACGGGCGGCGCTCAAGCCCAAGATTGGCGAGTTCTGCGGCGGCCTACGCCCAACCGCTGAATCGATTCGGGAATTCCGCCGCCGTCATGGGAAAGCGTTAGAAAAGTGCCTGGCTCAGGTTTTTATGGAAGCGTGGCGGGTGCGGCTTCAGAGCCGTTGCGTGAGCGATAGGCCCACCCAGGCCGCAGACTACAGCCTGGCTCTGGCGGGCATGGTTGGCGGACTGGAAGGTCTGTTCGCCAAAGCCGTGGCGGAGCGCATTCATCGTGCCGTGCGGCATGATGGCGCGGCCAACGACCCACTCCTTTGAGCTTCACCCGAACGCAGGAAACACCTCGATCCTCTTTCCTGCTTCGACACTCAGGTCGTGCCCGGCCGACCAGATCCGGTCATTGAGCAGCAGTTTGAAGCGGATTCTGCCTTCGGCTTTGTCCGTCGTCCAAACCCAGCTTGAAGAATCGACGCACTCCAGCGGCACACCTTTATCCCAGGTCAGGCCGTTTCCTTGACCGCGAATGAAAAGGCCATTCCCATACCCCACATCGATTCTTGCCTCGACGCGCGTCGCCGGACGAGGCGTTTGCGCGAGCGCGGCGCCTTTTCGCGTTTTCTTGACTAACTTGAGCCGAGGTTCAAGTCCCAGAATCTCCTCGCCGAGGTTGGGGGCGACAAGTAAAGTCCTGCCTTGACGAAGCTTGGGCCGGGGATTCCCGGGAGGGTTTGAGGTGTGGGCAGTTTTTGTTGAGCGCATATTTCGTTTGTCAAGATGAGCTGTGATCGTTGTCCAAGTGCGCGTAACGTAGCGGAATCGGGCGAAGAAATCAAAGACGGCCAGGCAAAAGTTGCGTTGCGAATTGAAGACGAAAACGGCGCCAATCAATCCAGATACACGCCTCGGTGGGCGATGCGCGTCACCGACGAGCCGCCAGGATTGAGCCCGCGAGAAGACCTTCCGTTGCTCGAGCAGCGGTTGAATAGGACAATGCGGGCCATGATCTGCAAGTCCGGTTCGGGGCAGGCGTCGTCCGCGCGCAACGCGAGCGTTTTGCCGCAGCCGGCGCATCGGCCAGGGATGGTCTTCTGTTGAATCATTCGTCCAGGAGGCTGAACTTGTTCAACTTTCTGCCAGCCTAAGAAGCCTGCGTGTCGATTGCTTTGGGATCCGGTAACGATTGACTGAAACCTCGGGAGTTTCCGGACCGTTGCTCGATGGTTTCCGCACCGTACTCTAAATCACCGGCACGTGCGACGGGAGGTCTCGCAAATCCAGAACGGCCAGGAAATCGATCTTGCGAAAGGAACGATTGATGGCGGGCGGCCCGCAGATTCTCGCACCGAGCGAGAGATAAGCGAGCAGAAGCCTGGGCCAGGGGCACGGCTGCTCGACCGCTGGATCGAGCGGGCAAACCCTATCCGGCTGCGGTTGGGTCTGCCATTCCGGCGGCGCCAGGTGCGCCAGACTGCAGTTGCGGTAAAGCCAGGCGCCGACCTTCGCATCTGGCGAGGCGATGGAACAGCAGCCGATCAGGTAGCGGCTGCCATGATCGCGAGCGAAGGCCGCGATGCCTTTCCAGAGCAGACTCAGCACGGTGGCATTCCGGTGCTGGCTGTGGACACAAGCCCGTCCCACCTCGATCATTTGGGTCCGGAAAGGCTCGAACGGCGCGAGATCGAATTCCTGGGCGCTGAAGTAGCCGCGCTCCGCCGCGGCGTTCGTTCCGCTTTGCAGGCGGTAAGTCCCCACGACGTCCCGGGACGGCAGTTCCTCGACCAGCAAATGGTCGCACACGCCGTCAAAAGCATCTGCATCCCGGCACGTGGCGTAGGATTCCTCCAGGCCTTCGTTCAGTTCCAGATTGAACACCAGAAATCTCAAGGTTTGCGCGGCGCGCACATCCGCAGCGGTGGTGGCGAGACGAGCGCGATACTGGCGCTGATCTGGCCCGCGTCCCCGCACGCCGGTCCCGATCTGAGAAACAGGATTCTCGGTTCTCATACTCTTCCTTTCGTGGTTCGACTCATTCGCGAATTTCTCGAGAATATCCTGCTTCACTCCGGGCCGACGGGACAAGCGTTTGACTCTAAAATGGGGGTTACGCGGCGTGTCTTGCGGGTGTCAGCAGTGGAAATCTACCGGACCCGCCTGGATCGAATGGCGGACCATCCACGGGTAACGGTGTCATGGCTTAGAAATCTATTGCCGCGATTTCACGGAAATGACGCCAAAATGCCATCGAACCATGATGCGCTCAATTGGGAGTAGCCCGAATGACAAGTCTCTCCATGGCCAAAGCGTGCGCCGCTCCCGATCGGCAACTGTTGCTTCTGCCTGCAGACGTCTTCGACGAACTCGGCCTGAAAGACGATGCCACGCTGGCGGCACGACTTCCCTTCGTGGGCGCCGATGCTACGGTCGGGATGGAAAACGAACTCCAGGCGGCGGTGGTCGGGCACAAATCGACGGTGGATCTGCCCCAAACGATCCTGGCGTCCGACTTTTATGCCAACCTTTTGAAACGGCATGGTCGAGGTGAGCTGCCGCGAACGGCCATCGCGCGCCTGGAAGAATATATCGAGGAGCGCGACCGAGCGGTCTGGGAGAACAGTTGGGTTCGCTTTCCACGTCGCACTTTGTTGCCGGAAACGGCGGCCGCCTTCAAACGGGACCTGTTGTATGACAAAACCAATCCTTCCTTGGGGATGCGCGGGGATGCGGGCAGTTTTTGCTGCGAGGTGCATGGAGAAGAATTTCTCCGGGTGCCGGTGAGTTACCTGCTCAAGCTGGCCCTCCTTCAAGCCGTGGCTAGCCAGCCGTGGCTGCCAGGATGGATCAAGGAGACGGCTCAGGATCTTACGGAAGCCTTCATCAGCGACAACACGTCGCCGGAAATCAATTCCTTCTACGTCGTTAGCGCCGATTGTCCCCGCGGCCTGGGAGAGGCGCTGTCGCGCGAGACCGCCAAACGCTACTTGCTGATGCAACTCCTCATCGAATACTCCCGTGAGGTTTTCGAGCTCGACCTCCATGGACAGAGGCCGGCCGTCTATTTCGCGCCCACGCCGCCACGCCGCCAGCAGCTTCTCAACGAAGGGGTTTCCGATGCCTTCTACCGTGACCTCTTCATGTCGCCGTGCCTGTCCGGGTGGGATTGCGGCGAGGAGAAAAAGCGTTACATGCACCTGTGTCATCAGGTGTTGTCGCGCAGCCATCTGAACACCCTGGCGAAGCTTCGGGACGCGGGCATCATTAACAACAACCTCGTTGTCCTGCCCAACACGAGCAACATCAGCCTGGCCAACAACGGCGCTCATATCAGTCTGGGCAGCCGAAAGCTCAGCCGGGCGCTTGCCGATAGAAAGTCCCCTTTCACGTCGCGGGAAGAGAAATTCTACGGGGATCTCGTCATCAAGTTCGTTGAGCATTTCCTGCCCCTCCTGGTTGGGCTCTACTCGGCGGCGCCGCGGCGGCTGGGCTTCGAGGACTTTCATCCGGAACGCGCCCTGGGCTTTTTGCCGCATGAACTGGACTACACGCATCTCCGCATGTTGTGGCGCCGTTGGAAGAAGAAGGCGGACTTGCGATTCTGTGGCTACCGGTGGACGCCTTTGGGTCCTCCTTGGATGGACCGTCTGCTCGGCATCGTGTTTCGTCTCCGAGGTGATCTGGTCCCGGACTTCCGATTGATCGATTATCTGGCTTGCCTCCAATCGACAGAACAATCTCCGGGCCTGGATGGCCGGCCGGGGAATAGCTTGCGGCTCAAGCGCAATCTCGAAGAGCTCGGCGTGTTCGACCAGCGCATGGCTTGCTACCTTCTCTACCGCCAACGCGAGCACGCCACCATGGGATTCACCGGTTTCGAAGGCCGCTTCTACAGTCTGTTTCCCAGTTTGCGCCGCGATCTTGCGGCGGCCACCGACCTGCAAGCGCTCCTCACGGCCCTGGCCTACAAGTTGATTATCCAGCGGCGGCTCAGCCACGCCAGCATTCCGGATGATCCTTCAACCGAATCTGAACGGCGCCAAATCTTCTTCGCGGCCGCGCTGGATGTTCCAACCTTTTTTGTTCGCCAGAGCGGACCAAACACGGTGCTGCATTCTCTGATCGCGCGGACGGCGAACGTGCGATTGAGCCGCCGCTACAGCAGGTACTTGAGGGTGCAACTCGCGGACTACCGCCGAGCCTTGGTCCAATATTTGAGATCCGAGGCCGGAGATGTCATCGAGGCGATGCAACTCCACTCGCGCCTCGACGATCTTGAGCAGCGTATTGAGGCGCCAGAGTGCAACGGTGCGGGCGGGCGGCTGGTCCGGGACATTCTTGGGCACTCTGCTGAAAGCCGTCCCATTCGGGTCCCGGCGCGGGAGTTCAACGCCGCCGCCGAAGCCTATTACCGGAACGAACTTCGATGCCTGCACATTGCCGAAGGCCTCGAGATCCTCAAAGAGGATCTCGACGCGTTTGAGGCAGGATGCAAGCCTTGTTCGCGAAACGAAGGACGGTTCCTGAAACATCTGCTGGGCGGAGGGAGAGCCACGATCGTTGTTTCCGAACTCGGGTCCCGCTTGCGGACAGGCCAAATCAAGCGCTCCGAACTGGTGCGTCTGATGAACTTGTTGCTCGTGTCGATTCACCGTGACATGCAAATGGCCGCCCGGCTGCAGGCGGAAGAAAACGGGCCAACGGAATGACCCCCGCGCTGGTTCATCAATATGTGGAACGCCTCACCGGCCGGGTGCAAGACGAGCGGCTCTTCGGCGATCCCATCGTGCGGTGGCTCTATTCAAGCGCTCGGGAGAACTCGACGCTCCTGTTTCGGGCCTTAACCCATCGCCGCTTCACCTCCCTGCTGGGCACGCTGCGCTACGATCTGTACTTTGGCTCGCGAAAAATCTGCGGTCGCAAGCTGCTGGCCCGATTGGGAGCGAGTGCATCCGAGTGTCTCGACGCGCCGGAAAGCCTGGACACGCCGCGAAAAGTTTTCGAGCGCCGCATTCGCTACTGGGAATGCCGTCCGATGGCGGCCGGGAAGTCCTGGGTGGTGGCGCCGGCCGATGCGCGCGTGCTCCTCGGTTCGCTTCGTTCGCACTCTCAAATATTCGTCAAACACAAGTTTTTCGACCTCGCCGAACTTCTGGGCGCGGAGAAATCGGCCTGGCAGCGGGAGTTCGCCGGCGCCGATTGGATGCTCTTTCGGCTGACTCCGGAAAAATACCATTACACGCACACGCCGGTGGCGGGCCGCGTGGAGGACTTCTACGCGGTGGAAGGCCGTTGTCATGCCTGCAATCCGTACGCGGCCGTGCGGGAGGTTTCGTTGCTTTCAAAAAACAGCCGCACCGTGACGATCATTCAGACGGACGTGCAAGGCGGCACCGGAATCGGCGCGGTGGCGATGGTGGAGGTGGTCGCCCTGATGATTGGCGGAATCGAACCGTGCTACAGCTTGGAACGATACGCAGACCCGCGTCCTCTGACCGGCGGGATGGTCGTGCAAAAGGGATGCCCCAAGGCCCTCTTTCGGCCCGGTTCGAGCGCCGTCCTTCTGCTCTTTCAACCCGGGAGAGTGAATTTCAGCCCGGACCTGCTCCAGAACCAAAATCGTGCGGATGTCTCTTCCCGATTCTCCGCAGGGCTGGGACGTCCTCTGGTGGAGACCGATCTGCAAGTGCGGTCCACCCTGGGTTCGGCTGACTTGAGGAATGACCATGCAAACTGAACTGTTTGTCTTTTCCCTGGCCACAGGCTGCGCCGCGGCCGTGTGGTATGGCCACACCTACCTGCCTCAAGAGCGCTGGCAGATTCTGGCCAGCGTTCCCGTGCGCAAAGACTCGGAGGGCCGCTGGGAAGGAGTCAACATCACCTGGTATGGTGTCCTGATCGCCACGGCCAAAGTGTGCGGGGCTGGATTGGCCCTGACCTTGCTGACGGGGATGGGAATCCCGTTGCCCGTGGTTCTCGCCACGGTCGCGTTGATCCTGGGAGCGAGTCTGCCCGCCGCCAAGATTGTCGCCAAGTTCGTTGAGCGCCGCCAATCAACCTTCACCGTGGCTGGGGCTTCGTGCGTGGGTTTCACCATCAGCCCCTGGATCGTGTTTGGACTCGCGCGGCTTGGAGTGTTTCCCGCGGCCGAGGATTTCCCTACGATGAGCGTGCTCGCCGGCCTCGTGGTGGCTTATCCACTCGGCGAGGGCTTGGGACGGCTCGCTTGTGTCAGCTTCGGATGCTGCTACGGCAAGCCTCTGGATCAATGCGGAGCAACGATTCAAAATCTCCTGGCGCCGTGGGCCATCACGTTCGAAGGCCCCACGAAAAAGGCCAATTACGAAGGCCGGCTCCAAGGACGCCCGCTGGTGCCCATCCAGCTCATCACTTCCGGAGTGAATCTCCTGATCACGGTGGGCGCTCTCGAACTGTTGTTGCACGAATTCTCGCGGAGCGCATACCTCCTCGCGGTAGCGGGAAGTCAGACGTGGCGGGTTATCTCGGAGACGCTGCGAGCCGACTATCGCGGCGGTGGCAAGATTTCCGCGTATCAATGGATGGCGCTCTTTTCCGCCGCATATGCCATTGCAACAAGTGTTGTGCTGCCGAACCCGCCGGTGTCGATCAACTTGCTGCAAGGCCTGCAGGCCTTGTGGAATCCCCTGGCGATTATTTCCCTCCAGGGATTATGGATTTCCATCGTGTGGTACATGGGCCGCAGCACCGTGACCGCGGCGACTCTGGCTTTCCGAGTTCGGTACCCCTCTTGATCGAACGCGAGGATTGGTGCTGCCTTGAGGCGAGCCAGAGGGGCCGAGTTCAGATTTACCTAACTGTAACCAGGTCGCGGCCCATTAGTAATCCTGGAGTGTTTCTCTCGCCGGAATACCAGCCGATGAAGGGCTAATCCCGATGCCAAGAAATGTGAAGGCGGGCTTTTGCGAGCGCTACGGTTGCGCGCCGGATGAGTTCGAAAGGAGGGTCTTTTGGCGGTGCTTGTATCGACACGCGCTTCCTCTCGCGGGCGTGATCTGGGCCTGTAATCCTGAATTCTTCAAGACGGACCTCCAGGCGATCCGGCTGATCGGGACCGCCACGTCTGCCAGAGAAGTCCTTGCGGAAGTGAATTCACTCCGCGACGATCCCCGCACTCGTTCGAGGTTTCTTCGCGAGTCGCTCCGAATTCGCATTTCCGGCAAGCGCCTTTTGCGCCTCGCCGCGGCCGTGCTGCATCATGGCAACCCTTGATCTCACCTGATCCAAGCGCAGCGTCACAAGAATTTAACACGTACGTCGCGCAACCGTCATTGCAAAAGGCCACGCTCTGCGCATGAAGCTACCCATCTGCGTCCTCGCGGAGGAGAGCCGTTTCGAGCGCCGGCTTTGCATGGACGATCCCAAGGCTCGATACTCGGTCAAGCTCGCCGAATCGGAGGCGGAAGTGGCCGAGGCGCAGAGGCTGAGGTTTCAGGTGTTCAATCTGGAATTGAATCAGGGTCTGGCTGGATCCTATCTGCATGGCCGAGACGAAGACTTGTTCGATCCCGCTTGCGACCATTTGTTGGTCCGCGAAAGAGAAACGCAGCTATTGGTTGGAACTTATCGTCTGCAAACGGGTCCGGCGGCTCGTCGGCGCCACGACTATTACAGCGCCAGCGAATTCGATCTCTCCCCGTTCGAGCCGTTGCGGAGAGAGACCGTGGAAGTTGGGCGCGCTTGCATTCACGCGGGGCATCGCAACACGCGGGTGCTCGTTCTGCTGTGGCGAGGCATCGCCGCTTATCTCGTGATGCATCGGGCGCGCTACGTCCTGGGTTGCAGTTCGCTCGCGTCTCAGAATGAAGCAGAAGGCCTGTCTCTCTTCGAAGCGTTGAAGTCGGCTCATTTTGCGCCGGCCGATTTTCGAACAAGTCCCTGGCCGGATCATCAATGTCGCCGCCCCGCGGTGTTGCCGGATCCGCCGAGGGTTCCGGGTTTGTTCGGCGCCTATCTTTCGCTCGGCGCCTTTGTGGCCGCTGAGCCGGCGATCGACCGCGTGTTTGGCACGATTGATTTCCTGACGTTTCTGGACCTCCGATGTCTGGACCGCCGCGCGGCCCACGCCTACTTGGGCTCCCCATGGGCAGAACTGCTCACAGAATTTGCCGAGCCCTGAGAATTGCAGTATTGCTCCTCACGGCGTGGATGGAGTGCGTGTTGGGCCGGTTCTGGCCGCACCGCCTGGGACAAGTTCGCCACACCCGCTGGGCGCAGCGGTTATCCCAAAAGCTTTGCCAGGCCATCCACGTGCGAGTGGACGTGATCGGACAGAGGCCATCGACGTCGCTGACGGTTTTCAATCATTTGAGTTACCTGGACGTGCTGACGATCGGGGCGCAGGGGCCGGTGGTTTTTGTCGCGAAATCGGAAGTCAGCCGCTGGCCCATCATTGGCCGTCTGGCCCGGCGTTTGGGAACTCTTTTTGTAGTGCGCGACTGTCGCCGGGATCTGGTTCGTGTTGGCGGCGAAATGCGCGCCGCCGTACAAGGCGGCCAGTCCATCGTGCTTTTTCCGGAGGGAACAAGTTCCAACGGACGACAGGTTCTGCGCTTTCGGAGCGGCTTGCTCGAAGCCGCGGTTCAAAACGAATGGCCGGTCACGCCGGCTTTTCTTGGCTACAGGTTGGACGAAGCCGACGCCTCTGTGCATGTTTGCTGGTGGGGAACTATGACGCTCCTGCCGCACCTCTGGCGACTCCTCCGGTTCCGTGAAATCCGGGCGACGCTGTGTTTTGGGGATCCAATCCTCTGCCGGGATCGGAAAGAACTCGCGCAGCGCTTGCATGAGGCAGTCGTCCGGCTGGCTCAAATTCCACAAAGGGAAATTCGATTCAGGACTGCCGAACCCGCACGAGAATCAATTCTGGGAAGCTGAGGCCTGGTTTAGGATTGCCGGCTGGCGGCGGAGCGCGGTGGCGCAGAAGGCGGCGTCACTCCTCCCGTTTGTGGCGATTCGATGATTTTGTGCCTTCCGGTCAGGTTTCCCTAACTGCGCACCGCGGCGCAGTCACTCTCGGAGAACGGAACCGTGTTTTTGCGCGGTTGTTTCCTGATCTCCATTTCTGCGTAACAATGCCGGCCTACAATCCCTGCCGCGACAAAATCAATCCATTCAATCGAACATCAAAAGCGGTCACTCAACAAACGTTTATGAACCGCGGCCCGGAAGCCGCAACGGTTTTACCGCGTGACAGTCCTCTGACGCGCGGTTGCTCGGATAGTTGGTTTGGGAACCGCCGAGGCCGGAGATGTTCTCCGGCCTCGGTCATTTGTGGCGGATCAAATCACGCGACTTCAACAGATCCGATTTTCTGTGCGGAACGCCTTCCTATGACTCGATCATTCCTCTTGGCACTCGTGGTGTTGGTCATCGGGGATCACGAACTCCGCGCCGGGGTGCTCGCGGGCCCGACGACCAATGCAGCCAACGGCCATGTCTATTTTCTTCTGACTCGAACCAATTGGACGGCTGCGCAAGCGGAAGCGATTCGGCTGGGCGGGCACCTGGTCACCATCAGCGATGAGGCAGAGTGCAATTGGCTCTATCGAACCTTCAGTTTCCACGGAGGAACTCCGCGCGCGCTATGGATTGGTTTCACGGACCAGCACCAGGAAGGTCAATTTGCCTGGGTGAGTGGAGAAACCTCGACTTTCGTGAACTGGGCGCCGGGCAAGCCAAACAACAATGATGGCCAGGGCACGCCCGGACACTACGCGTTTTTCTCCCCCGCGTCGGACTCCCGCGCGCCGCGCTGGTACGCCGTGAACGACTGGGCGGAACTAGACTGGGGAGAAGTGCCTAAGTGGCAAGTTGCGGCTGATCTGGATTTTGGAGCCCACGGCGTGGTGGAGGCATTGCCAGACCACCTGACCATGCCGCGCTTAACCATTCGCGCTTCGGAATCGGGCGTCGAAATCGAATGGATATCACGCCCTGGCCTGAAGTATTGGGTCGAAACTTCCGACGCCCTGGATTCACCGGCCTGGCAACGGATCGGTCCAGAGATCGTCGGGGACGGACGCTTGCAGCGCATCTTGTCTCGGTTAGGACAGCGGCCGCAGTTCTTTCGGGTCGTGCTGCCGCCATAGCACGATCTCCCGACGAAAAGTTGAGTTATGTTCGGCCGGCTTCACGCTCTGGATGATGGGCTGCTTTTCCTCATCAACGTCGAGTGGACTAGTCCGTTCCTGGATCGATTCATGGCTCTGGTGACGGACTTTGGGTTTTGGAAGTGGCCCTTGATTGGTGCGGGGTTGGTTCTCGCTCTGCACGGAGGCTACAAAGGGAGGCTCTTTCTCGGTTTGGCTTTAGTGGCGGTTCTTGTGGGCGAATCGATCAACAGCACGGTCAAGCGAGTCGTCGATCGCCCGCGTCCCTACCAGGCGCTGCACGGCATCCGGCACGTGGATCGCCACGGGGTTCATCTTTCGGAGCCAGGTCCCGTCGAGAAAGGGCGCTCCATGCCGTCGAACCACGTGGCCAACAATGTGGCGGTGGCGCTTCTTTTGATCAAGGTTTACGGATTCCGGGGACACCTGGCGTGGATTTGGGTGGGTCTGCTGGCGTACTCACGCGTTTACACCGGCAGCCATTATCCGAGCGATGTGTTGATCTCCTTTTTGTTGGCGCCCGCCTACACATCCCTTCTCACCTGGCTTGCGGCCCAGCGCGTTTTCGGATGGAATCCAGATCGGCTGAGGTTCTCGCGGCGCGAAGGCGGAAGACCCGCTCCGAACGAGAAAGCCCTCAACTTGCGGAACCTGCTGGATTGACCGGCCCGATGACTACGAATGCCACCGAAGGCCTGGCGCTCCCGGAGGAGGAAACTCTTCATCGTCTCGAACCTAAACCCACAGAATCAACGGGAACAACGGAACTCGCGCCTGACAACCTGCTTTCCATCAATCTGGCCAGCCTTGTGGATCATCGGGAGTCCATCTCAGCCACCGAGACCGTCGGGCGGGCGTACGAGATATTCGAGCGGGTAGCGCATGAATACCTCGCGGTCGTCGAGGGCGGCCAGTTCGTCGGTCTGGTTGCCAAAGGGCGGATCGGCTTTCTGCTGGGCTCGCGCCGGGGGTTTTCTGCATATGGAAATCAGTCGATCCGCGATCATTTGTTGCCGGACGTTTTGCGGGTTCATCTCGCGACACCCATTCAAACGGTCCTGCACGAAGCGTTCCACCGGAGCGGCGAGGCCTTCTACGACGATGTCGCCCTCACGGACGCCACGGGCGATTTTCTGGGTGTGATTGCCTTCAAGACACTCGTGCTTCTCCAGAGCCGGCTCACGGGTGAGAAGCAGCGCTTCATCGAAGCGCAGCATCGGGAATTGCAGAAGCGAAACCTCGAACTCTCGCAAACCGTGCGCGAATTGCGGCGCTTTCGCGGGCGTTTTGGGATTCTCTTCCAGAACAGCGTGCTGAGCGTGATTCTGGTCAATGCCCTCGGGGAAATCGAGGTCTGCAATTCACGATTTGAGCAATTGTTTAGAGACGCGTGCTGCCGCGAGCGAACCAACTTGTTCGACTTGGTCGTTCCGCGTGATCTCGAGCGGCTTCGCAGAGCGATGCCGGGACCGCCGCGATCCGATGAGCGAAAGCCGTGTGCCATGGAGGAGTTTCAGTTTGCCGTGCGCGGGGGCGGTTGCCGGATCTTCGAGGTCTTTATTAACCCGATTGCGGAGACGGGGCAGGTGTGCGTCCTGTTCAACGATGTCACCGAGCATCACGCCATGAAGCGCCGGCTGGCTCAGCGTGAGAAGGCGGAGTTGATTGAGTCGCTGGCCGGTGGAATAGCCCATGAAATCAATAACAAAATCACCCCCACACTTGCTTGTGCCGAGTTGCTTCAGGATTTTTTGACTCAGGCGCACCCGGAGGCGACCTTCTACGCGCAGGTGATCAAAGAGAGCGCTCTCGACACCGCCAAGATTGTCCGCCAGCTCTTGCAATTGAATCGGCCCGCGACCTCTGAACTGGTGTGAATTGAGTCAGCCGTCCCTCCGGGACTGGTTCTCTGGTTTGTCCCCACCCAGCGCTGAAACGCTGGGTTATTATCATCTGTCCCTCCGGGCGATGTTGGTTAAGTCCAGATGTGGAAACTGAATTCCGTTCTTTCCCCTCTCCGTTTGCTCCGTTTCCTTCTGTTTTCTGTACAGAAGGCAACGGAGCGAACGGAGAAGTCGGGGAATTGAATCGCTTACAGTCCCTGTCCTGATTCTTCTGTTTTTGTGAGGTCTTTGGTTATTTTGAGATTTGGGCCGCGCCGGTTTTTCGCCGCTCAATTGTTTCCGCACTGTAACTGGTCAGGTGGCCAGACCGTGCCAGATTTCAGATGCCCGCTCGGCAACTCATCAACTCATCCCACGACATTGTGCATTGTTTGGAACTCAAGGAGGAAGCGGGCATGAGGTCTGCCTAATGTTACGCTCCGGAAACAACGGCAGAAATCGATCCATGAGATTACGCGGGCTTCATCTGAGTGCTCTATCAATTGGACCGGCCGTGCAGCCGCAGCCCAGGGATCAGTTTGGCAGGTTTGTTGCAGAACCTGGTGTGTTCATGGCACGTCGGGCAATTCCCATAAAGGACGAGGTCGTGAGTGAGGGCGGCGAATCCGTGTTCAAGGCCGACCTGCGCTTCGAGTTCGGAAAGCGCGTGCGGGTGCGGCACGGGCGCCATCGCGCCGCAGCAGCGGCAGACCAGAAACGTCGAGCACTCACCGGGCGCATTCAAAAGAAAGTGCGCCTGGCGTCCCTGCAATTGCACCTGGCGCACGATCTCCAGTTCCAGGAGCAAGACTAACGTTCGATAGACCGTCGTATCGTCGAATTGACCGGCCAGGTCGCCGCTGGCGCTGAGGTCGTTCAGCGTCGCTGGGAGGGTGGTGCGCGCAAGAAAAGCCAGCACCTTTTCGCGCACCGGCGTCAGGCGCACTTGCGAACGGTGGAGCTGCGCCAGCGCCCAATCGAGCTTGTCGGAACGATTCATGGCAACAAAGAACAGGTGGCGTTGGAAAACGCACGCGGTTCAAAGGCGGCACCTGGACGGTTGCGCCTTGGAACTGAGGCTGCCGAGGGAGAGCGGCAGCCCCAGCCTCCTTGCTCTGACCGTAATCCAGAGAAGTCTTTCGGGGAAATCATGGTCAAGGCTGCACCTCCAGGATTTGGAAGACTTTGAGAAGTTCGTTGCCTCTCTCGATGGTCACCGTTTGTTGGGCGCCGTTGCCAGTGATGCGCGCGCCTTCGTTCGACCAACCTCCCGTGTCGAGCGCCATGCGAGAGCGCAGTTGGTAAGAGACTCCGCTGCGAGACGGCCAGCCGATCTGAAGTTGTCTCCCGTTATTGACGAGCTGCGCCGTGAGACGCGGACCCACGGCCTCGATTCTGAATGCGAGTGTGACCGGCTCACTCAGGACATTCCGATTTCCGGCCACGAGCGTGCCCGCGGCTCTAAATTGGACCCGGTATTCGCCCGCCTGGCTGAACGCCCAATTCACATGCGCGTGGCTTCCCACCGCGACAGGAAACACATCGGCGGCGGAAATGCCGTCCCGCGTGTTCATGAAGACCGTCGGTTTGCTGAAGGTATCGACCGCATAAAGCGCGAAGTCGCCCGGCCCAGTCGCCGAAACAAGCTCGAGCCGCACAGACTCACCCGTCAGCAAGCCGGCTTCAATCTCGTCGCCGGCGATGCCAATGAACAGCAGACCTTCGGTCTCGTCTTGCGGCAGGATGTAAACCGTGCTGCCCGGAGCTCCGAGGAAGCTGAACTGCGACTTAGGCGGCACTGTGCTTCGCGAAGCGGCCCGCGCGATCAGGACCGTCTCATCCGGCGAGCGTGCGATGCCCGTGGCGACTTCATGCAGGCCCAACTCAAACGCGCCTTGCTCGAACGCGATCTCCAGATCGACTTCGCCTCGGTCGATGAACGCCGGAGGCAGTACTTCGAAGAGAAACGTAGCCGGGTCGCTTTTGACCTCGCCGCCGGCAGCCAGGGCGCCTTTCGCTTGCAGCGTGACGCGATACACGCCGGGCGCGGTGAAACCCCAGTTGCGATGCGCGTGAGCGCCAGCGTTGACCGTGACCGCGTCGGCGGCATCAACGCCATTGGCGCTGTTGAAAAACACGGCCGGCGCGCCAAACCCATCGACCTCGTAGTAGAATACATGGCCAGGGCCGGAGACACTCGCCAGGTTGATCGCAATTCGGTTATTGGCAAAAATGCCTTGCTCCACTTCGGCCGCGGCGAGACCGAGAAACAACACGCCTTCTTGCTCCTTTTGCGGCAGCACATAAAGACTCGCCCCGGGCTGGCCAAGGAAGGCGAACGCGGCGCTTTCGGGCACGGTCTGCCACGTCGCGGGTCCCGCTTGGAGGGCGAGGTGCGCCGGATCGAATTCCATGTCGGCGGCCTCGTCGTGAACGCGGAGCTCAAGTTTGCCATCCTCGAACGCCACCTCGATGTCGGCTTCCCCTTGCTTGAGGACGTTGGCTTCAAACGTATAAACCACTTCGTCGCTCGTGATCGGAGTCGTCTGGCCGGTCAGGACACCCGACGCCTTGTAGCCGATGCGATACGTGCCCGGGGAGGTGAAGCCCCAGTTTTGGTGAAAATGGCCGGGCGCCGGCACATCGGTCGTGTCCGCAGATGTAATTCCGTCGCGTGAATTCATCAGGATGGTAGGCGCGCCCGTCCCGCTCGTCGTCCACATGAAGAAGTCGCCTGGACCGTTGACGCGGTTCAGGTGGAGGTTGAACCGATCGTTCACAAAGGTGCCGCTGCGGGTCGCGGCTTCGGAATTGATGCCCATGAAGGGAATGCCAGCCTTCTCTCCGGCAGGAATGATCCAGATGGGATCGCCCGCCTTGCCCAGGAACGAAAAGGCGGGAAGGTCCGGAATCTGCGTGCGAGTTACCTCGTTCAGACGAACAATGACCTGATCGACCTGGTGCCCTTCCGCGGCGTACCAGATCCAACGGCCGTTGGCATAGTTGACCGCCAGGTCGCCGTGGCCGTCGGTCCAGACAAATTTTTCGGCCCCGTGAACGGAGAACGCCGCGATCAGCAGCGCGGTCAATGCAGGGGTTGATCTTCGGTTCTTGAGTTTCATGGATTTCGGGATTTTGGGGGTTGGAATCAGTAATCAGTACTTCTTGCTGGAATGACGGATTGGATCGGGGTCGGCGGGATTGACGCCTTGCTCGATTTGAGTTTTGAGCGTGAAAGCCTTGATAGGGGTGACATGCCCGTCGGCGTAGAGGTAATTGGCACTCCCTCGCGTTCGGTCGGGCGCCGGCGCGCCAGTGCGATGGCGGTCAGGCTGAATGTCCTTGAGCACTTCTTTCCAGCCAAGGGACCAGAGCCGAGAGTGAGTGTGGTCTGCGTAGATGCTCGGACCGTACTTATCCGCGACCTCGAAGTGCGTGATCGTCTCGGTCGGTCGCGGCAGGGCATCCAGGCGATAGGAAGGTTCCAGTTCCTGGCCGAAGGGATCGAACAAGGGCACGGCGAGGAATTGATTCAGGATGAAACTCGTGCCGTTGTTCGTGAGGCGTTCGCCGGCGCGCGGATCAGCCGGGCAAAGGCGGATGGGGTGGACATTGCCGACGTAGGGCTTGAGAGAGTGTATCCAACTCGCATTGGTCGAAAGGTTGTCGTGCATCGTGCGCGGAACTTGGCCACGGAAGTCGTCGGCGTACATCAGCACGCCCAGGCCGATTTGGTGAAGATTGGATTGGCAAGCGGTCTGGCGTGCCTTCGATTTGGCCGCACTCAACGCCGGCAAAAGCATCGCCGCCAGAATCGCGATGATCGCGATCACAACCAGCAACTCGATCAAGGTGAAGGCACCGCGCCGCTGCGCCACGGTTCTCATGCGGTTCCCCCAAAATGCTTCCGCGAAGGTAGGGCAGACCTGCCGGTTTGCCGCGACGTGCCGCAGCGCGTCGTTATCCTTTCGGACTTTTGGTATTCTGAAAGCGGATACGTGTTTCATGCAGAAAACTTCGTCTTGGAAATCACCCCGGCTGATATCCGGGCAGAGAAAGGCCCGATTTTGTTAAGCTCAACCGTGGGCGAGGGCGAAATGGAAGCGAACGGCGTCCCGCAAGCGCGGGCTTGGGCCGAACCAGATCAGGCGAGCGGAATCGGCGGAGCGCGGCCAGGCAAAAGGAAGTACGCGAGCCGCTCCAGTCTGAGGAAAAGAAGTGGAACCACCTCGAACGCCACCGGATCGCGGCGCGTGACAACGATGGCCGTTTCTATCAGGTCAATCTGACCGTGAGAAATCAGCGAAACGGCGCATTCGTGATCGGGCGCCGAGGCGTCGCAGTGCAGCTTTTTGTGGAGAGAAACCGACCCGGCCAGCACGTGAACCAGCAGGATGGCCACGACGAGCAAACCGGCCAGAAAGCTCGGCGATTGCCGCCGCCGCATCGACATGGGCAGGCGCTTCCAATTCACAATGGGGCAAGGAACCATATCTCCTTGGACGCCGCAAGCGGAGAAGCTGCAAGTGACTTGCAAAAGCTCAGCCTCGACAAGTTGCGGGCCACTCTGCTGCCACTCACGGTTCGGTTGGCGCGGCCGCGCAGTCATCTCAGTTCATGGCAAAGGATTCTTCGGACGTGCCAGTGGCCAGAATCGGTCGAGTCGAGCCGCCCGTTTCAAGTAAGCTTGAATCAGCCGCTGGCGGCGCCGCAAAAGTTCTTTCCGAAAGACGTCGGCCACCACGGCATCGATCTTCCTTTTGCTTTCGAACTTCTCCACGGTGGCGAGAAGCACTTCCGCGTCCTGGAGGTCGCCCATCCTCGACTGAAAGGTTCGCAGTCTTTCCAGATACCGTTTGTTTGCGCCAGGCAGCAAGGGCGCCACGGCTTCGATCATGTAACGGAATTGTTTGAAGGCGATGCGCACGCGGTGAATCGAGGCGGTATTGGCCGGATCGACGCGCCGGTGCAACGCCGCCACGCGCGCCCAGGCCCGCTCCACCACGCGGACGATCCGGCCAAGGCTCAGCCGAGTGCGGCGCGCAGCCCCAGGCGGCCGTTGGAGTTCTCTTGCCATGGCCTGGACCGATCGCCGCAGCGCGGACATTTTCGTGCGCCGGATCTCGCGGGCGGTCCGCTTGATGCAGCGGCGCTCGCGCTTGCGGAGCGCGTCGCGAAACGCGCGAAGCTCCGGAAAATCCACAACACGTTCGGCAATGAACATCAATTGCACGTGGGTATCGCGGAGTTCGTCGAACGTGTCCAGATACCGCTTGAGGTTCCGGCGGACTGGCTCGGATCGGCGGCTGACAGTCAACGCGCCCAGCAACTCGAAGATGGAGAGAAGCCGTCTGGATTCGACTCGGGACTCATGCACGGCTTTCTCCGAAAAATCCTCCTGGCAGCGTTTCAACCTTTTTCGGAAGCGCCTCCAGCCGTCCTCGAGGGAAGCGATCAGATACGGGCGCAGGTCGGGCGAGTTCGCCGTCCTAGTTGCTGTTCCTTTCCGTGCCATCGCGAGGGCCTCGGTCGTGCTCAAACTTGAGAGGTCGAACACTTCGCCATGAACCGTGTTCTTTTGGCCCAGTCCGCTGCGGGCGAGGTCGCCCGCGGTCCGCTTCGGACGGGGCTGCGCCCCGCTGCGCTCTCGGCGGTTGAACTGCTTTCCAGAAGCGTGCGAGTGCCCAAACGGACTGAGGCCGTCGGCCGCAACGAGGTTCCATTTTCACTTCCGGGATCAGGAACTGGCGTGCGGTATCGGAGTCTGCGCGGATTCGGTGGGACGAATCGGGACGGGCCGCTGGCCGGCTGACGAATCGCCTGTGGCGCGACCGGGAGCGCGGCTGGCCGCCGGGGTTCGTCGCGATTTGGCGGGCGTCTGGATGGGCGATCCCTTTTTGACGGCCTTTCGCGCTTTCTTTTCCGCCTTGAGGGCCACTTTCAACGCGTTCGCTGCCGCCTGGTGCGATTCCTCAGCGGTTTGTTCCGCTTTGCGAGCCGACCTTTTGGCCAGCTTGGCGTGCCGCCGAGCCTCTTTGAATTGGACTTTGGCCTGCCTTGCCCGGTCGCGGGCTGACTTGGCCGCAGAGTCAGAGGCGGCGGCGCGTTGTTGCAACAGACGAGCGCGTTCGCGAGCTTTTTTGGCGGAGGAAATCAATCGTGCCGCATTCATACAAGGCCTTTTGGAATCGCCTGGGAACGCTGCGGAACAGAAGCCAGCGGCCCAAGCCTAGATGCGGGCTGATTCTGCATCACCCGGGCCATGGCGGACAAGTTACATTTGTGTTACAATCCTGTTACCATCCTGTTTTGTTGCCCATGAACTAAGCTAAGACCAAAGGGGGCTTTCCAATGATCGAGCAGGGGTGCACAGGCGAATTCAGTCGATCAGGCGGCGCAGCAGCACCGCCCTACCAGCACTGCCAGCAACGGGCTTATGGGCGGGACCGTTTTCGTCACTGACTTGTAACGTAAGCGTCATTTAACTGTCACGGTGGCCTCATATGGTGGCGGGATGGCGTGCAGATGGATTTATCGAATGGGCTGGCTGACGTTGCTCGCGCTCTCTTGCGCGGCGGCGGAGAGCCGGCTCAACGAGGCGCGGTCCACCCTGGAGAAATGGGTCGAAACGCGCCAGCTCATTTCCCGGACGAAATCGGATTGGCAATCCGACAAAGAAACGCTGGAGCAAACGATCAAACTCTTCGAGCGAGATTTGCAATCCGTGGAAGACCAGATGTCGAAACTTTCCACCAACAACACTCAGGTGGAAAAGGAGCGGGGGCAAGCGGAGGCGTTGCGCAACTCGTCGAACGAGAGCCTGGAGCGGACGCGCCAGTTTGCGGATGGTTTCGAGGCCGAGTTGGGCAAATTAATGCCGCAGCTTCCCGTGCTGTTGCAGGACATCCTCAAGCCGTTGCTCAATCGGCTCCCGGCTGACCGGGCCAACACCCGCATGAGCGCGGCGGAACGGGCGCAGGTCATCGTTGGGATTCTCAACGAGATCGACAAGTTCAACAACGCCGTTTCGATTTTCAGCGAGAAGAGGAAGAACGAGAAAGGCGAAGAAGTCGCCGTGGAAACCGTGTATGCCGGCCTGGGTGCCGCCTATTTCGTGAATGATTCCGGAGATTTCGCCGGCACCGGGGTGGCGGGCAAAAGTGGCTGGGAGTGGACGATCAAGTCCGACTTGGCTCCTTCGGTCCGCGAAGTCATCCGCATTTACCGCAACGAACGTACCGCCCGATTTGTCACCCTTCCCGCTGTGATCCGATGAAGCTTTGCTTTCTTCCTTCCGCCGTAGCGCAGAGTTGCGCTCTGCTGTATCGCCGATTTGTAATCGGCGCAGCGTCGAGGTGTTCCGAAGCTAATGAGATGGCGGACGCGCCGCGGAATGCAATTCCGCGATACGGCAGATTAGAAATCTGCGCTACGCGCCAAGCCCGCTTCGCCCGGTTGGGATTCTTGCTGGCGCTGCCGCTGGCTTTCTCCGTGCGATCGCAAGACCTGGAAGGCGTCGCTTCGGGAGCCGCTTCCGATCTGCAAAAGGCGCTGGCCGAGTTGTCCGCGGTTCGCCAGGAGGTAGAAACCGAACGTCTCCCGCTCGCGCGAAAACTTGCCGAACTGGAGCAGAAGCTCGCCGACCGCCGCGCCGAGCTGGCCAAAGCCCAGCGCTTCCAGGAGAACCAATTGGTCGAGCTTAACGCGTTGAAAGGCGAGGCCAAACTGCGTTCCGATGAAGTGAAATACATCGACTCGCTGTTGAGCGAGTACGCGCGCTCCTTTCGCTCGCGCCTGAATTTCATCGAGGAACCGCGCTATCAAACCATCCTGAACTCGGTGGAAAAGGCGGCGGCTGCCCCCGATTTGTCGCCGGCGGAGCGATTCTCTCAGCGGTCCGTTTTGCTGACCACCGCCCTCAAGCGAGGCGAATCGGCTCTAGGCGGCGAATTGTTTGAAGGCAAAGCGCTCGACAAGCAAGGGCGCGTGCAACCGGGGAAAGTCGCTTTAATCGGGCCCGTGGCGATGTTTGCCAGTTCTTCTGGCGACGTAGCCGGGTTGCTTCAACAGGAACTGAACCGCGCTGATCCGACCGTCATTCCACTGGACAAAAAATTGGATGAGGCCTGCCGCGCCTTGGTGGCGACGGGCCAAGGCGAATTGGCGCTCGACCCTACCCTGGGCAACGCGTTCAAACTGGCCGCGCTCAAGGAAAGCCTCTACGAGAAACTGGCTGCGGGCGGCCCGGTGATGATTCCGTTGCTGGGTCTGGGCGTGGCCGCGCTGCTAGTGGGTTTCTTCAAGTGGCATCAATTCTCGCGCATCCGCCTGGCGACTGAACTCGATCTGCAACGAGTCCTGCGCCATCTGAAGAAAGGCGAGCGCGACGCCGCCCTGGCCCATGCGCAGAGCATCGCCGGGCCAGCCGGCGATCTCCTGGCGACCGCGGTCGAGCATGCGGACGAAAAGAAGGAATACATTGAAGAGATTGTGTATGAGAAAATGCTCGGAGCGCGCACACGGCTGGAGCGCGGCATTTCTTTTCTCGCGCTCACAGCCACGACGGGCCCGCTGCTGGGACTGCTCGGAACGGTCACGGGCATGATCGCGACGTTCAAGCTCATCTCCAGTTTCGGCAGCGGCGATCCGAAGATGCTGGCGGCTGGCATCTCGGAGGCGCTCGTGGCCACGGCCACCGGCATGGGCGTGGCCATTCCGGCCTTGTTGCTGCATGCGTTCTTGAGCCGCAAGGCCAAAGGGATCATTGGCAGCATGGAACAAACGGCGGTCGGGTTCATCAACGGCGTGCCGAAAGAGGAGAAAACAACCTTTGCGTAAGGCCAAATCTTGAAATCCGCATTCCATGCAGTTGAGAGGGGGAGCGCACGCGCCCTCGCGTGCAGTTGGTCGGCGCCCTCGCCGACCACTGTCTTCCGTCCGAAATGGCGATCGTTCGATGAGACGGTTGCCACGATGTTACGACCGGCGAGGGCGCCGGTCGGGACACGCGAGGGCGCGTGTGCTCCCCATTTCCTTTCGGAATGGCTTAACCCGACTAACCTAATCCTTCCATGAACGAAATCTTCCAACAGATGTGGCACACGTGGTCCACGGGCGGTCCGGTGATGGCCGCGATGGCCGTGCTGGCGATGATCAGTTACGCGACTGCGGCTCATCTTCTCATGTATCTTTATCACCGCGGGCTGACGAAAATGAGCGACGCGCGCCTTCGCTGTTGGGTCGCGCAGCCGGCCCAGGCACCCGGCCGCATCCGCGAGTTGATCCGTTACACCCAGGATGACGTCCATTCTTTGAAAGACATCGAAGGACGCTTTCGCGAGGTGGAGGCGGCCAAGGTCCCGGAAGTGGATCGGCGGCTGGCCTTCCTCAATGTCATGGTGGTGGCCGCGCCGTTGTTCGGATTGCTTGGCACCGTGTCGGGAATGCTGCTCACGTTCAAGGCCATTGGCATTGGCGGCAGCTCGGCGTCGGACGTGATTGCGCGCGGCATCAGCGAGGCGCTGGTGGCGACGCAGACCGGAATGATGGTAGCCGTGCCGGGATTGCTCATGGCGTATGTGGCGAAGCGATGGCGCAATGAGTACGTGGCGTTTCTGGCCCGGCTGGAAGGGATCACGTTGAGGCATTTCAGGCCGGCGTTTCCTGAGGCCGCGCGGGAAGGAACCCCGGCGACGGAAGTGCCCGTGGCAAACGCGAACGCGGTGCCCCACATGCTCACAGTCATTAAAACGGTTTCCGCATGAGATCTCGACGCACCCTGGCCGAACCGGACGAAGCGACCGAGCTGAACCTGATTCCACTCATCGACGTGATCATGTTTCTGCTCATCTTCTTCATTTCGACGACGAGCTTCATCGAAGAGCCGGGTGTGCAGGTGGACAAACCACAAGCCGCCAGCGCGCGGCAGTTGGACAAAAACAGCATCATCTTCGCCGTGACGAGCGACGGGAAGGTCGCGTATGGCGGCAAGGAAATCGGGCTGGGCGGCGTTCGGCCCACCGTCAAACGGCTCTGCGCCAAGGAACCGCTGCCGGTGGTGATTCAGGCCGACGAGAATGCGCGTTCGGGCATGGTCATCCGCGTGATTGACGAAGCGAAGCTCGGCGGCGCCAAGGACGTCAGCCTCGCGACAGAGAAAGGTTGAGCCGTGAGCCTGCGGACGAAGATGGGGAGCACACGCGCCCTCGCGTGTTCCGACCGGCGCCTCGCCGGTCGGAGCGTCGTTGAAACCCTCTCACTCAATGGTGACTGTTCAGTGCGAATGGCGTGGTCGGCGGGGGCGCCGGCCATGGCACGCGAGGGCGCCTGCCCTCCCCGGGTCATTTGATGGGCTGTCATGCGCAAGGTTTATCACGCAGAGAGCAGTTCGGTTGGTTGGGCGGCTTCTGTGGGCATCTCGGTGGGCCTCACCGCGATTCTGTTCGGCATTCTGCCGTTCGCGCATCGCATCGCCAAACCCGAGCGTAGCCTGGAACTGCGGAAAACCAGCGCCGCTGATCTCACGCCTCCCGAACCGGAAGAGACCACGACGCCACCGCCCGAATCTGAGAAGCCGCCGGAAGCGCCTCCCGAACCGCAGCTCGCAGAAACGCCGCAGCAAATCCCTCTGAGCGCCGATCTTGACGTTGCCATGGGGGCAGGCGGCGCGCTGGCGGGCTTCGGCGAAGTGCGGGCGCTCACGGCCGTGGAAAACGTTCAGGAGGGCGCGTTCGACGTCGCCGACCTGGAAAAGCGGCCGGAAGCCGTTTCGCAGATTCCGCCGGCGTACCCGGCGGAACTTCGGAAGGCGAAGATCGAAGGCCTGGTCACGCTGGTGTTCGTGCTCAGTGAAGAAGGACGTGTGGAAGATCCGCGCGTGGAAGATTCTTCGCGACCGGAATTTGAAAAGCCCGCGCTGGAAGCCATTCGCAAATGGCGCTTCCGGCCAGGCATGAAGGACGGACAGGCTGTGCGCACTTACATCCGGCTGCCCATGCGCTTTCGCATTTCGGCCTGAGAGCCGGTGAAGAAAACTGGAACTATGCGATTCGATCCCGAACTGAGAGGCGCTTGTGGCCTGCGCCCCAGCGTCTTGCACTGCGGTGACGAGCAAAGCGAAGTCTCCGCTTTGGCGTTGGCGTCGCTGACTGCGCAAGTTGGCCAGCCCGGCGTTTGCTCGCGATCCAAAGCGGCAACTCCGCAGACTCCGTCGCCGCACTCCAAGGCGCTGGCGCGCAGCGCTTCGGATTGCGGTCACATAACACCCCGGATCTCCTCGAATCGGTTATGAAAACTTCCCCATGCCTCCACTTCCTGGTCCTCGGCGGTCTTGCGATCTTCACGCTTGCCCATGCCCAAGGCGCCGAACGCTCCCGCCGCGCGGACCGTTCCAACGAACCCGCATCCACCGCGCCTACGACTTTCGCTCCCGTCAAAACCGATCATCCGCTGGCCTCAATTTGGAACGACCCGGATTTCGCCCGTCGGCTGATCGGCAGCTACGGATTCGCTTCCGACGCCGAGCCGCGCCTGACGCCCGAAGAGCAAGCCGTTTATCGTGACAAAATCGTGCCGCTCCTGCGGGACGATCCGAAGAAAGCCATCGGCCCGTTGGAATCACTGGCCAGACCGGGAGCGAGCGCGGTGTTCGACTTCACGCTGGGCAACATCTATTTCCAGAACGAAGACCTGACCAACGCCGTGAAACATTTCGAAACGGCGCTGGCGAAATTTCCGGACTTCCGACGCGCCCAGAAGAATCTCGCCTTCGCTCTCGTGCGCGACGGCAAATACCCCGAAACGATCAAACCCTTGACTCGCGCTATCGCGCTCGGCGGCGGCGACGGCAAGGTGTTCGGACTTCTGGCCTTCGCTTACATGAATCAAAACCGATTCGTGTCCGCCGAGGGCGCGTATCGGCAAGCGCTGGTGTTCGAGCCGGAGAACGTGGATTTCAAGCTCGGACTTGTGAAATGCACCGTGGCAACCGCTAGCTACGATCAGGCTCTGGCGTTGCTGGACGAGTTGGTGCAACAGAATCCGGAACGCGACGGCTTGTGGACGCTCCAGGCGAATATCTTCATTCAAAAGGAGCAACCCGCAAAAGCGGCGATCAGTCTGGAAATGTTGCGGCGGCTCGGCAAAGCCACGCCGCAGAATCTGTTTTTGTTGGGCGATCTTTACATGACTCAGGAAGCGCGCGACCTGGCGTTGTCCGCGTATCTTGAAGCCGTCGAGAAGGACGATGGACAGAATCCGGCGAGGGCGTTGCGTCCGGCTCAGATTCTTGTGAGCCGAGGCGCCTGGGATGAAGCGCGAAAGTTGTTCGCGAAGATTCGCAGCACTGGCACCGGCTTGAGCGCCGCCGACGAATTGAAGCTGCTGAAGTTGGAATCGAAGGCAGCCATGGCTTCCGAGGAGGGCGAGAAGGCAATCACGACGCTGGAACAAATCATTCAGAAGGATCCGCTCGATGGCGAAGCGCTGCTCCTGGCGGGCGACTATTACGCCCGGCACAGCCAACCGGAGAAGGCGGAGTTCCGTTACCAGACTGCCGCGACGATTCAAGGCTTCGAGCCCGATGCGTTCGTAAAACACGCGCAGTTGCTCATCCAGTCGCAGAAGTATCCGCAAGCCGTCGAGCTTTTGCGCAAGGCGCAGAAGGTCAAACCGCGCGACAACGTGCAGCGGTACTTGGAGAAGGTCGAGTTGGTGGCCAGGAATGTCCGGTCTTGAGGGTTACCGCTCCCATGAACTCGGCCGTAGAGCAGGCGTTCCAGCCTGTTGGTTCGGGCGACTTTCGAGTCGCCCGTAGGACGGTAATGTTTGCGCTACGGTTCTCGGCCTCAATGCGCATCCAGCAGGCTGGCAGGCTTTCCATGAACCTGACGGTAGGGCTGCGTTGCGGCGCAGCCGGTCTTCCATTGATGCGGCGGTGCAGGCGGTGCAGCAGCACCGCCCTGCCAGCGACAGGTTCGAGATGCGGAGGGCCAAAGCGGTGACTCCGCAAGCGTCGTCACCGCACTCCAAGTCGCCTTTCTGGGATAGGAGCGCGAACAGCCATGTCCGCGAGTCGTCCGCAGATACAAGCAGCGCGCGGACAAGGCTGTCCGCGCTCCGAGAATTGTCGCGGCTGGCGACGATTTCAGGCGATACTGATAGAGTGCGACTCTGCGCTACAAGCTTTGTCGCCGATCCCGCAGCAAGCAGCCTGAAGGCCGCGCTTCGTTTCCTTTGTTTGCCTCTGCTCTTCTTTTCTCTTCTTCTGCCGGACTCCCTCTTCGCCCAGACCGAATTCGGATCGATCAACGGCACGGTCATCGAAAGCTGGGAAGGCAAACCGCTGCCGGGAGTCACCGTGACGGTTCGCGGAACGACTCTGGCCACGACGACCGATTCGCAAGGCCGTTTCCAGGTCAACCCGGTGGCGCCCGGAGAACACACCTTGCGCTTTTCCAAATCGGGTTACGCGGCCGCGACCGTCACCGAAGTGCGTGTTTTGGCCGGGCAGCAATCGAAAGTCGATGGCGTGCTCCGGCCTGAGTTCTACGACATGGAGGAATACGAAGTCACGGCCGAGGAATTGACCCAGCAAACCGAGCAGATTCTGTTCGAGCGCCAGAAAGCCGTGGCCATGACCGAGGCGCTCGGCTCGGACTTTTTGGCGCGGGTCGGCGCGGGCAACGCCGCGGAGTCCATCGCGAAAGTTTCGGGCGCGACGATCGTGGAAGGCAAGTTCGCGGTCATCCGCGGGTTGAACGATCGTTACGTCACCACGACTCTGAACGGCGCCAACATCCCGTCGGCCGATCCGTACCGGCAATCCGCGTCGCTCGATTTGTTCCCATCGCAAGTGATCGACCGGGTGGTCGTGGCGAAAACGTTCACGCCGGATCAACCGGGCACCTTCACCGGCGGCGGCATCGACATCGTGACCAAGTCGTTTCCTGAAAAACCATTTCTCTCGCTGTCGCTGGGCGGCGCTTACAACACGCAATCGAGCTTCAACAGCCGTTTCCCAAGTTATCGGGGCGGCGGTTTGGATTGGGCCGGGATGGACGACGGCGCCCGCGCGTTGCCGAGTGAACTGGTGGGAAGGACGCCTCCAGATTTTCCTGGATTCTCAACCGGCCCGGCCAGTTCGCCGGCTTACGCGGAACGGCTTCAAAACGCGCTTTCGCTGAGCGAATTCACCCGCGCTTTGGGCGCCACCGAATTCGCTCCAACCCGCGAGGCGTCTCCGATGGATCACAATTTCTCGGCGGCGGGCGGCGGTTCGACCAAGCTGTGGGGCGGTCCGTTCGGATACTTCGCGGGCGTGAGCTACAAGCACGATTACTCCTTCTATGAGGACGGCGTGGTGAGCCGGTACTGGAACGGGACGCAATTGAAGAGCAGTTACCGCGACTCGCGGTCGCTCAGCATCGTCAATTGGTCCACCATGGTGAACCTGGCTTACCAAGCGTTCGAAAACCACAAGCTCGGGTTCACGTTTTTCTACAACCAAAACGGCTCGGATGACGTTCGAGTTCAGGACGAAGGGTTCGACGCGACCAACCCCGGCTTCACGGTTCGCAAATTCAATTTGTATTACACCGAGCGCAACCTGAACACCTATCAGGTGAAGGGCGAGCATCTTTTCCCGCGCGCGGCGGGCCTCAAGTTCGACTGGCTCTTCGCGTTGACCGGCACGACTCAAGACGAACCGGACGCGCGCTTTTTCAACGACACCGATGATGGCGGCGGCTACGCCACCGGCGGCAATGCGGTCCCTTCGCCAAGCAAACCGACGCGCTATTTCCGAGGCCTGGGCGAGGACAATCAAAACGTGAAGCTGGACTGGACCGTTCCGTTTCATCTCTGGGCGGAGGGCGAAGCTCAATTCAAGTTCGGGCTCTTCGAAAGCGATTCCTCGCGCACGTTCGACGAACGCCAGTTCTATTACGACGGGCGGGGCGGCTACAACAACGATCCGAATTTCTTTTTGGCCGCGGACCGTTTGGGTCTCGTCAATACGGTGACCAACACGCTCACGGGCAGCATCGCGTTCGACTGGGGCGACTTCGTCCGGGTTTTCGACAGCCGTTATAGCGGCAATCGTGGCGTGCAAGCGGGCTATGTCATGCTGGACCTGCCCGTCGTCAAGAAACTGAAACTCGTGGGAGGCGCGCGCTACGAAACGACCGACATGTCCGTTCATTCGGAGAGCTACCTCCCCAGCAGCATTACTTCTCTGCGCTCGAATAACAGTTTGATCGTTCAGAATGATTTGCTGCCCAGCGTCGGTGTTATTTACTCGATCCGCTCCAACATGAATTTCCGGGTCAGTTACAGCCAGACCATCGCCCGCCCGACTTTCCGCGAAATGGCCGCCTACTACAGCTACGATCCGACCATCGGCGATTTCATCGAGGGCAATCCGCGGCTGCAGATGACTTCCATCGACAACTACGACGTGCGTTGGGAATGGTTTCCGCGTCCCGGCGAAGTGTACAGCGTAAGCGCTTTTTACAAGGATTTGCAAAACGCGATTGAGCGGAGCGATCTCAAAGTCGATGCCGAGGTGATCACGTTCAAGAATCGGCCCGCGGCGAAGATCTACGGACTCGAGTTCGAGGCCCGCAAGAATCTCGACTTTCTCGGAGAACGAGGGAAGCCCTTCAGTCTCGGTGGAAATCTTTCCCTGGTCCAATCCGAGGCGGAGTTGCTGCCGGACGAGGTGTTCAACAAGCGCCATTTCTTTCCTGGGCTCGATCCCAAACGTCCGCTCTTCGATCAATCCCCTTACATCGCAAACGTGGATTTGAGCTACAGCAGCGCGGGCGGCGGCGCGACCGCCTCTTTGATCTGCAACGTGGCCGGCCCGCGAATTTCGATTACGAAACTGAACGCGCCCGACGTTTACGAACAACCCGCGCCCACGCTCGATTTTGTCGCGTCCAAGAAGATCGGGCGGCACGCGACGGTCAAATTTGCCGCGAAGAATTTGTTCGATCCGAGGATCGAGCGCACTTACGGCGAGAACAGCAGCTTGCTTTACTCCTCCTATCGCAAAGGCCGGGCGTTTGGCCTGTCGCTGAGCTATGATTTCTGAAAATCCCCATGAATCACGTGCAACTCAGCGTTCCTTCGGCGCTCATTCTTCTCTCCATTCTCTCGACATCCCGGGCGGCCGCGCCGGGCGGAGACGATTTCGTGGTCCTGCCGAATACCGCGAGCCCCGTTCAATTTCGGCTTTACACGAACGCGGCTCCCGACGCCGCCCATTTGTTCAATATGTTCGACCTCCAGGCTCACGGCGAGCTGCTGCTGACGGCTCCAGCGGGAAAGGGATTGCAACGCGCCTTGGCGGCATCGCCACCCGAGATCTCGCTGCACAGTGTATTGGTCAATGGCCAAGGACCGGAACTGGCTTCGACCAATGGGATGAACGTGATTGAAGAAGCCATCGGTCCGGACTGGCGCTACGTTGCTCTCGATGCCACGGCGGCTTACCGAGACCGGCTGACGCAGTTCAGGCGGGGTGTTTTGTTCGTCGAACCTGACCTCTTCGTCCTCCACGATCACTTGACCGCCAAAGAACCGGTGGGTTTTCGGATGTCGCTCCATCCCTCGTCCGCGACGCATTTGGATGCAGCTTGGGGCGACCTCCGACTCGATCTGCCCAACGCCGGAGTTCGCATCAACACACCAGGCCGAAAAACGTCACCGCGTTCGTGGTCGCGCGTTCCCTCCGCCGCCGACTCCCTCCTTCCGGGCACGGTGACGATGGAACTCGGTCCCACGAACAAACTGGCTCAGTTCGATATCGTGACCGTGTTCGCCGTGTACCGCGCCGGAGAAAAGAAGAGTTATTCTTTCAAGCTCTTGGAAAGCAACACCGCCGTCGGCGCACAGATTCACCGCGACGGACTTCCTACTCTGGTTGCCTTCAAGACCGCCGCAGGCGCTGCTGATGGAAGCCTCGCCGGCTTTGGGTTTCACGGGCCGGTTGGAGTTTACGTTTTCAAACCAAAACGTTGAGATGGGGGAGCGCACCCCGCTGGCGTGCTGTGTTCGGCAGCTCGCCGAACTCTTTGCTTCCAGTAACCCGAATTGAATTCATTCGATTGTCACATAAATGCCACACAGTCGCCACATCGGTTTGAGCCAATCGTCTCGGTTGAACAAATCTGAAAACTCCGAACCGAAGTCCTTTTATGTTTCGAAATCTGAAATCATCCGCAAAATGTCTGCTTCTCTCCGCTGGTCTGCTGGGCGGGTTCGACGGAAAAGCTGCCACTGTCCAGGTGACCAATCACATCACCGGCAAAGTAACCTGGACGGCGGACAAGGAGTATGTGCTCAACGGATTTATCTACGTGCTGACGAACAGCGTGCTGACGATCGAACCGGGCACGGTCATTCGTGGCAAAGCAGGAACGGGGCTGGATTCGGCATC
>Ga0233424_10000603_pt1 | contig 42402 bp, 30 predicted proteins | sample Watercolumn_Towu_FD_181011 | JGI IMG/M metagenome (GOLD analysis project Ga0233424, IMG submission 181011) | Freshwater microbial communities from Lake Towuti, South Sulawesi, Indonesia - Watercolumn_Towuti2014_125_MG | ecosystem: Environmental > Aquatic > Freshwater > Lake | place: Indonesia...
AGGAATGGGTAGGCCGCGGCTCGTTTTCCGAGGGTTGATCCCGTTCGGCTCCTGCGGCGTCGGCCGCTTTGATCCGGAAACGTACCAGAACTCCAGCGGGCTGTCCGTCGATCGTGGCGGAGTAGGTTCCAGTGCTTTCGTTGCCGGAAATCCGGGTCATGGGCACCGTGCGTTCGGGGGACGCGTTCCGAGGCGCCACGGCGCGATAGGACAAAGTCATGGATCGCACCCCGTCCGCATCAGCGGCGGTGGCGGTGACCGTGACGCTTTGCCCGGGCGCGGTGACTTTCGGGGAGAATTCTACCCGCGTGACTTGAGGCGGAAGGTTGGCCGAAAAATTATCGTTCTGCTTCCCCGGCGTCCCGGCAGGCCGTTTGGTCGGAGGCAAACGAGAAGCGGCCCAGTTCTCCGGCGCGTCGCCTGGCGAATTCGGACAGATGCGCTCAAGCGAGGCCGAGTAGCCATCCGCCCCGATAGGCCAATCGCCGCGGTCCGAATATCGGACGCCATCGACGAGTTTCTTCTGGGCGTTGGCGAGTTCGATACGGTCGGCTTTGTGACTGAGTTTGCTGGAGAAGTTTCCGAGTGCGGGGATGTCCCTGCCGTAGTGCGCCGAGAAGTCGGCCTGGCTCCGGCAAATAACGAGGAACGAGCCGGGGTCGAGCCGGGTCTTTTCTGGAAAAACGTATTTGATCCCGCGCGTAAAGGACCAATGGGAAAGGTCCACCGCCGCCGCGCCGCGCTTGAACAATTCGAGATACTGGAGGTTCTCCGTCTCGTTCGGCGGATTGTACATGATCTCGTTGATCACGATGTCGGTGTCGGCGGCCTGAGTTGGGGTCGCGAGATGGAAGAGAAGAAGAAGCAGGAGGTTCGAAGGGAATCCGTCTGCGCGGCAACGCAGCCCTACCGGGTTCACGGAAAGCTCCTTTGGTTCTCGAACCATGCTCACGGCCCATGAACCACGCCCTGTACGTAGTCCCGGCTTTAGCCGGTCGGGAGCGCCGGAGCCGCCTAAAGGGGGACTACGGACGGACGGTTCGTGGAAAGCGTTATCACGGAAGTTTCGCCGTTGCGTGTCGCCATTCCTCAGTGACCGCCCATAAATTGACCGGTTTGAGCGAGCGACCAAAGTGGAGGAACCGCACGCTGCCATCTGCGAAAGCGAAATTCGAACCTCCGGAATCCTGGCCCCCCGCGCCGTGCCGGCCTTGCTCCACTTGCTCAATGTCGTTGCCCCGGCCCTGGCTGAAATCCATGTGCACATGCCGGGAAGTCGATTTCTTCTCGCCAAACGTGATCGTGTCGGTGGGATTGGGAATCAAGGCCGCTTTCATGCCGTGCGGCCAGTTTCAGTTGGTGAAGGCATGGTAGTCCTCGGGAGCCAGCGTCGATTGAAAATGGTCGTTCCAGCCGTTGACGAGATAACTCCGGTCCTGACCAAAACGGTCGCTCGGGCATTTCAGAACGGCCGGCTCCAGGTAGTAAGGTTTGAGCGAGTTGACCCAATGCGTCGGTTCGCGGCTGCGCAGCGGGAATTCGCCGTTGTGTTCGTCGGCGTACATCGTGAGCGCCAATTCGAGTTGCCGGAGGTGGTTGACGCATTTGATCGCATTGGCCTTTTGTTTGGCCCGCACCAGCGAGGGCATCAGCATCCCGGCCAGAATCCCGATGATCCCGATGACGACGAGAAGTTCAATCAGCGTAAAGCCGGGCGGGGCGGCGAGGATTCGAAGCGGCCTCGTATCTGATCGATCTGGAGCGACGCCCAAATCTCGATCCAAGGCCAAAGCGACAGCTTCCTTTCCCCTCACCCTGCCTTTTCCGCGAGGAGAGGGTTCCGTGGCGGCGGCTGCACCCTGATCTGAATCCGCGGACGTGCCCCTGAGCGGCGGCAAATTCTCCCTCTCCCCTGGGGAGAGGGCTGGGGTGAGGGGGAACGTGACCCCGATTCCTCTCAGGGCATGGAAATAGACGGAGACCCGGTTGAATCGGGGGCGAGATTTCCAGCTTGAGATGACAACAGGGCCACGCATATCGGCGTAATAGACATTACTCCGCCCAAAGCGTTTTGTTACGAAAACTATGGCTTGAGCCATCTTTCAAACCACCCCAGGGCCGCGTCGAGGGAATCCGGGTTAACTTTGTGCCCGGTTTGCTCCTGGATCCGGAGCACAAATCTCTCCGCCGCATCGTGCGCGGCATAGGGCTTCCGCGCGGCCGCCGCGCATTCCTCCACGCCGGGCAAGGGAGTCCGCGGATCGATCTCGCCGTTGATCACCAGGAGCGGCCTGGGCGCGATGAACGGCAACATGGCGGGTCCGTCGAACTGGCCGTAAATCCCGGGAACGACCCGGTCGTAGAATCTGCGGACGATGGCTGTGTCCGGCAAATCGCGTCCTGCTTCCTTGGCCGCGGCATTCACGGCGGGCTGGATCGTCTCCACGCGCGATTTCCAGGCGTCGTGGTCCAGGGCCCAGCGGAACGACTGAACGCCAATGCAAGGAACGGCCACGGTGATGCGCGGTTCCACCGCCGCGGCCAGGTAGGTTTCCATGCCGCCCTTGGAGAACCCGATGACGCCGATGCGACGGAAGTCCACGTCCTCGCGTGTTTCCAGATAATCGATCAACCGAATGACGTCCCAGACCGTGTCATAGAGAAACGGATGTTCCTGTCCCGTTTGGTGCGCCCGGAGAATCGCGTCGTGATAGGCCGCGGCCCCTTTCCCTTGCGTGCTGCGTTCTCCGTGGTAACGGCCATCGATGGCGACGCCGATAAAATCTCGGGCCGCGGCATTGGTCAGGAGCGCGAGTTGGCTTTCCTTGGCGCCGCCCGTGCCGTGAAGGGAAATGACCACGGGGCGCCGGCCTGTCGCAGCTTGCTTGATCAAAAGGCCGGGAACGCGCTGCGCAGTGTCAGAGGCGTAAGTGAAATGGAACCGGAGAAATTCGTTCGTTGAAGGCAACTCCGCGATTTTCGGCGCTAAAGCCACCGGGGGCCGCTCGATCAGTTTCAAGAAGGCGGCGCGAGTCGAAGCGGGTTCCTACCCCAGAGACTTCCCGGAAAGGCCTGGCAACAGCGCAATCAGTCCAATCAGTGGCAGCAAGAGATTTCGGTTCATGGCAGGCCTCGATTCAGTTGTCGAGGTTGATGCGAGTCCGGATACGCGCAGTTTTGGAAAGGCTCCACCCCTGCTCGGTGACTTCCACGTCCCTGTATCCTGCGAAGAAATCATAGACGCTGTTCATTTCGTCAATCGAGTCGAAGAATCCCACAATGAATGCCGCGCTGAACGATTCGCCCGCCTTGATGGGCAAGCCGCCAAATTCTTCGATCAGGCAAACGTAGCCGCGCTGGTGGCACCACGCCTCATAGACGGCCGACGGGTCCAGAGTCATTCCCGCCAGCCACGGTCCGTCCCGGCCGGTCCGCGGGTCGCGCAACCGGTAAGCGCGGATGAAGCGTTTGGGCGCCGGGTTCGAGCCGCGCAGATAGTGGAACTTCTCGTCCGGAGGAAAATCCTGGAGAAACTGGCTCGCAGGAATTCGCCCGTGGTAACTCAGGAAAACCTCGCTGAAAGTGTCGCCCTGCTTGTGTTTGATGTGGCCGGGCATGTCAATGCGGAGAAACATCGCGTCGCTCGAATTGACGCTCGCAATCTTGTCGCTGGAAATGAAGTAGCGTTTGCCCGCCGGAAACACCAGCACCTGGCTCCATTCCGAACCGGTCTTTTTCCCCGGCGCGGCGATCTGATAGTTGAAATTCATCGTCACGGCCACGAAATCTCTTCCCCGGATGACGCGCGGCGAAAGCTCCCGGGCTTTAGTGCAGATCTGCGGCCCTTCGATCGAGCGTTTGGGCCGCTGGCCGTGATACGAGTTGTCGAATTCGTACTTGAGGTCCCCTTTGAGTTGATCGCGATACGCCACATCGCTGCCGGGTTCCATGATCCAATCGACGATATCGAGGCCAAAGCCGGCGTCTTTGAAGCCCGTCTGTTTGTCGAGGAACGATCCGCCCGCCACGCCGGTGACGTAGCCCTTCTTCCTGACCACAGCTTCCAAGGTCGATGAGACAATCCTGATCTGCTCGTCGCTTTCCTCGACCTGGAACTCGGCTGCCTGCGGTGCCGCCAAACCAACAGTTGAGAACAGCAGAACGATGAGCCTGACCGACCAAATGTGAACGAATGAAGTCATCACCCGCCTTGCTTACTCAAGGCTGGCCGCAGACGCAACGCTGAAGAGAGCGAGGATTGGTCCGCAGTTTGCATTCGATTGTGGACGTTCTGCATTCGACTTGACCCGAATTCTGCCGCAGCGGTGGCTCAAGCTTGCCTGCTGGGTAGAGCCTGGGAATCTGCCAAATGGCGGAGCTACACATGGATGACGACAAAGTCATCGCGAAACGAGACGCTGCCGTCAAATGGAGCAACCACGCAAGCGCGCACGTGAAGACTTATGACAGTAAGTCCTGGAAATATGTCCTCATTCCCCATGACGTGGTGCCTGAAAACATGACCTTGGAAGGGTTGGCTGTCCGGTTCGGCGTGTAATGGATTCTCTCAGTGCGCGAGCCGTTGCTTGCACATAACACGCGCTCCCTTGTGGGAGGCCTCCCGGTTATTTCGCCGCCATAGTTTGCGGTTGTTCGTGTTCACCCGGCCGCGCTTCGCCGTTCACGCACTTGCGCCGCAGCCGCCAGTTGGTCAATTCAGAACTCACTAAAGGGCGAGGTTGGTTAAGTCCAGATGTGGAAACTGAATTCCTTTGTTTGCTCTCCGTTTGCTCCGTATCCTTCTGTTTTCTGAACCCGAGGCAACGGAGCGAACGGAGAAGTCGGGGAATTGAATCGCTTATTACAGTCCCTGTCCTGATTCCTCTGCTTTTGTGAGTCTGCAATTGGTCAGCACGTGTCCTTTAACGGAAGCATTACCGCGGAGCGTGATTTTCCGTTTGAAAACCTTCACCGGAGTGCTAAGGATCGAGTATGTCAACTAATTCCTCCCCCCCATGTCCTGATTGCGGCGGTTCTTCCCTGACACGCCGAGAATTCCTCAAGACCGCCACCGGTCTCGCCGTCGCCACCTCGGGCCTTCCCGCGCTGAGTTCACGGGTCGCCTTCGCGGCGCCTACGAAAAAGGATCAATCCGAAACCCTCGTCACCACGCTTTACAAGAGCCTGACCGAGGAGCAGAAGAAGGCGATTTGCTTCCCGTTCGATCACCCGCTCCGGTCGAAGATCGATAACAACTGGCATATCGTGAAGCAAAAGCTCGCAGACTTTTACACGAAAGACCAGCAAGCGATGGTCAAAGAGATATTCCTGAGCCTGCACAGCCCGGAGTATGCCGAGCAGGTTTTCAAGCAAGTGCAGCATGACGCCGGCAAGGCCGGGTTTAACGATGCCGCGATCGCTCTGTTTGGCGAGCCCGGGGTCGGCAATTTCGAGTTTGTCTTCACCGGCCGGCACGTGACGCGCCGTTGCGATGGAGATTCCGTGGAAGGCGCCGCGTTCGGCGGCCCCATCTTTTACGGACACGCTGCCGAAAGCTTCAACGAGAAGCCCCATCACCCCGGAAACGTCTATTGGTACCAGGCCGTGCGTGCGAACGAGGTCTTCCAGATGCTCAACGGGAAACAGCGCGAGCTCGCGATTCTCGGCGAAGGACGCAAAGAGGAGGGAACGAATACCGTGAAACTCTCCGGCAAGCAGTCCGGTTTGCCCGGCATCCCGATGACGGAGTTGACGCGCGACCAAAAGGATCAGGTGCGCAAAGTCATGGCCGACGTGCTCGCCCCATTCCGCAAAGCCGATGCCGATGAAGCCATGAAGCTGATCGAACAGAACGGCTTCGATCATCTCCACATGGCTTTCTACAAGAACGAGGACATCGGTGGGGACGGCGTGTGGGACGTCTGGCAAATCGAAGGGCCAGCCATGTTGTGGTACTTCCGAGGCGCGCCGCACGTGCACACCTGGGTGCACATCCGGGAAAAGGCCTGAGCCAAGGTTTCCGAAATGCAAACCGCAGATGAACGCGGCTGGCCGCGGATCGCTGCGGTTTTTTGCTGCGCGGCTTCCGGGCTCAAGAGTAAATCCAGCCGCGGTCGGCCAGAAGTTCCTGACCGGTGATTGCGCCGCTCGCTACGCTCGCCAGGAAAAGAACGACGCGCGCAATTTCCTCCGGTTGAATCAGCTCCGGAATGCACTGGGACCGCCGGATCAGCTTCTTCACGCCCGGGGTCACGTAATCCCGGAGCTGGCGCTTCGTCATGATCCAGCCCGGCGAAACCGTGTTCACGCGAATCCGCCGTGGACCCAGTTCCCGGGCCAACGAACGAGTGAAAGCAATCACGCCGCCTTTGGTCGCGACATAGGCGGTCATGTTCGCCGGGCCGAGGTGGAAGGTGATGGAGGCGAAGTTTACAATCGCCCCGCCTGTGCGCGGCATCCATTTCACAACTTCCCGGCTGGCCAGAAAATACGCGCGCAGGTTTCCCGCGAACAGGCAGTCCCAATCCTCCGCTGAGCAATTCTCAAGGGAAATGCGCGGATCGCGGGCGGCGTTGTTGACCAGGACATCGATCGTTTTGAAAGGCCGGCGGATGCCCTCAATCCATCGGACAATCTCGCGCTCCTTGAGCAAATCGACCTTCTGGAAATACACCTTGGCGCCTAGATCTTTTTCCAACGCTCGGCCGGCTTTCGTATCGAGGTCGCAAAAGAAAACTCTCGAACCTTGCTCGTGAAAGGCGCGCACGGTCGCCGCGCCGATTCCATGGGCGCCGCCGGTGACAATGACATTTCGATCCGTCAAGTCCGGGTAGTTGGGCATACGTTGTTTCGCTAATAGAGCGTGTCCTGACCGCCGCCTCACCGGTCGGCATGACTTGAAACTCAGTCCGCAAGAAGAACTGGTTGTTTCCCCTCCAACCGCCGAAGTGGTCGGCGAGGGCGCCGACCACGGCACGCGAGGCGCGTGCGCCCCCCCGTTCAACGGATTACTTGGTCTTCCTGCGATCTTCGATTTGCGTTTTCCCTTTGATCGTATTGTTGTCCAAAACCACATCGCCGGCCTGCTCCTCGATGCGGATGCCCACGGTTTGCTTTTGTGCGTGGGCGGGCCGCGTATCGCGGATGGTGTTGTTTCGGAACACAAGCCCGGTGGTTTCGCCGCGAACGCGAATGCCGGCCCCTTCTCCACCGGCGCCGTTGTCCTCAATCAAATTGTTCTCCAAGCGGTTTCGATGGCCGGCCATTCCAAGCGACTCATTGCGGAAGAAAACGCCATCCTGGCGATTGGCGCGAACGTGATTATCGCGCAGAAGATTGTCGCTGTCTTTGTGCCCGATCGAAATGCCAAACCGCCCGTTGTCCTCCAGCAAATTCTTTTCGAAGACGCCGTGCCGGACACGCCAGCACAGGAACAACCCGTCCTCGCCGTTCCGCCGCGCGACGCAGTCCCGAACCGCCGGGCGCTGCGAGCCGCTTCCCGGATGGATGCCCAGCGAAGCGTTGTCCTCACTGGTGCAGCCGAGCACCTGCACGTCGTTGGATTGCTGAAAACTGATGCCGTCGCCGTTGTAGTTCCGGATCACGCAATTTTGGATCACCGTGCCGAAGCCGCGGTACAGAAAGATCCCCGCGCCACGACAGCCGTTCAGATGCGAGTTCTCGCCCTTGTTCCCGTCGATCACCAGGTTTTCCACGCGCGCGCCTTCGATGTGATAGCCACTGACGACGGGAAACACCGTGGCGGCTACGGCCTTGTCGCTGATCATGCAGTCGGCATTCAAGGGAGTGTCGATGCTGAACGTGTTCCCGTTTCGGCCCGTGATGCGCGCGACGGTCGTGTGGAACCCGCCCGAATTCTTGTCGCGAATCGTTACGCCCGCGCCCACCTCGAAACCCTCGGCATTCTCCACGGTGATCTGCTCCTCGCCGTAATCTCCATCCAGGGCGAGCGCGGAAGTGGTTCCTTTGGCTTTGCGCAAGACCGTCTTTCCCGGAACGCCGCGAACCGTCACAAAGGAGCGGAGGTGCAGCGAATCGCGCATGAAATACTCGCCTTCCCCGATCTCAACCGTGCCTCCGCCGAGCGCGCCAAGGTAATCCACGGCGGCTTGCAAGGCGCGGTTGTCGGTCCCGAGGATGTCGGCGCTCCTCTGACCGACGGAAATATGGGGGCGCTCCCGCATCTTCGAGTGCATGGCTTGGGGAAGCTGCTGTTCTTCGGGTTTTGGGGAAAAATCTCTCGGCTTGTCCGATGCGGCGGCGCTGGAGAGAGAGGCAAGCAGGATAGGAAGGGCAAAGGAGGGCGCATTCGTTTTCATATGTCGCAACGGTGTGTTCGGCCAGCGGCGTCTCTGGATTGAGACCTTGCGTGCCGCGCCTAGGCTCAGAGATGCTTACCATAGTTCGCGCGCTCCGGCCACTTTTCGTTTCGGACTTGTTGCGAGAACTCTACGCCTTGAGCGATTGAACGATATAGCGCGGCAACCGCCTTCGTCACGCCCCCGTATTGAATCATTGAGTCTTTCCCGTGGCACTTTATGATCCCGCGCCATGCGCATAGTCTCTCACGTTGTGGCCAGAACGATCCTGGCCCTTGGTGTGTCGTTGTGGACCGTTTCGACCGCGGCGGACGATTGGCCTCAATGGCTGGGGCCGCAGCGCGATGGCATCTGGCGCGAAACGGGGATCGTGGAAAAATTTCCGCCGCACGGCCCCACGGTTCGCTGGCGCGTGAAAATCGGTGGCGGCTACAGCGGTCCGGCTGTGGCAAATGGCCGCGTTTACCTGACAGATCGACAACTTGCCACGGGCGCGAGTAATCCGGCTGATCCCTTCCAGCGCGGACAAATCCTCGGCTCCGAGCGGGTGCTTTGCCTCGACGAAGCCAGCGGAAAGATTCTCTGGCAACACGAATACGACTGTCCCTACACGATGAGTTATCCCGCCGGGCCGCGCACGACGCCTCTGGTCAGTGCGGGCAAGGTTTACACGCTCGGCGCGGAAGGCCATTTGCTTTGTTTGGAAGCGGCGACCGGCAAAGTCGTTTGGTCGCGCGACTTCAAAAAAGATTACGGCGTGGCGACACCGATCTGGGGATTCGCCGGTCATCCGATCCTGGACGGAAACAAATTGATTTGCCTGGTGGGCGGCGACGGCAGTGTTGCGGTGGCTTTCGACAAAGACAGCGGCATAGAAATCTGGCGGGCGCTCCGGGCGAAGGAGCCGGGCTATTGTCCGCCGATGATTTACGAGTTCAACGGCCGGCGCGCGCTGATTATCTGGCACCCGGAATCGATCAACGCGCTTAACCCTGAAACCGGCCAGGTGCTGTGGTCGGAGCCGTTTGTCGTGCGCTCCGGTCTTTGCGTCCCGACGCCGCGCAAGTATGGCGATGATCGGCTCTTTATCACTTCGTTCTACAACGGCGCCAAAATGCTTCGGGTCGATTCCGAAAAGCCGGTGACGCTCTGGCAGAGCAAGAAAGCCAGCGAAAAGGACACGGACACTTTGCACAGCATCATGCCCACGCCGTCCCTGGAGAACGGCTACATCTACGGCGTGTGCAGCTACGGACAACTGCGCTGTCTGAAGATCGAAAACGGAGAGCGAGTCTGGGAAACCCTCCGGGCCACCACGCCGGATGGCAAAGAAGCCCGCTGGGCGAACGCGTTCCTGATCAAGAATGGCGACCGATTCTTCATCGCGAACGAAAAAGGCGACCTGATCATCGCGAAGCTCAGCCCGGGCGGTTACGAGGAAATCAGCCGCGCGCACCTGCTGGAGCCGACGAACACCGCCGGTGGCCGCGCGGTGCTCTGGTCTCACCCGGCGTTCGCGAATCGCAGTGTTTATGCGAGGAACGACCAGGAAATCGTTTGCGTGTCATTGACAGCGTCGAACTGAGCCGCACCCTCAAGATCGCAGTGTCCCGTTTCAAAGGGACGTTCCAAAGTGGGATTCGACCGCTGTTGAGCTTCTCCAAGAAGCGAAGGAGAGGAATTCCGTCCTCCGTAACGGATAAAAGCGCACGCGTCCCGATTCCACAACCGCAACCATTGATTCTCCCTCTCCCCGAGGGAGAGGGCTGGGGGGGAAAGCAACTTCAGCGTTTCGTTAAACCCTGCTTCCAAAAATGGGCTACGGAGCCACAACCGCTTCCGCCCAACACAAGCCATACCAGAGGGCTGAATCCGGCCGCCGACCCCATCGGCCTAACTCCCGCAGCGTGCCGTCAAACTCCTTCGCTGGAAAACCAATCAGACCCGTGACAACCGCGCGCGCGGTTTCGATGACGCCGCGCAGGTTCCGGACAAAGGCTGGGAATTCGCGATCTCCCGCGCAAGCGCCAAAGAAAATCCACTCGTTGCGGACCGGCCGCGACCCCGCGTGTTGCAGCAACGCAACCAGCCGTCGGCCCACAAACGGATCGCAGCCCAGATGCTCGTAAGCGCGGATGTAAGCCTCCCAGAGTTCGGCAAAGCCCGGCGGCTCTGGCCAGAGGCGGAGAATCTGGTGGTCATCGTCCTCCAGCACAATGCGGCCGCCGCGTCGGACCGCCCGGACCATTTCTTTCACGACGCGCTGCGGCTTACGCACGTGTTCCAGCACAAAGCGCGCGTGCGCCACGTCAAATTGCCCCCGTTCGATTTTGCTGAGCGGCAGCGCCAGCGCATTTCCCCGGCGCCATTCGACAAGGCTGCTTTCGCCCGCCGCGCGCGCCTGCCGCCGCGCTTCCGCGAGTTGTTTCGCGTCGGCTTCAATCCCCACCACGCGTCCGCCCGGCCCAACCGCGCGAGCCATATCGCGCGTGAATTGCCCCAGGCCGCTGCCGACATCCAGCACTCGCTCGCCGCCCGTCAACGCCAGTTCGCGGAGACACGCGCGGTTCAACAAGCCGTTGAGATGCGACAGCCGCCGTTGCTCGCTTCGATCCGTTCCATGCAGGTACGGATTTCTCCTGCTTTGCGACATGGGACTCACCGACGGCGGAACGCGTCGCTCGGCTTTTGCGCGGGCTGATCGACGATCAGTTCCTGCAAGTAACGCACCGCCTCGTTCAATTCCACCACGTCGGCAAAGCGCGCCTGAAGATCCAACAGCGTGAACTCGTGTAGAATCTCGCTCCGGTCCTGCACGGCCTCCCGAATGACGATCGGCTTGAGTTGATTGGACTTCGCGTCGGTGGCCGTGGCACGGACGCAGGCGCTGGTGGAGCAGCCGGTGATGAGCAACGTATCAACCCGTTTGCTGATCAAATAGCCAATCAGGGCCGTTCCGGCAAAGGCGCTGGCATGCTCCTTGTAAACGATGGACTCGCCCGGCCACGGCTTGACGCGTTCATCGATTTCGCAGGCCCGTTGATCCCACTTCCGGAATTGGGCTGAGAAATCAGCCGCTGACTTGATCTGGGTCTGAGGAAACGGCGACGTGGTATAAATCATCGGGATGCCTTTCGTGCGCGCGACCGGCAGAAGCTGCTGAATGGCCGCGATGGCGCTGTCCAACCGAGCCGAGCCGCCGGCGTACGCCGGATCAGTCCAGCCGTAAGCCATGTCGATGACGACCAGCGCCGGGCAAACGCCAAACCCAAACTTCTCCTGAAAAATGCCGCGCGTTTTGTAGAACGCATCCACTTCGGTGAGGAGTGAATGAAGCGTATCAAGCCGGTTCATACTGTTCCGCTGAGCCGTATCTATTCATTGAAAACGTGAATCGCCCTCACCCACCCCGGCCCTCTCCCCCAGGAGAGGGAACCGCTTTTTCTCGCACTGGGAAACACTCCCTGAACAGGGATGAGTCCACCGGCGTGCAAAGTTACTCCCTCTCCCTGGGGGAGAGGGCCGGGGTGAGGGCGAGCCTTCACTCTCGCAAATGTCGCGTCGTCCTGCTCTCAGGCTTACTCATCATCGTCGCTGCCTTTGCTGAAGACGAACGCGGCGCGAGTCGGCGCGGGCATGGGCGAGTCTGCCCCGCGCACGGAGCGCCAGACGACTTCATTGAGCAGGAGATCGTCAGCGACGTCTTCCTTCGTGAAATCCATTTGTTCAGAGAGCTTGCTGCCCCAGGCGGTCTCAACATTCTTTTCGTTCAAATCCACAGTGACCGGCCGCGCCCTGTAAGGCCGCAGGTCCGGCCGCTCTTGAAAGCACTGGAACATCGGCATGGCCGCGGCGTCGAACTGGGACATCGGCTTCAAACCTAAAATCAATTCCATGGTGCGCAGCATGCTCGCAGTCGAATACATCGTCGAGTCCACCGAGCCGCGTTTCACATACGGGCTGATCACATACGCGATGGTGCGATGCGCATCGACATGATCCGGGCCGTTCTGCGCGTCGTCTTCGACCACAAAGAGGGCGGTCTGCGGCCAGAACTTCGAGCGCGTGATCGCCTCGACCACGCGGCCCAAAGCAAGGTCGTTGTCAGCCACATAGGCCGTGGGCGTCGGTTTCCCGACGCTCGTTCCGGAAGTGTGATCATTCGGAAGGCGGATGATCACGAGTCTCGGCATCTCCCCGTCGCGTTCGAAGCGGTTCAACTCGGAAATGAACCGGTCAGCGCGTTTCGAGTCGGGATAATCCATGTCGAACCCGCGGTACCAAGGATCGAAATGACCTTGCAGCGCCGTGACTCGCGAGGTGCCGGGTTGGTCCGGTGTCGCCCCGTTGTTGATAAACTCACCGAAACTGAAATAACTCACACCCGCCTCGCGCGCTCGATCCCAGAGATATCCGCCGGCCGGGCGCGCGATGGCGAAATTCCCTTCGGCGGGATACGGATATTTCTTGTGCCGGTTATGCCCGTAACTCAGCGGCCACGATTTTTCCACGAAGTCCGTGGCGTAAGCGCCCATGGTCCATTCGTGGCCGTCGGCGCTGACTTCGCTTTCGACATAGAAATTGTCCAGCAGGACGAAATCGCGTGCGAGTTGGTGGTGATTGGGCGTGACCCGTTCCGGAAAAAGGCAAAGGGACGGATCGCCGTTGCCTTCGGGCATGTCGCCGAGCACCTGGTCGTAGGTCCGGTTCTCCTTGATGATGTAAATGCAATACTTGATCGGGGACGGATCGCCGACCTTTCGCGGCACCGGGTTGCGGCTGAACTCGGCGGTGTTCACGAGCCGCTCCGCGCGCGGCATGCAACGGTAGGCCTGGGCGGTGTATTGCTTCATCTGTTCCTCGAACCGCTCCCGTCCGGGCAGGTCGATGACGCTGAGCGTCCCGCGAAACAGCCCGCCGATGTATTCCCGGACGGTGCTTGGGGCGTCTTTGCCAGGCTGCGGACCGTACCGATTGGCTTTGGGAATGATCCCTTTTCCGTTCGCGACCAGCAGCCGCTTGCCGTCCGGAGTGACGCGAACCGAAGTCGGATACCAGCCCACGGGAATGAATCCCAGCGAACGGCTCTTGCCGATCTCGGACACATCGAACACCGCCAGCGTATTGATATTCGCATTGGCGACGAACAAGAGTTTCTCATCGGGCGAGAGCGCCAGGCTGTTCGGCGTGGAACCGGGCGGAGAATTCGGGCGCAGCTCGGCCACGAGCGATTCCACCGTCCGCCCGCTTTCGGTGTCGATCACGCTGATCGTATTGTGATTCGCGTTGGCGACGAACAGATGCGCGCCGGATTTGGACAAGACCATTTCATTCGGGTGCGGGTCCGTGGGCCAGCGCGCGACGACCGTTTTCGGGCTCTGGAGGTCGATGACTGCGACGGAGGATTGCGCCCATAAACTGACGTAAAGCCGGCCGCGCTTCTCGTCCAGCACGCAGTCGTACGGGAACGGGTCCGCCGAAGTCGTTTGGTCGAGGAGCGCTTCGGCGCGTTTGGTGATGGAGTCTTGATCCGAGCCGGCGCTGCTCGCAGAACGGCTGGCCAAGGTTGGCGCGGCATTCGTGCCCAGGAGAATATCGCCGGCATTGCTCCTGCCCGGAAGGTCCACCTCGCTGACGCGATGCCCCCACAAATTGGCGACGAATAGTTTCCGCGCGTCCTGAGTTACCGCCAATCCGGCGGGAATTCCGCGCTCATTCCCTTCGCGGAGCTTCACAAATTGGGGGTCTGTGAGAAACCCGCTGGCGAAAGAAAACCGGTGAATTACCTCGTCGCCCGCGCCGCTGCAGAAAAGGCTTTTGCCATCGGTCGAAAACTCGATTCCATAAAAACTCTCCTCCAGGTTCACCCGGGAGATAATCCTCGAAGCGGTCACATCGACGACGACGATCTCGTGCTGCCCATGGCCGCTGTGCAGCACCGCCACGTGCCGTCCGCCCGGATGCAACGCGATGTTGACCGGGAAATCGCCCAGCACGATCTGCCGTCCGACAGGCCGGAGAAACCATTGATTCGGCAGGAGCACGGAACCGTCCGCTTGCGGCCCCGGTCCCTCGAAAGGAGGCCGGTGCGCCGTTTCATTCGTGGGTAGCACGCAGCCTGCGGCCAGAAAAAGGCTGAGAGCCTGTCCGAGAATTGCGAGGGATCCTGTTTTCGCGCCAAAGGCCGACTGGCGAGGCGCGACGAAGGAGCATATCCCTGGCGGATCTGCGACTGAGGAGCCACGAAGCCAGGCGGCCTTTGGCGCGGAAACCCTCCGGGCGGCGGGTCTTTTGTCTGCGGCCGGCGTTGGCTCGGTCCTTACAGCCCGCTTTGGGGATGCGCGGACCTCGCCGCCTTGGCCGCAGCCAAAATCCCTCGCTGCAGGACCTCTCGCAATTTTCGGACAGGCTCTCAGGCACGTGAACAAGCGTGGACGTTGAAGCATAAAAGTGTGCCGGACTCATGCCAGCAGGCGCAGGGGAGGACAAGCTATTTCAGCGACTTCAAGAACGCCACCAGGTCCGCGAGTTCTTGCTGGTTCAGTTGTTGATCAATTCCTTCGGGCATGATGGAGAGCGTGCCGGGCCGCATCTCGGCCACGTCGGACATCGCGAAACGTTGCGAGGCGTTTGCGCCGCTGATGATCACGATACTGTCCGCTCCTTCCTGGCGCAGAACGCCTGAATACTCTTCGCCGTCTTTCGTCCGGATCGTCATCGGCTCGTAGCTGCGCACAAAACTGGCGCTGGGATAAATGACGGCCTCCATCAAATCGCGCTCCGTCCGCACCGAACCGATGCGCGTCAAGTCCGGCCCCACGCGTCCACCCAGATAACCCACTTGATGGCACGTCGAGCAAACCGTTTTCTGGCTCTCGAACACGCGCCGTCCCTGGTCGCGATCCCCGCGCGGCAGGCCATTGACGAGCTGCGTGATGCGCGTTTGCTGCTGGGCCAGGTCCGCGTTCAGGTCGTGGATCACGTCTTCGCCCTGCGCCTGAACGGCGGAGCCAAATTTCGCGAAGATCGGCTTCAAGAGGTCGGGCCGCGCGCCGCGAACGCCTTTCGCCTGCTTCAGCACCGAGACAAACTTCAGTCCGACGGTCTCATTGGTCTTGTTCTCAAACGCGCCGATGAGCTTCGAAAGCTCCATAGGCCCCACGAAGGCCACCGCGTCGGACAGCTTCATGAGCTGAGCGTCATCCAATTTCATGCGACCAAGAACTGTTGCGGCCGTGGTGCGATCCAGAGGTGGTTTGGCCGAATCCAGATAACCGAACAAGAAGTCAAACGTTTCCACATCGAGCGACATCGGTCCGCTCGGCAACGCCGCTAATGCTTCGAGCTTCACGGCTGTCGGAGCCCTGGGATCGCGCGCCAAACGGAGAAGCGGTTCCGCGAATTCCGTGGCGTTAGTCTTGCCCAGAGGCAAAGCGCGAATCACCGCCACCGCGGAGCGCAAGACTACTTCTTGTGTCTGGGCCAAGCATTGATGGAGGGTCGGGCGCCAGGCCGCAGGGATCTCGCGAAGGGGCGCCTGGGCCATGACGCGCAGCAAGAGTTGCCGCGTTTCCAGGGGCGTTGCGCTGTCCCCGCACACTTGCGCGATCAATTCTTGAATCGCCTCGTTGCGCGTGAAGTCGCCCAGCTGCTGCAGCAGCTCTCCCAGTTCAGTCGTGGAAAGGTTCGATTGCGCCAGGCGCTGCCGGAAGAATTCAGACAAATCCTTTCCCCAATCGGAATGGTGGCTCACGATCCAGGAGGCCGTTTGTTTCAACACCGGGTCCGCGGAATTGAGATGGGGTAGGACGTCCATCGCCGTCAATCCTCCGCCATCGATCTGATCCAGCGCGATCAACGCGGCGCGTTGCACAAAACGTAGGGCAGGCATCCGGCCTGCCCCATCGTTGCCCTGGGTCGAAGCAGAACTCGAGGAAACCGTTTTGACGGGATTTCCTCCACCCTCCGCAGACAGACTGGAAGGCGGTCCTACTTTTTCCAGTTCCCGCCGCACCCCGGCGCTGTCGCCGATTTCCATGAGGGCATAAATCAACGAATGTTCCATGACGCGGAACGCTTCGTTGGTGATCAAATTGGCGGGCGTTTGCTTGGGGATCGCCAGGCCTTGCCGCGCCAACTCTTCCGCGGCGACAAACAACGCAGGCACGGCCGATTTGTCTCCCATGCGTCCCATCGCCATGGCGGCGTTGCGCTGCAAATGCGGCGTTCCCGTTCTGAGCATCTCCAGAAGCTGCGGCATCGCGCCGGCGTCGCGCCACAAAGCGGCTGAATTGACCGCCGTTTGCCTCACGTTCGCATCTGAATCGGCCAGCGCGATTCGCACGGTCTCGCGCGCGGCGGGTCCGTCGATCCGGGTTAGCGCCCAGACGGCATTGCGCCGAGCTTCAACGGAGAACACCGGCACGGCAAACTTGCCCGTGAAACGCTGCGCACCGGATTGCGACTTGGCGGCGGCGCGCGCGCCGGATTGCAGGACTTGTTTTAACACGGTCACGGATTCTTGGCCGCGCTTTCCCAGTTGCGCGATCGCGCGATTGCGGACGGCGGGCCGTGAATCGCCCAGCAATCCGACGAGATTCTTCGGTTTGTATTTCTCCCAGGCAATCTGGAGGCCGCGCGGATCGGCGATTTTGGGAGCGCCCACTTTCCGGATTCGATAGATCGCGCCGAGCACTTCGGGCTTTGGCAATTGCGAGGTCGGGCAACAAATCTTATACCAGCCACCGGTGTCGAGGACGAGCAAGCTGCCGTCCGCGTCTTCCAGGACATCCGTGGGATGGAAATCCGGATTGTCCGAGACCAGAAAATCAAGATCGCGGCTGCGGAAGGTCGCGCCGGAAGGTTCAAGAATATGACGTTGGATTTTCCGAAGATTGAACTGGCAGGAAAACAAGTTGTTCTCGTAGTCATCTCCAAAAACGCGCGACGCATACCGGACGAGTCCGCACGGCACGGCCGGCCCTAGATGCGTCAGAGGCGGTAGCAAATCGCCCGTGCGTTTGAGCCCGTCGAGCACTCCATGAACTTTCGGATAAACCGCCCCGTAAATGGAATGCACGATCGCATCCCGCCTTCCGGCTTCGGGTTGGACGAAGAACGTTGTCGTGAAGAACGGCTCGCCTTCCGGGGAGAAGACCACCGCGACCGGGTTGTCCATCCCGCCGCTCATGACTGACTCCATCTCCGAATGATCCGGCCGGGAACGAAACATGTGCGACGCCGAGTCTGAGATGGTCGGGCGGCCCGGACGCTCGTAGGTTTGCTTGGCGAACGCGCCTTTGCACCAGTAAATCCACCCATCCGGCCCCAGATAAGGGCCGTGCAAATCATTCGCGCAGCCCGTCAGAGTTTTCCCCTCGTGCCATTCCGTGCGCCGGTCCGCGACGCCGTCGCCGTTGGTGTCTTCCAATTTCCAAATGGAAGGGGGCGCGCTGCAATACACCACGCCGTCGTGCCAGAGCACGCCTTCGGGAAACATCAGTTCGTCCGCGAACACGACACTCTTGTCGAATTTGCCGTCCCCGTCCGAGTCTTGGAGGCGGACCAGGCGGTGCGGCTTTTCCTGAAGTTGTTTGTCGGGTTTGTCGTTCGACCCCGAGGAGTCCGAAACGTAGAGCCGCCCATGTTCGTCAAAGTCCGCTTCAATGGGCCGGTTCACCAAAGGCGGGCCCGCTACCAGTTCCATTGTGAAACCGTCGGGCAAGGTGAAGGTGTGTCCGGTGAACTTAAATTCAGCAGCCTGAATGGAGGCAAAGGCTGTGAGAATCGTCGCGGACGCCAGGGCCAGGAAGGGGCGTTTCGTTTTCATCTGAGAAAGGTATGGCTATTGAAATCCCACGCACGATGATTGGCGACACAAAACTGTTTCTCTGGTTTGTCCCAACCCAGCGTTGAAACGCTGGGCTATTATCCTCTGTCCCTCCGGGACAACGACAACACGTTTTCGCTGGAAATCACCGCATCGGAGAGGCCTGTCCAGTAAAGTTTTGCGCCTTATCTAAGCGCCATTCCGGACCGTCCCGATCCGCTGCGCGCGAAATGTGGAGGGCGCGAGGAAATACCGCGGAGACGCGCCCCACTGGCTTTCATTGGCTTCGTCCGCAAGGGATCGTTGACGCTGAGGAGGCGTGGCCTATGATGCAATTCACATTCCGTCCCGCGAAAGCGACCTGACTCGAACCGACACAAGTCATGAAACCCACGAACCGAATCTTGCTCTGCACGGCGGCTTGGTTCGCCGCGCTTGCGCTGGTCCGGATGCCGTCAAGCCACGCCGCGGACGCCGGGCGCGTTTACGAGAATCGCCTCGTGCGTTTGACCAACGCGCCGCCGTTGCTTGCCGATCACCCCGAATTCGTTCAGCCGGTCGAGGAACTCGTTCGCTACGAGGCCCCGCCGATCGTCAACGACGAGGGCGCGGACTTGCACGTGCGCGCCTGGCGTTGGAGCTACAACGCTCGGGGCATCATCGAAATGCCCAACCACCTCCGAGCGTCTGAAGCGGGGATCATCATGGTGCATCCCTGGGGCATTGACGATGGCCAGGGATGGCGCACCCCCGAACCTGCGGGCTGCGCCGATTTCTGCACGCAGGAAAAGAATCATCTGGCCGCCCGCCACACGCGCGAGGTCATTGACCCCTTCATCAAATCGCTCCGCGGCAAGGTCGCTTTCATCATGTATTCGCTGCCGGGTGACGAGGACCCGATTCGGCGCAAACTCTACCGCTCGTTCACTCATCGCCCGACGGACGAAGCAAGGAAACAAGGCGCCCAAGAACTTCACGAAACGCTTCACCGCTTCGCCTATCGCGGTGAACCTCTCCCGGCCACGCTCCAACTCTCGAAAGCCACGCCCGTGGTCGATTACTTCAGGCAGTTTCCAGGCCTCGACGCCGGGCCGCGCTACAACCACGCCGGCTTTTGGGACCTCCCCATCCCGGTGACGCGCGACCTCGATCTTCACCGCGATGACATCGTGATTTACGACGCGCAAGGCTATCCGCGGCTTCGCGATTTTCTAAAGGAGCACGGTGTCCGGCACATCCTGTTGACCGGCTACGCCACGGACATGTGCTTCTGCAAGACCACCGCGGGGTACGAGAATCTCTCGAAAGACTTCAATGTGTTCCTGGTGGGTGACGCGACCCTCGCGACTTTCCCGGCCAACAAGACGCCGCGTTACGCGACCAACGCACACATCAGTTACGCTGCGCTAAACCAGCTCGTGACGCAGGTGTCGTGGATCAGGTACGCGCCGCCTCAGCCATAGCCAGCACGCCATCATGTAATAATTCCTCGAAAACCGCCAATGAACGCGAACAGACGCGAATGGAATGCAGCCTCGGCCCCCGCAATCTCGCGGCGCAGATTCCTTGCGGGAACGTCCCTCGCGGCCGGATCACTTGCGGTTTCGACGTTGGCCGAATCGGTCCCAAAGAAGGCGCTCATCGCCATTACGCTCGATCTCGAAATGTCGCGCAACTTCCCGCGTTGGGAAGACACGGAATGGGATTACGCGAAGGGCTTGCTCAACGAGGAAACCAAGAAGTATTCGCTCGAAGCCGCTCGACGAGCCAAAGCGCACAACGGCGTCATCCATTTCTTTGTCGTGGGGCGCGTATTCGAGCAGGAGAATGTCGATTGGCTGAAGGAGTTGGTTCGCGAAGGTCACGCCCTGGGCAACCACACGTACGATCACGTCAATGTCCTCGCGAAAAACCCGGACCAGATTCAATTTCGTTTCCAGCGCGCGCCGTGGCTGATCGCTGGAAAATCCCCCGCGCAGGTGATCCGCGAGAACATCCAGCTTTGCACGGACGCCATTGAACAGCGGCTTGGCACCGCGTCAATCGGCTTTCGCACGCCGGGTGGTTTTGCCCATGGCCTGCAAGGGCGGGAGGATGTTCAACGAATGTTGCTGGATCTGGGTTTCACATGGGTCAGTTCCAAATATCCGGCGCACCCGTCCGGCCAGCCTGGCGCCGCGCCAACGCCTGACGTGCTGGAGAGCATTGTCCGCGCCCAGCAAGCTGCGCAGCCCTTCGCCTATCCGACCGGTTTGATCGAAGTCCCGATGAGTCCGATCAGCGATATCGGCGCCTTCCGCAACGCCCGCTGGAATTTGGAGCACTTCCTTCACGCCATCCGTCTGGGGGTGGAGTGGGCCGTCGAAAATCGCGCCGTGTTCGATCTGCTCTGCCATCCTTCGGTGCTCTGCGTGATGGACCCGGAATTTCGCGTGATCGAACTCGTGTGCGAGTTCGTCCGCAAAGCCGGGGAGCGTGCCGCGCTGGAGAATTTGAAGACGATTGCGCAGCGAGTGCAGTGATCCGATTCGGAACTCTCCTGGGAACGCCAGGAGTGCTCTCAATTCCTGCTCGCTCATGTGAAGAAGCTATGGGAGAGACCCAGGCCGGTCAAGGTGGCGAGGTCTCGTTCGGTTCGTTCCGTTCGTTTCCAGCAATTCTCAGTTTGGCGTGCGTGGAGCGCGGCCTTCCAGGCCGCAGCGGCCCCGGAAAGCGAAAACGGCGCGGAATAGCCTGCCCCGTTCGGATTTCTCTGCGCGCTGCGCCCAGGATGGGCGCGCTCCGAGTCAAAATGAGACTTCCCCGAACAAGTGCGCGCATTGCGCCCATGAACCTGAAAATGCGCAAGTTGTTGAAAATCAAGAGGAGCATTTTGAGCTTCATGGGCAGAATTGCTGGTTCGTTCCGGTGCATGCACTATGTGTCGGTTGCGCGCAGCGCAGAGCATCTGCCCTTTCGAGCCGCCTTCGTTCGGACACGCTCCACTTTCAATTGTGAACGGCAGGGTTCCGGATTAACCCAGCCTTCTGATTCGCACCTCGCGGAATTCCACGACGCCGGTTCGGTGGTGCAATTGGAGCAGCACGTTCCCCGATCGATAGCGATTCTCCGGATCGCGGCAGTCCACCGCGGGGTCGCCGTTGACCCAGGTGCGGAGGTGATCGGCACGCGCGACAAGTCGCAGCGTGAACCACTCGCCGTCTTTGACCTTGGGCTTCGGCGCGCGGGCGCTCGGCGCCGCGAGGTGGTAAATGCTGCCGGTGTAATTGCGAGCGTCTCCATGATCGCACTGCGTCTCGTAGCCTTCCGGATACTCGCGCTTGCGGTCAAGATGCGGCTGGCAGCGGAAATAAATGCCGCTGTTGCCGCGGCCTCCGGCGGTGTCGTAAATGCGCACTTCGGCGAACAGCTCGAAATCCGCGAACGTCTCGTAAGTGGCCAAATACCCCTGGCCGCCTTGGCCGATAAGGATTCCGTCCTTCACCTCCCAGACCGGTTGATGCGCGAAACGGTTCTCGCGCCATCCATCGAGGTTCTGGCCATTGAAAAGGTCGATCCATCCGCCATGACGCGCGTTGGCGGCTTCGGCATGTCGATAAGCGCCGAGGGAATGATCCACCGGTTGGTAGGCGATTTTCAGGTCGGGCGTTTCGATGCGTCGATACTTTTCAAAGCGCGAATCCATCGCCGTGGAAAGGATACCCGTGGTCAACACGGTGCGTTCAACCGGATAGGGCGATTGGCCGGCGCGCACCATCTCCATGATGGCGTTGGCCAGGTAATCGAAGTGTCCGAAGGTCGGTTCCTGAAGCCAGAATTGCGTCGAGGCCAATCCTGTGTCGCCGGTGAGCTTCGCCGCAAAAAGGAATTGCTGGGCGAGATTGTTCAACATGAGGCAGGCGGCGCGGAACCCGTCGGCGTATTCGATGAGAAACACGGCAGGGTTCGGGCAGCGGGATTCGAACTCGCCTTCGATGGGCGGCGTGTGGCGGCGCAGCGCGGCGGCGAGCAGATCGCGGGAGAAGCGTCCTGCTTTCATCGCGTCCCAGACCGCCTGGCCCTCCAGACATTGCACGGCGGTGACACCGACTTCCCCGCCGCGGCGGCGCTCGATCATGCACTGCAGCGTTTCGAGCGCGTGAAAACCATAGGCTTCGAGTCCGCCGTAGCCGACGGAAAGCGCTTCGTCGAACGGCGTGCTGAGGGGAATTTCGAGCCAGGGGCGGCGCCAGGCCAGAGGGAGCGAGGAGCCGGCCATGAACGGAATGTTCATTTCGCGGGCTTTGTCGTACATCCATTTGCCGTCTTCCCAGCGCGCGGCGAGATGCTTGTCACTGAACACTGGAACGACGGCGCCAGCCTTCTGGAATGCCGCCACCGTTTCCTCGAAGAAGCGGCGGCGTGGATAGAGATGCTGGCCACGATCATTGTGCGGATAGTTGCCGTGCTCGCCGATGAGCAACACGCCGTCCACGGCGATCTTGCCGTTCTCGTCGAGGATCGCTTCCGCGATGCTGTTCAGGATGGGAAAGCCATATTGGCGCGAGAGGGCGCGGCTCAGGTCGTTCGCGGGAAACTGATCGACGTACAGGGCGCGAATGGGAACGGGCGTCCAGTGCGGCGTAATGTCGAGCTTGAGGCCCTGGATGAACTTGCCGCAGATCACATCGGCGTGCGACCAGGGACGATACTCGGTGACGACAGCGGCCACGCGCAAGTTGCCGGAGCGCGGACGGGTCCGGGCCGGTTGAGCGAAAGCTGGGACAACAGCGAGGCCGCCGGTCAAGGTGAGCGCCCGGCGCAGAAACTCGCGTCGTGGATGCACAGCAGAGGGTTGGGTGCGGTTCATGGTTCTAATTGATAATTCCGTTTACAGAGGGGAAATCTCAACGAAAATCTTCGGCATGCTTTACCTCATTGCATTTCGTGGTTTGAATGACGGATTCAGGTTGATACTGTCCGGGCAAATTCAAGATGTCCCATGCAGAAATATCAGAATCTGATCAACGGTGAGTGGGTTTCGGCAAAATCCGGCGCGAGTTATCAGACGCGCAATCCCGCGGATAGTCGTGAGGTCGTCGCGGAATATCCGCAGGGCGGAAAGGAAGACGCTGCCGCCGCCATCGACGCGGCGAGGAAAGCGTTCGCCGGTTGGAGCGCCACAACACCGGTCGCGCGCGGGCGCATCCTGAGCAAGGCGTCGCAGATTCTCGAATCGCGCAAGCCCGCGCTCGCGGAACTGCTGACGCGCGAGGAAGGCAAGACGCTCGCGGAAAGCCAGGGCGAGGTGCAGCGCGCCATCGACATCTTTCGTTTTTTCGGCGGGCTAAGTTACACACTCGGCGGTCAAACTCTTCCGCACGATCTGCCGAACAATCTGCTGTACACGACGCGCCAGCCGCTCGGCGTGGTAGCCTTGATCACTCCATGGAATTTTCCTGTAGCGATTCCAGCCTGGAAGATGGCGCCCGCGCTCGTGGCGGGGAATGGCGTGATCCTCAAGCCGGCCTCCGCCGCGCCGTCGATGGCGATGGAGTTGGCGAAGGCGTTGGTTGAAGCGGGCCTGCCGAGGGGTGCGCTCAATGTGGTCACCGGCGAAGGACGCGCGGTCGGCGGTGAATTGGCGGCGAACCCCACCGTCGCGGCCCTTTCCTTCACGGGTTCCTATTCCGTGGGGCAAAGGATTTATGCGCAGCTCGCCGAGCGCATGGCGCGCGCGCAGATGGAAATGGGCGGCAAGAATCCGACGATTGTTCTCGCGGATGCCGATCTTGACTTGGCCGCGACCCTCGTCGCGAAAGCCGGTTTTGGATTGACCGGCCAGGCTTGCACGGCGACGAGCCGGGCCATCGTCGAGAAGAACGTGCTTGGAACTTTCACGGAGAAACTTGCCGCCAAAGCGAAGGCATTGAAAGTGGGCGACGGATTGAAGACCGGCATCGAGATGGGCCCGGCCGTGAGCCAGGCGCAACTGGAAAGCAATCTCCGATACGTTGAAGGCGCATTGAAAGAGGGCGGTGAATTGGTCTGCGGCGGGCAGCGTCTGGCGGAAGGGGATTTGGCCAACGGCTTCTTCATGCAGCCCACTGTTCTCGGCCAGGTTAAGCCCCGGATGACGATCGCTTGCGAAGAAGTTTTTGGCCCGGTTGTCGCAGTGATGGCTGCGGAAAACCTCGACGACGCCATCGCACTGGCCAATGGCGTGGACGTCGGTTTGTCCGCCTCAATTGTCACGAGGGATATCAAGAAGGCGATGCTCTATGCCGAGCGGATTGAGGTCGGCGTGGTGAAGATCAATCAAATCTCAACCGGGCTCGCACTCCAGGCCCCGTTCGGCGGCGTCAAGAAATCCAGCACGGACTCCTTCAAGGAACAAGGCGCCGGCGCGATTGATTTCTATTCGCGAGTGAAGACGGTTTATCTGGATTATTCGGCATGAACTGGGATCGGCCTTTCCTGCTGTTGGGCGCCGCCTTCACCTTTACCATGAGAACCGGAGCAACCAGACGCCGCCAGGTTTTGGACTGCGGCTGTCGTCTGCCGCTTTAACACCCAACAGCGGCAGAGGACTAAGCCGTAACTATTCAGTGCGATGAAAAGCTCGCCCTCACCCCGGCCCTCTCCCCCAGGGAGAGGGAGTGACATTTGCACGCCGGTGGACTCATCACTGTTTAGGGAGCGTTTCCCAGTGCGGGAAAGAGCGGTTCCCTCTCCTGAGGGAGAGGGTGAGGGTGAGGGCGATTGACCTTTTCAATGAATAGCTACGGCTAAGAAGACTGCCGCGCTGGCGCCTGCTCCAGTCGGCTTATTGGGAGGCATCACAATCTAACCCGACACAATGAAACTTTGCCGATTTAGAAATCCCCAGCATCAAGTTCATGTTGGCCTCGTGGCGGACGATTCGACCATTCTTGATCTGAGCGCCACCGGCGTAGAAAGCCTCAGTTCGCTACTCCACGGCGAGAACCTGGTTCCGAGTCTAAATGAACTGGCCCGAAGAGCCTTGCCGAAGTATTCGCCCCGCGAGGTCGCCATTGTCACGCCCGTGGAACGGCAAGAGGTTTGGGCGGCCGGCGTGACTTACTTGCGCAGCAAGAAGGCGCGCATGGACGAATCGGATTTCAGCGCCAGCGCCTATGATCGAGTCTATGAAGCGGATCGCCCGGAGCTTTTCTTTAAGTCGCTGCCGGAAAAGGTCGTTTCCCCTGATCAACCGGTGGGCATCCGCCAGGACGCGCGCTGGAACGTGCCCGAACCCGAACTCGCGCTCGTGATCAATCCTCGCGGAGAGATCGTGGGATACACCATCGGCAACGACATGAGTTCGCGGGATATTGAAGGGGAAAACACGCTCTATTTGCCGCAGGCGAAAGTCTATTTGCATTCCTGCGCCGTGGGGCCTGTGGTCAAAGTGGCGGCCAGCGAAACCGAGGCGCGTTCCTGGAAAATCCAACTGCAAATCCACCGCGCCGGCCAGGCGGTGTTTCAAGGGGAAACCAGCGTGGGGCAAATCAAACGGTCGTTTAGCGAATTAGTTCAATATCTGTTCCGCAGCCAGACATTCCCGAACGGCGCAGTGTTGCTCACGGGAACCGGTGTGGTTCCCCCGGACGATTTCAGTTTGCGCCAAGCCGACGAAGTCAGCATCTCGATTTCCGGCATCGGCGTGCTGAAAAATCCCGTTCAGGAAGTTTGAGTTTGAATTCGTCTTTGACATAGCCCTCCTCGGTTGGCAAGGTTCCGCCTCAATTTAGAAGTTCATGGGCGGGAAACCCGCGTCCGGCTGGTGCTGCCCTATCACAATTCACGTCGTTCTATATGGCAGATCTAGTCGGAAATTTGTTGGTTGCGCAGTCGGGCGGCCCTACCGCTGTCATCAACGCCAGCGTAGCCGGTATCATTCAGGAGGCCGGGAAGTATCCGGACTTGATTGAAGAGATTTACGGCGGCCTCAATGGCATCCTCGGCATCCTCAACGAGGATTTGATCGACATTCAGGAGGAGAAGCGGGTGGTCATCGAAGGATTGAAGCACACGCCCGCCGCGGCGCTGGGCACCTGCCGTTACAAGATCGATTTCAAGAAAAAGCCCGACCAGGCCGCCCAGGACATGGATCGGCTGTTTCAAGTTCTCCAGGCGCACAACATCCGGTATTTGTTCTACGTCGGTGGAAACGACTCTCAGGACACCGCCCACAAGATCCACGAACAAGCGGTGCAGCGGGCTTACGAACTCCGCGTCATCGGCGTCCCCAAAACCATCGACAATGATCTCCCCCACACCGATCATTGCCCGGGCTACGGCTCGGCGATCAAATACAATGCCACGACTGTCATGGAGATCGCGGCTGACGCGGCCAGCATGGCCTCGGATGGCGGCGTGTGCTGCTTGATCGAAGTCATGGGACGGGCCGCCGGATGGATTGCGGCGGGCACGGTGCTTGCCAAGCGCACTCCCAACGACGCTCCTCACATCATCCTGCTGCCGGAGATTCCTTTCGACGAAGCCTCCTTTCTGGCGAAAGTCCAGGAGACACTCGCCGCGAATCGTTACTGCATCGTGGTTGTGGGCGAAGGACTGCGCAACGCGGCCGGCAAAGAATTGGCCGCCGACGAACGCACACTCGACGCCTTTGGTCATCCGGTTCTCTCCGGCGCCGCCGAGCGCGTCGCGGAAATCGTCTCCGCCAAACTCAAAGTCAAAACGCGCACCGTCAAGCTCGGCTACGCCCAGCGCGCCGCCGCGCATTGCGCGAGCGAAACCGATGTGCTGGAGGCGGCCGCGTGCGGCAGCGCTGCGGTGCGCGCAGCCATCGACGGCCAGAGCGGCTTCATGGTCAAAATTGTCCGGCACCAAAACAGCCCCTACCGCTGGACGACCGGCTTTCAGGACTTGAAGGAAATTGCGAACATCGAACGAGTGGTGCCGCGCGACTGGATCAGCGCCGATGGATTTCTGCCGAACGAAGCGTTCATCGAGTACGCCCGCCCTTTGATCGACGGCGAACTTCACCTGCCCATGGACGGCGGACTTCCTAAATTTGTGGCCCTCCAGAAAAGCCCTGTGGAGAAGAAACTGCCGCCGCGGGCTTCTTCTTCTAAGTAACTAGGTGACTCGCCATCACCCTAACCCTCTCCCCCAGGAGAGGGAACCGCTTTTTCCCGCACGGAGAAATGCTCACTAAACAGTGATGAGTCCACCGGTGTGCAAAAGTTCCTCCCTCTCCCTGGGGGAGAGGGCCGGGGTGAGGGCGATTCGTATTTTCAATGGAATAGATACCGCTTAGACGATCTCCCTGATCGGAGCACCGCGGTCGAGGATCGGAATCGGGCGTCCGGAATTGTCGAGGAAAGTCTGTCGCGGGTCGATGCCGAGGACGTGATAGACGGTGGCTAGCACGTCCGCCGGGGTGAGCGGGCGCTCAATGGGACGCTCGCCTCTGTCATTCGTCGCGCCCACGACCTGGCCCGTGCGCAAACCGCCGCCCGCGAGCATGACGGAGAAGGCCTCACCCCAATGATCGCGGCCCGGCGTGGAATTACCTGGCTGGCCTTGGTTTAGTCTGGGTGTGCGGCCAAATTCTCCCATGACCAGCACGAGCACATCTTTGAGCAGGCTGCGGTCAGCAATGTCCTGAATGAGGGCGCCCACGGCTTTGTCCATGACCGGCAATTTCGTGCCGTGGCCTTTTTCGATTTGTGAATGGTCGTCCCAGTGCGGCATATCGACCGTGACGAAGCTCACGCCTGCTTCCACTAATCGCCGCGCCATCAAAGTATAATGCCCCCAGGCGCCGCGTCCATAACGGTCGCGCGTTTCGGGTTTCTCCTTCTCAATGTCAAAGGCTTCGCGCGCCTTGTTCCCAAGGATCAGATCGATAGCTTGCTGATTGTAGTCGTCCATCGCCGCCATGGTGCCGCTCCTGTCAAGGTCGCGACGCAGGCGGTCCAGATGCGTCAGGAGATCGACGCGAGAGCGGACGCGAACCGGTGACGACGCGGAATTCTCGATAAACCTGGGCGGTTGAATCTTCGAGTTGTGAGCGGCGCCGAGGTATTTCTGCTGCGTGTTTGCGTCAAAGGGATTGTAACCCGCGCCGAGGTACGCGGCTCCCTGATAACCTGGAAATATGTAAACACTCTGCGCCGCAGGCAAACCCACGTAAGCCGGGACGCCCGGCGCGTTCGGCCCCTGCACGCGCGCGACGTACGAGCCGACGGAAGGATACTTCTGCGGAAGATCGCTGGCATGCGAACCGTAGCGGCCCGTCAGCATCCAGTGCGCCGCCGCGAAATGGTCCCCGTTGTTGTGGTGGAGCGAACGGATGAAAACCATTTTGTCCGCGTGTTTCGCGTGCTGAGGCAGCATTTCTGAAATGCGGATGCCAGAAACGTTTGTTTCGATGGCACGCCACGGCCCGCGAAACTCCAGGGGCGCTTCGGGTTTGGGATCGTACGTCTCCAGGTGGCTTGGCCCGCCATCGAGCCAGATCAGAATGACGGATTTCTTGCCGCGCGCGGCGGCGCCGGAAGCTCGCAGGCGAAGCAGGTCTGCGGAAGTCAAACCGAGCAACCCCAGGAAGCCAGCCTTGATGGCGGTCCGACGGCTCATGCCATCGCAATTCCTCGTCACTGCGCCGCTCTGGATCTGGAGCATACGCCCACAATAAACGCCGAGGCGCGCGGGGCTTCAAGTTGTTTCTTCGGCGCCCGTCAGCTCGAAAACAAATTCAAAAGCTGGAAAGCCGAATCGGTACTGAGAAATGGGCAAGGAATTCTGGCGAAGGCGTACCAGGACGAAACGGGCTTTCACACGAATCGATCGGTCGGGGTTCGAGGCGCGAAAACTGCGTTGGGACACATTCAGCGGCATTCTCGGACTTGCCGCCCATGCATCTGAAAATGTCTGACGGTCTATCGGTACGGGGTCACGGCGGAGACAAGCGCCGCGTGAACTTCCTCGATCGATTTGTCGCCATTGGCGGTAATGAGTCTTCCACTTTGCTCGTAATGCTGGAGCAGCGGCTCAATTCCTCTTTGGAAGACTTTGACCAGCGCGGTGATCGCGGCGGGGTGATCCTCATCGAGATGTCGGAGCCACTGCCCGGCGCATTTCTGTTTCGGGCAACTCTTGAAGGGGGCGTAAACCGTATGGAATTCGTCCCGGCACAGATTGCAGACTCGCCGCCCCGATAATCGCTCCGTTACCACTTCGTCCGAAACATCGAGGTAAATGACCGCATCGAACTTTCGGCCCATCTCTCGAAATGTTTCGTCTAAGAATGCCGCCTGGAAGGTGGTGCGGGGAAAACCATCGAAGATGATCCCTTTGCTGGGCGTAGTGGTCCAAATCCATTCTTCAACCAGCCCGTTGACGATGTCATCCGGGACCAACTCTCCGCGCTGAACGTATTTGTCCGCGACGAGACCCAACTGGGTGCGCAGCTTCATTCCATGACGAAAGGCGTCTCCGGTGGAAAAGCTCACCAGGTTGAAGACACGGGCCAACCGACCGACCTGAGTTCCTTTTCCGGCGCCTTTGGTTCCCACAATCGATAGATTCATGTTGGCCGAGAGAGTTCCGGAATGTGTCCCACACCCGGAATCATCCGAGTGCGGTGGATGATGCGCTGAACCTAGCGCAGGAGATTTCTCAGGAGCAAGCTTTTAGTACGTATCCCTGCGTACTTCGCATTATCGCGTCATCGGCTGGGAAGTGCGCAGGTAGGTGAACAGGTCGCGAAGTTGAGCCTGCTCAAATCATCGAGCAAACCTTCCGGCATCAAGCTCCGGCCCATCGGCTGGATGTCTTTGATCTCTGCCGCCCGCCCGATCACCATCGCAAACTTTGAGACCCTGGCCGAGGTAAAGGACGCGAAATGGATCGCCGAGCGGACGGCGATCAAGAAATGAATTCTCACCACCTCGCGTTCAGGACAATTCCGACGAAGGGGTGAGACGGCCACGGCGGAGCAAATCAAATCAAAGGCTGTGGCAAACTTGATCCGATGAAATTTCAAAGAAACCAGCCATTGGCGTGGCGCGTCACTGGAAGGAAAGAAACCTCGATTATGCAACGTAAACTCAAACCGTTTGTTCGCGCCTTCTGCGCGCTTGCTCTTTGTAGCGCCACTGGCGCGCTGGCTCAGGCGCCCAATAATGCCCCGCCGCGTGACGGTGGACCCGGCGGTGACGGAGCGCCACCTTTTGGTCCGGGCGGTCCTGGCCCGGGAGGATTCGGCATGAACCAGTCCGAGATCAAGCTGGTTAAGCAATTCGACAAGGACGGCAACGGATGGCTCAACGCCGCCGAGCGCAAGGCCGCGCGTGAATTCCTGCAACAGGAACGCGCCGAAGGCCGGGGGCCGCGCGGTTGGGGCGGGCGAGGCGGGCGAGGCGGCGGTCCCGGTTTTGGCGGACGCGGCGGCAGCCAGGAGCCGCCCAAGCCCGGCGTAAGACTTTCACCCGCTGACGTGCAGTCTTTTCCCAACGCGCCGCTTTACGATTCCCAGACGCTGCGGACTTTTTTTCTCGAATTCGAGAACGCTGATTGGGAAAAGGAACTCGAAGATTTTCACGGCACCGACGTGGAAGTGCCAGCCAAACTCACCGTCGATGGCAAGACTTATTCGGAGGTTGGCGTTCATTTCCGCGGCATGTCGTCGTACATGATGGTCGGCGCTGGCCGCAAACGTTCGCTCAATCTTACGCTGGACCTGGCGCACAAAGAGCAAAACATTGACGGCTCTCGCACGCTCAATCTGCTCAACGCGCACGAAGACCCGACCTTTTTGCGTCCCATCCTTTTTTTGGAGATCGCCCGCGACTACCTGCCAGCTTCCAAAGCGAACCTCGCGCGCGTGGTCATCAACGGCGAGAACTGGGGCATCTACGACAACGTCGAACAGTTCAACAAGGATTTCGTCAAGAACTGGTTCGGCACCACCCGGGGCGCACGGTGGAAAGTGCGTGGCAGCCCCGGCGGCCAGGGACGACTAACTTATCTCGGCGACGATCCGGAAGCCTACAAACGCATCTACACGATCAAGACCAAAGACGATCCCAAGGTCTGGGCTGCGTTCATCAAGATGTGCAAAGTGCTCAACGAAACTCCGCCGGAAAAACTCGAAGAAAAGCTCGGTCCCCTGCTCGACATCGACGGCGCGTTGCGGTTCATCGCGCTGGACAACGCGCTGATCAACAATGACGGCTACTGGATTCGCACCAGCGACTACAGCATCTACCAGGAGGAGAAGGGCCGCTTCCATATCCTTCCCGCGGATGTGAACGAGACATTCGTCAGGCCCGGCGGGCCGGGCTTTGGCGGGCGCGGCGGGCGCGGGGGCGGTCCGGGCCTGATGCTCGCGCCGCAGATGCTGTCGCAAGGCGACAAGAACGAAGATGGAAAACTGTCTAAAGCGGAGTTCACCGCGTTAGCCGATGCGTGGTTCAACAAGCTGGACACGGACAAAACGGGCCAGTTGAGTCAGGACCAATTCACCGAGAAATTCGGTGAACTGCTGCCCGCGCCCCAAGGATTTGGGCCACCTGGCGGCGGGCGCGGCTTTGGCCCCGGACGATTTGTCGGGACAGGCTTGTTCACGGCCGCCGACGCCAACAAGGATGGTTCGCTGACACGCGCGGAGTTCAAAACTGCCTTCGAGAAATGGTCGTCCGATTGGGACACCGACAAGAGCGGATCGTTGAGTGAAGAGAGGCTTCGCGCCGGTCTGACGGCGGCGCTTCCGCAACCCAACTTCGGCGGCCCCGGCGGCGGCTTCGCTGGCCCAGGCGGACCCGGCGGACCGGGCGGCGCTCGCGGCCCAGGCGGACCGGGATTCGCCAACATGCCGCGCGTCGAAGGCGTCAAACTCGATCCGCTCGTGGCCGCGAACGATCCGAACAAACCGCTCATCTCGAAACTGCTCGCCGTTCCGTCGCTGCGCGCGCGGTATCTTGGTTACGTGAAGAACATCGCCGAAGAATGGCTGGACTGGAAAAGACTTGGCCCCATTGCCGAGCGCTATCACGCGCTCATCGCGTCGGACGTCGCGAAGGACACGCGCAAACTGGACTCCACTGAAGATTTCGAGAAAGGACTCACGGAGGATATTCAGGGCGGGGGCTTCGGCCCCGGCGGCGGAACGATCAGTCTGAAGAGTTTTGCCGACCAGCGGCGGGCTTATCTCTTGAATTACCAGGAGCCGAAAAAGGCGGGAAACTGAAGAATCCAGGGATCACGCCCCCTGGTTGGACAAATCAAAGTCGGAGCCTGCGGTTCTTTGTGTAGCCTTGCCAGGTTCTGCGTGAACGATTAATGGTGACACCATGAGCGTAGCCACCGAGAAGGATGCAGAGGCCGCATTAGTCGCTGTGCCACTGCTGGAAGGTGGTGACCAGCTTACTCGCGCGGAGTTTGAGCGACGTTACCAAGCGATGCCGCACGTGAAGAAGGCGGAGCTGATCGAAGGAGTGGTCTATGTGCCCTCACCCGCAAGGGTCAAGAAACACGGAGTGCCCCAGAGTGGAGTTGTCGGATGGCTGCTCTTTTATTCGGCGCACACCCCCGGGGTCGAAGTCGCCGACAACGCAACTGTTCGTCTCGATTTGGACAACGAGCCGCAGCCGGATGTCTTGTTGAGAATCCTTCCCGAAGCCGGCGGGCAAACGACAGATAGCGCCGACGACTATGTTGAAGGCGCGCCTGAAATGGCGGCGGAGGTGGCGTCCAGCAGCGCATCGTACAATCTGCATCAAAAGAAGAACGCTTATCGCCGCAATCGAGTGCGCGAGTATTTGGTCTGGGTGACCGAGGAACCGCGGCTTCATTGGTGGGAACTGCGCAACGAACAATATCTGCCTCTCGAACCCGACGCCCAGGGCATCATCAAGAGCCGTGTCTTTCCAGGGCTGTGGTTGGACGTTGCGGCGCTGCTGCGGAAAGATTTTGCGCGAGTCCTGGAAGTGGTCGCTCAAGGAGTGGCCTCTGGGGAGCATAAGACGTTTGTGGTTCAATTGGCCGAAGCGCTTAAACAGAAGTGAAACAAAGGGGGCTGGCACCGGGCTGACACGAATTTCACGAATTGCCACGAAATTCCGCTAGACTCTCCGTTGGCGCTGTTGCTCCTGTTCAGTTGAACCCGAAAACCGAAGTTGGATGGGGAGCGCACCCGCCTCGGCCACCTCGGGTGCGGTTTTTCCGCGTCCTCGCGGAAAACCTTCGCGGCGTGAAAAGTGCGGAGGATCCAGTGCCGCAGTCGGCGCAATCCGGCTGGACGCGAGGTGCGTCCGTTCGGTGGGGAGCAACTCTTTCTGTAATGAATCCGAGGCAGACTGGAAGCATTATCCTGCCTTAGCGTGTGATCGGCTGCGAAATGCGCAGGTAGGCGAAGAAGTCGCGCAGTTGCGTCTCGTTCAAGTCATCGAGCAATCCTTCGGGCATTAAGCTTCGGCTCATCGGTTGAATGTCCTTGATCTCCGCGGCGCGCACGGGGAGGTCTTCGCCTTCCAACCCGCGCAGAATCGTCACCTGATTGTCGCGGTCTGCGAGAAAGCCGCTCAGGCTGCGGCCGTCCTGGGTCTCGACCAGGAAATACTGGTAACCCTCGCGAATCTCGGCGTTCGGGTTGACGATGCTCGTAAGCATGGTGCCGAGGTTGTCGCGCTGGTAATGCGTCAGATCTGGCCCGACGTTGCCGCCTTTGAAGAAAAGTTTGTGGCAGTTGCCGCACCGCTCCAGGAAAATCGATTCACCCGCATACGGGTTGCCCGCGCCACGCTTGAGCGTGCCCTCGATAGACGCGACTCGCTTCTGAAACTCCGGAGCGGCTTCCGGGCTTTTGGGGAACAACCGCGCCAGGCGTTCGTTCACGAGCGGATCTCGGTGCCCGCGCATCCGGTCCAGGATGTCGCCCGGCACAGATGCTGGAGCAATGCTTCCGGACTGGATCAAATCGAGCAGGCTCACACTCCACTTCGCCCGGCTCGCCAGCAACGCGAAGGCCGCGTTACGCAGTTCGCCGGAAGATTGGGGCAGCCAGGCGGCGACCGCCGAGCCGATCGAGCCGTCCTCGTAAGCGCCCAGCGCCGCGAGCGCTGCTTTGCGAAGGGAGGTTTGTTTCTCACCGGCAGCGACCGCGAGCAACACGGGAACAGCGCCGTCCGGACGAACCTCTCCCAGCGCTCGCGTGAACAACAGACGGTCCTCAAGCTTCGCTTTTGGATCGCCCGCAATTCTGGCCGCTTCGGCCACGGCCGCGGCATCGCCTCGGCGGACGCGGACGATCAGGGCCGACTGCCCGGTCGCGTCGATGGCGGCCACCAATTCGTCCGGCAGGCCCGCCATGGCTCGGCCGCGGTAGGCTTCATCGAAGCCCTTCATCAGTTGCGCAGCGTGGCGCGGGGAGGCAGCCATGCGGAGCAATTGCGCGCAGGTGAGCAAATCCTGCCGTCGGCCTTCCAGAGCGTAACGGCGCATCAAACGCGGCAGGATGTGCTCGAAGACCATCGGGCGATCCCAGAGCTCTGCCGTTTTGAAAAAGCCGAGGATTTCGTTGCGGCTGCTCGCGGCGTGTGCTTCCAGGACCCACCAACACATCAGGGGTTGGTAGGGATCATTCAGATCCTCGTCGTGCCCCAGCAATTTGGCCACGAGCGGGATGGCTTGGCGCGCGGACAAACGCCGCGCCGTCGCGGCCAGTTGCGAGCGGACTTCGGCGTCGGGCTCCTGACGCGCTTGTTCGACTACCGAAGCGAATAGCTCGACGGGAAGTTCGCCGGAAGAAGATTGCCGCGAGGGCGCGGCAATCGACACGCGAGGGCGCGTGTGCTCCCCCAGCGCCGCAGTGCCAGCGCGTTCGGGGAGTCCGAGGCCGGGATTTGCGCCCCAGATGTCGCCGGCCAGACGCCCGGCCCACATGCGAACCGGGGCGTAGGAATGCTTCAGCGCGCCCAGAGCGGTGGGCTGGTCAAGTCCCGCTGACTGGTGCAGCGCCCAGAGCGCGCCCAGCGCAGTCAGGCCCTTTTCCTCTGCGATGAGCCGTTTCAACTTTGCGGCGGCCGCCGGATCTTTGCGCTCGCCCAGGAGCCGCACGGCGGTGTGGCGATGCCATTTGTTCGGATGCGCCAATAAAGCGACAAGCTGGTCGGTGGTTTTCGTTTCCAGGTTCGTGTCCTTTTCGAGCGGTCGATTCTTGCCGCGCAATCGGTAGATCCGCCCGGTGGTGCGGTCGATCTGATTTTGGTAATGCTGGCCGTGCGCGATATAGTACTCGTAAAAGTCCGCGATATAGAGCGAACCGTCGGGCGCGTTGGCGATATAGACCGGACGAAAGGCGACATCACTGCATGACAGCACCGATCCGAGGTCGGAAGTCTCGAAAGTCGCGCCGAGGACGCGGCGTTCGCTGGCGATGACGTCGTTGTGCAACGGATCGAGCGAAAAGAACATTCCTGTGTACTTGAACGGAAACGCCGTGCCTTCCGCCACGGCCGCAAAATGAGAGAATCGCGGGATGGTGGAATCCGATTTCATCATGGGCAACTGGCCGAACGTGTAAGGATTTCTGGGCGGGCCGAACTTGCCGGGATCGAATCCCTGCTTCAGATAGAAGCCGCCTTGCACGTAATGCCACCCGCGCGTGGTCCCGCCGTTGTGCCCGGAAAAAATGCGGCCTTGCGCATCGACTTCCAGGCCGAACGTGTTGCCCGATCCTTCCGCGAAAATCTCGTAAGCGCGCGTTTCCGGATGATAACGCCAGACCATGCAGCCTTCGAACGGCACGCCGGGCGCATCCGGGGGATCGAGGCCCGGGCGCGTCACCCGGCTCGACGTTGTGCTGCCTTGCGCGCCGTACAGCCAGCCGTCCATGCCCCACACGAGCCCGTTGGCCACCGAATGCGTGTCTTCAAAATTGAATCCCTGCAAATGAACCACAGGCGGCCCGTCGGGCACGTCGTCAAAATTCTCGTCTGGATAGAACAGCAGATACGGCGTGTGCATCACCCAGATTCCGCCGCGGCCGCGCAGGGCCGCGTTCCCGAGATTCAAGCCGTCTTGAAAAACCTTGTGCTGGTCGAACTGGCCATCGCCATCGCGATCTTCGTGAATGGAAATCAGGTCGCGGCCTCGGACATGGTTCGGTGGCGCCGGAGGGGCCTGGTCGTAATGCGCGCGGTAGTATTTGTCGCGGCTCAGCATCTTCAATCCGGCGGGGTACGGATACTGCCGGTATTGCGTGACCCAGAGCCGGCCGCGCTCGTCGAAGCTGAGATACACCGGCTGAGCGACAAGCGGTTCGTGCAGGAGTTGTTCCACGACGAAATCCTCGGAGGTCTTCATCTTCGCGAGCGATTCGGCTGGCGGCAAGCGCTCGCCCGGGACGACTTGCGCCGCCTCGCCCAGTGTGCGGTTCGATTCGCGGAATTCGTCGAAGCTCGAACTGGCGGGTTTGTCGGTGAGGGCCCCGCCAACCCAGTTACTGCTGTCGCCCAGGCGAAACTGCCAGACTCCTTCGAAGACACATTCCATGAAGTAATCCATGATGAACGGGGCATCGCCCAGGAAGCCGCCCGGGCCGGAGGCGTTGTAAACACGGACGACGATTTCGTTCCACTCCCCTTTGCGCAGCGTGCCAACAGGGACCTTGTGCCGATGAATGAGGTTCCGTCCACTTTGGAAGTTCGGCGGAAATTGCCCGCCGACGCCGATTTTCTTTCCGTTGACGTAAACCTCATGGGCCTCCGCGAGGTCGCGGATGTTGATGATCACAGACTCTTGGAAAAGATTGCGCTCGTGTTTGGTGAAGAACGTGTCCGACGGTTTGAGCCAGGTTCGATACCACGCAACGCCGTCGTAGTCTTTCGCCGCGGGCGGACCGTTGGTTTCCCAGGCGCCCGGCACGCGAATCGTTTGCCAATCCGAGGAGGCCGGCTGCGCAACTGAGGCTGCGGGGAGAAGCCAGTGGAGGATCAAAACAAAAGCCGCGCGGAACACTGGGGTGATCATAAAAACGCAAGTTCGCGCACCAAGTTACCACGATCAGGCGGACCGAGTATAGCTTTTGAGAATAAGACGAATGAGACATAGGCCAACCTGCATGGACGGATCGAGAGGCCAAAAAAGGGAGAGTCTTTGCCAGGAAATGCCCAGTAAGATTTAGCCGGACTGGCGCAATTTGCAATCACCAGTTCGCGGATGAATTTTTACCCAAGAACAACTGGAAGAACTGAATTATGACAACACTGCCAAAAACATTGCTGATCCTCTCGGTCACCGGCTTTGCGGTCTCTCTGACCGGGCCGGGCGCAGAATTCGCCTGCGGCGTCATCAAGCCACTGAGCGCCGTCAGTTTCATTGTCTTTTACATCACGCAACTCCTGGCGAAAGAGGTTGCAGCCTACGATCAGGAACAGCACGCAAAACTCGGCTGGACGCGCGGCGGCGCAGCATCCGGCGTTTCCGGAACCAGTGCGTCCACTCGATGGCATCGTTCGCCTTCTTGGGCCAGCGTCGGCGCCAAATAACCAAAGGCGAGCATCCGAAAGGCGCATCGGACACCGCCACGCCCGGCCATCTTTACAGCACAGGATACAAGTTCCCTCCCCGCGAACTCCCCCTCACCCGTCCGCCGGACACCCTCTCCCCCAGGAGAGGGAACCGCTATTCCCGCACCGGGAAACGGTCACTCAACAGTGATGAGCCGGCGGGCGGTAAAAGTTACTCCCTCTCCCTGAAGGAGAGGGCCGGGGTGAGGCCGAGCTTTTCATCGCACTGAATACTTACGGCTTAGAACCGCGCAACGAATACAGATCTGCGGTCTGCTGCACTATTGTGGGTCGCGGCGCAAGCGCAACTCGCGACTTTTTTCGCGACGCGGAGGTGAAGGAATTGCTACGCTCCCAACGTGGGATTGGATTCTAAGACCCTCACATGCTCGAAACTGACATGGGCGATCTGAGCGAGTTCTCGTTGCCAGTCCAGCTCTTCCTGAGAGCCTATCCTTGGCGCCGGATTGATCCGGTGCCGCGGACGCTGCCCGGCAAGCCTCTAAACCAGTGCCGGCTCGCTCTTGTTTCCAGCGCCGGCTTCGTGTTGCCTGGCCAATCACCGTTCGACGAATCGATCAAAGGAGGCGATCCAAGCTTTCGAGAAATCCCAAGTGACACGGGAATCAAAACGCTCCGCGACACCCATCGCAGCGAATCATTCGATCACGCCGGATTGCAGGAAGACCCGAATCTGGCTTTTCCTCTGGATCGCGTGCGCGAGCTTGCGTCGTCCCGGCGCATCGGCTCAGTGAATCGGCGCCACATTTCGTTCATGGGTTCAATCACGGCGCCGGGTCGTTTTGTCCGGGACACTGCGCCGTCGATCGCGAGTCTGTTGCAGGAGGACGCCGTGGATGTTGCGCTGCTCGTGCCGGTCTGACCGATGTGCAACCAGGCCGTGTGCCTGGTCGCAGCGGAACTGGAGCGGCAAGGGATGGCGACGGTTGTGATCCAGCTTCTCCGTTTCGTTGCGGAAAGGGTCCGGCCTCCGCGCGCCGTGTGCGTGCCTTTTCGGCATGGCTATCCTCTGGACGCGCCGAATGCTCCGGAACGGCAGCACGCCGTGATTGAAGCTGCACTGCGGCTCCTGGAATCCCTCACTCTGAAATCGCCGGCGCTGGTGGACTTCGACGCGGGCGTGAGGCTTGAAGCCGGCTGAAGCTTGGTGTTTGAAGGGTGGGAAGGTGGGCAACGCCTCTTGTCGCCTCGCGAACTTCTGTTAGGCTTTCCCCGTGAGTTTCGTCGCTGAATTCGATCAACTGGCGTTTCCGGCACTCCGGGAACGCTCCCGAACGGCAGGCATCGCCGCAGTCCGGACAAGCTTGGAAGCCGCTAATCTATCGCTCGTGGATTTTGCCCACCTGATTTCGCCGGCCGCCGGCGAACTCCTGGACCTGCTGTGCCAGCGCTCGCAACGGCTGACGCAGCAACGTTTCGGCCGTGTGATTCGGTTCTTCGCGCCCCTTTACCTTTCCAACGAGTGCATCAACAACTGCAAATACTGCGGTTTTTCGCGGGACAATCCGATCCTCCGCGTCACGCTCTCCCGTGAAGAGGTGTTGCGCGAGGCGCGGTCCCTGAAAGCACAAGGATTCCGGAACATTCTTCTCGTGGCTGGGGAACATCCCAAATTTGTCTCCCGAAACTATCTGGAAGATTGCGTGTCCGCGCTCCACGCGGAGTTTCCGAGTGTGTCGCTGGAAGTCGGGCCGATGGAAACGGAGGATTACGCACGCCTGGCGGCCGCCGGCGCCGAGGGATTGGTGGTGTATCAAGAAACTTATGACCGCAACGTTTACCCCGAGATGCACACCGCGGGACCGAAACGGGATTTCAACTGGCGCCTGGAAACACCGGAACGCGCCTACCAGGCAGGCTTTCGGCGCCTGGGCATCGGCGCGCTCTTGGGCTTGAGCGACTGGCGCTGGGAAGCACTTAGTGTCGCGGCGCACGCGCAGTATTTGCTGCGCCATTGCTGGAAAGCCCAACTCACCCTCTCCGTGCCGCGTTTGCGCCCCCATGCCGGCGAATTCGAGCCGCTCACGCGCATCCGGGACCGCGAGCTGGTCCAGCTTGTGTGCGCGTATCGGTTGATGTTTCCGGACGCGGGACTGGTTCTTTCAACTCGTGAACCGGCCCGGCTGCGCGACGGCTTGATTCCGCTGGGGATTACTCTGATCAGCGCCGGAAGCCGCACCGAGCCCGGCGGCTACACTGGGGCGGGGAAGGAAAAGATTCATCGCACCGAGCGAGGCCGCATCGTGGCGCTGGCGGCCAACGCGAGCGAATGGACTGAGCCCAATGGCCAAGCCACGCGGGCGACCGGCCAATTTGACATTTCAGACTCGCGCCCGCCTCAAGAGGTGGCCGAACTGGTCCGTCGCCTGGGCTACGAACCGGTCTGGAAAGACTGGGACTCGGCGTTGACTGCGTGAAGCGATAGCCAGCACCTGGCAATAAGAGCGTTAAAACGTTAAATCGTTAAATCGGTTGAATGAGCAGAAGTCGGTAACCTTGCCCTCTGAGCGGGTCGTCCGGCGGCGTCCATGAAGATCCAACCGCATTGAATGAGGCCGTCGAGTTTTGTCATCGCCAACGGCCGGGAGCTTCCCGCCGAATTGCCGTGTTCGATCGAAGCGTTTTTGATCGCGCAGGATCTTCTGCCGCGCAGCGTGGTCGTGGAACACAATGGCGAAGCGGTCGCTCCGTCGGAATTCAAAGCACGCCAATTGAGCGCAGGGGACCGCCTGGAAATCGTCAAAGTCGTCGCCGGGGGATGACCCCGGGATGACCCCCGCGCATCCACCGCTGATTCACGAGGGGTGCGGACAGCCTGTCCGCACGGAGATGCGGTCAGATTTCAGAGAAGCGCGCGGGTAGTTGCGCGCGCCCCTTTTGGTTGGATTCTTGAACAGCCGTAGGTGACCGTGGGTGCCCCGCCTGATTTGAAGTGTTGTTGCTTAATTCGGCGGTTGTGGCTAAAAACACCCTGCACCTCGGGCCAGGGGTTTCCGCAAGCCGGAAGACAGGCTTGAGAGGAAAGCGAAATGAAGAAAATTCTGGTGATTGACGATGATCCGGTTTTCCGGAGCACACTGATCCGTTTGCTGACCGGCCGGGGCTGGAATGTCATCGAAGCCGAAGACGGCGAGAAAGGTCTGAAGCTGGCCGCGGAACATCTGCCTGCCGTCGTTGTCTGCGACCTGCGGATGCCCGGCTGCAATGGTTTTCAAGTGCTTCGCTTTATCCAGGGACATCGCGGCGGGCTTGCGGCCACGAAAATCATCGTCACCACCGCCAGTTCCTACGCGTCGGACCGCCAAAGCGCTCTCGATGCCGGCGCCAGCGCCGTCCTGGTCAAACCGATCATCGCTTCTGAGATGTTCAAGATTCTGGACGGCCTCGCGCAAATCGCGGAATCCGAAGCGATCGCGGAGGCGAAACCCCGAGTTTCGAGCGCGCAGAAGACCAAAATCAAGTTTTGGGGAGTGCGGGGCTCGTTGCCGACCCCCGGGCCGAGCACGGTGCATTACGGCGGAAACACTTCCTGCGTCGAAGTCCGCGCCGACGGCCAGATCATTATCCTCGACGCCGGCACGGGGATTCGCTCGCTCGGCTTGCAGCTCGCGTCCGAATTCAAAGACAAATCGCTGGAATTGACGCTCCTCATGACGCACACGCACTGGGACCATATCCAGGGCTTCCCTTTTTTCTCGCCCGCTTATGACCCCAAGAATGTGGTGCGAGTGCTCTCCTACGAAGGCGCGCGACGCGGATTGGAAGCAACTCTTTCCATCCAGATGGAGAGCCCTTATTTCCCAATCAGCATGCAGCAAATGCCGGGTAACATCACGATCCAGGAACTTAAGGGTCTCTCCTTCAAAATCGGAAATGTACAAGTGGAAGCCGCCTTCGCCAATCATCCGGGCGTTTGCGTGGGCTACCGGCTGTTCACCAACCAGGGCTCCCTCACCTACTTGCCCGACAACGAGCTGTTCGGCCGCTTGAAAAGCCAGAACGCCGGCACGCCGATTGACAGCGTCGCCGAGGCGCAGAAGTTCGCCCAAAACCAGGATCGGAAACTTCTGGAGTTCATCAAGGCGTCCGACGTCGCGATCATAGATTCCCAATACGATGACGTGGAATATGGGCATCATGTCGGGTGGGGGCACAGTTGCGCGTACGACTCGGTCGCGCTCGCGGTCGAAGCCGGCGTGAAAAACTTCTTCCTGTTCCACCACGATCCCGGACACAGCGACGAAAAAATCTCGGAAATGCTCGCCAAGTCGCGCGAGGTCGCGGCCCGCCTCGGCGGCCAGACAAAAGTCGATGCGGCGCGCGAAGGCTTCGAGATCGAGCTTGGGGGTTAACCGCTTTGCCTACCCGCAATTGGGGGTTGTCCCGAGGATCGTCCAAACCTCCGTGGAGACCCCCGCCATCACTGACCTGGTGAGCTTCTCCTTGGACGGGATGAGCGAGATTTCCCCTGGCGTGAAAAGTTCAGAATTCACTCAAGGGCGAGGTTGGTTAAGTCCAGATGTGGAGACTGAATTCCTTTGTTTGCCCTCCGTTTGCTCCGTTTCCTTCTGTTTTCTGAACAGGAGGCAACGGTGCGAACGGAGAAGTCGGGGAATTGAATCGCTTACAGTCCCTGTCCTGATTCTTCTGTTTTTGTGAGGTCTGAAGT
>Ga0233424_10000605_pt1 | contig 42363 bp, 33 predicted proteins | sample Watercolumn_Towu_FD_181011 | JGI IMG/M metagenome (GOLD analysis project Ga0233424, IMG submission 181011) | Freshwater microbial communities from Lake Towuti, South Sulawesi, Indonesia - Watercolumn_Towuti2014_125_MG | ecosystem: Environmental > Aquatic > Freshwater > Lake | place: Indonesia...
CTTCTGTCCGAAAAGACGATCATTTGAGGAGACGATTTCTCGGACATCCGACCGGCGAGGCGCCGGTCGGAACACGCGAGGGCGCGTGTGCTCCCCACTTCTCTGCGCCGGCACGGGAATCTTGCTCAGAATTTCATTCACGATCTTTTGCGGGGTGATGCCGGAAAACTTCGCTTGCGGCTCCAGACCAAGCCGATGCGCCATCACGGGCACGGCCATTTCCTGAATCTGATCGGGCGTCACGAAATCGAGGCCATCGAACAACGACAGCGCCTGCGCCGCTTTCATCAAAGCGATCGACGCGCGCGGGCTGGCGCCAAGTTGCACGCCGGCTGCGCTCCGCGTCGCGCCGGTCAGGTCCACGATGTAACGCTTCAGTTCGTCGCTGAGGCGCACGTCTTTGACCGCGGTTTTGAGCGCGAGCACGTCCGCCGCCGAGACGCAGGGCGCGATGCGGTCCAGCGGATGATGGTCTGTTTGCGCCGAAAGAATCGCCACTTCCTCTTCTGGCGCGACGTAGCCGAGCGTCAGTTGCATCGCGAACCGGTCCATCTGCGCTTCGGGCAGCGGGTACGTCCCGCGGAACTCGACCGGGTTTTGCGTGGCGATGACGAAGAAGAGCGGCGGAAGCCGGCGCTGCTCGCCATCCAGGCTGACCTGGCTTTCGCCCATGGCTTCGAGCAACGCGGATTGCGTGCGCGGCGACGCGCGGTTGATTTCGTCCGCAAGCAGGATGTTGGTGAAAACCGGGCCTTCGTGGAACTGGAACAGTTGCGCGCCCTGGTTGTAGATCGACACGCCCAGGATGTCCGACGGCAGGAGGTCGGGGGTAAACTGGATGCGCTTGAACCGGGCGTCGATGGACCGCGCCAGCGCCCTGGCCAGCGTGGTTTTGCCCGTGCCGGGAAAATCCTCCAGCAACACGTGGCCGTCGCTCGCCAGCGCAGCCAGGAGCTTGCGCAGCGTGGCAGTCTGGCCCTCGATGACCTGTTCGATGTTGGCGAGCAGCTTCCGGAACACTTCCCGTGGAGTCGGTGGAGAAATCGGACGGGCGGGTTTGGAATCAACCTCTCTGACGGCGGGCGCGATCATCACATAAGATTGTACACCGGAAATGGGGAATCGTTTCGATGGGGAGAGCACGCGCCTCGCGTGCTGTGGTCGGCGCCCCGCCGGCCACCTCAGTTCGATCGAGCGAATCGTCCTTGTGTGACTGTTCCACGCGTCCATTTCGGCCGGCGAGGCGCCGGTGGATACACGCGAGGCGCCATTTGTGTTTGGCAGAGGATTTGCCTTCCGCGTGACCTCCCATTTCCTCTCCCTCTCCTCCTCAAAAAAGGAGGAGTGGCCGGGGAGAGGAGGTTGTTCATAAGGAAATTCCCCTCTCTCCGGTTTCTCCCCACTCGTGCCTCGCGGGGAGAGAGAGGAAAAACGGGCCAAGCGTTTTTGATACCGAACAAAATTGGCGAGGCGCGTGTGCTCCCCGATTCTGACTGCGCGTTTTGCGGTTTGCCTTGCCTGAACTCGCGGGGAGGACTAGAAACTCAGCCATCGTCGGCACAGATCGGCCATGAGGACTAAGCGCCTATCAAAGCGAGGATTCACGCTGATCGAGCTATTGGTGGTCATCGCGGTGATCGCGATTCTCGTAGGTCTGTTGTTGCCGGCTCTTTCCACCGCCAAAGCCAAGGCGCATTCGACGACGGAAGCAACGAAATGAAGCTCGCCCGACAGCGGCATCAAGGCGTGATCAACGGGGCCTATTGCGACGCCCACGTGGAGGGGATAAAGTTGGAGAATTGTTCTTCGATGAACCCGACGAAGCCCTGCGGCGGTGGAATCGCGACAACGATCCACATCGGGAATTCTTGAAGGGGCCGTAGGAACTCGGGGATTAAACCGGAGAACAAACCGCAGATGCACGCAGATGAACGCAGATGGGGGAGACACGAATTGCACGAATTCTTTTCCTTCCGATTCGTGCCAATTCGTGTAATTCGCGTCGCTCTCCTTATCCGCGTTCATCCGCGGTTACTGACCACTGACCACTGATCACTGATTACTTTGTCCGCCCCCTCTGCGGCGGCAGATTGCCGTAGGCCCACGGGGCGGTGTAGGGCGGGGCTTTGGGGCGCTCGGGCATCGGCCCCGGCTTCAAGCCTGAAATCAGTTCCACGCTCGCCTTGGAGATTTGCGTTCCAGCCGTGATTTCCAGGTTGCTGTAGCTGGTGAGCCGCGTCTCGTAGCCGCCGCCGTTTGGGCCGAATGCTTCTTCGGTCGGCACGTAGCCGACGCAGCCATTGGCCAACTCGACAATGCTCGTGATGGGAAACGGGCTTTGTTTCTTGATGTCCAGGCCAAGCTGGACAAAAAATTCAGCCGGATTGCAGACGAAAACCGCCGGCCCGATGTGAATGGCTTGCACTTCGACTTCGATTTGCGGTTCCTTCGCGATCAAGGCATCCAGCAACAGCGTCTCTTTGGCGAAAGTCCAATTCGCGGCGCCCGTCTCCTCCTCGCTCTTTTGGACGGTTTCCAGGGCTTGCTCCAAATGCGCCGCCGAAGGCACGCGGCGTTTGATCGGCCAGACTTTTTGTTTGGCGGTGATTGGAGCGTTCGTGCCGGCCGGAGCGCGCAGGAGCACTTTGATCGCTTCCGCGCCCACGCTGCCCCCGACGAGTTGCGCCATGCGATCCCCTGACCAATCAGCGTAAGGGCTGAGATTGTCCACTTGAGTAATGTCGCCGCACGCGCCTTGCAGGAAGACCACGACCGCCTCGGGGCCAAAATAACCGCGAATCGTCTTTTCGAGATAGTGAATCCAATTCGCCGAGATGCCGCCCGGACTGGTCGTGGCGTGGCAGGTGTAATTGACCACGCAGCCGATCAACTTCGAGTCTAAGTCTGCGCTCCACACGCCGATGACGTTGACTTGCGGATCGATCGGGCCCGCGTATTCGAGGATTTCCGGGTTGCCCCGCCCTGGATGGCTGAAGGTCAATCCATTCTTCATCCGCAAACGGCGGTTGAAAGCAACCTTGTCCTCGTGGCCCGTGCCGAAGCTCGCGCTGACCGGCGCGCGCGAGTCATTGGCGGCACAAACGGCGTCCGCAATGGCGTCGCGCACAAGGTCGAGATATTTCGGGTCGGCACAGGGGGATTTTTCGTAAGCGAGCTTCTTGATCATTTCGGACGCGTGATCGTATTCGCCGGGCTGGACGAATCCGACGGGGCCGGAAGAATGCGAGTGCGACGCGCCGATCATGACCGCGTTTGCGGGAATTCCGCAGCGTTGTTCGATCCGTTGGCGCGCGGCCAGCACCAGGGGGCGCGGGATCATGAGCGTGTCCGTTCCCACCAGCGCGACGCGATGCTCGCCATCGTCAAAGACGGCGGCGCGGACTTTGCAGGCGTCATGGAAGGATTTGTGGAAACCTTTCCCGTAACCGCCGGGGATTTCGCTGCCGATGGCGGGCGTGATGTCGCGTTCGGCGAAGCCGGCTTTCAATGCGCCGGCCGCTTGAATCCAACCGTGATTGAGAGAGAGAAATCCGAGCAGCGTGCAAACCAGGATGGCGCGAGAAACGGTTCCGGCCAGTTTGAGTGAAGATAGGGCGTTCATAATCTCTGAGCGATGTGTTGAGCGGGAGAACCTTAACGCCACGGGGCTTCCTTGGCCAGTCAGAGACTCTCCATGAACTTGTCTCTCGGAGTGCGGACAGCCATGTCCGCGAGTTGTTGCCGTGGTTACGCGCGGACATGGCTGTCCGCGCTCCGGGCCTTGCTGGTTCATGGTCCCAATGGACGCCTTTTGGGATTGGAGGCTTTCCATGAACCTGGGAACAACCGACGAAACCTCCAACTACAAGCTGATCTCGCCGAAAATGACTTTCAGGATGTCCTGCAAGCTGATGACGCCCATCTCGCGCTGGTCGGGACCCAGGACGATGGCCAGCCGTTGGCCGCTGCGTTGCATCCGCCGCAGCGCCTCATCCAGCCGGAGTTCATCGCGGACATAGAGCGCCGGCGCGACGTACGCGCCCGCTGTCCTCTCCGGATCGAAATTCGGCGAATAAAGGAAGTTGCGCAGGTTGGCCACGCCCGCGATCCGGCGGGTGCCTCCTTCCGATAGCCAGACTGGCAGACGGGTCAGCCGGTGCTCCTGGCAAAGCTTGAGCAATTCTAGAGCGGGAGCGGACTGAGCCACGCCGATCACTTTTTGCAGGGGAACGGCAATGGAGCGCACGGGAAGATTCTGCAAGTCCAGCACCCGCGCGATCATGGCGCGTTCTTCCGTCGTGAGGCCAGCGGCGGATTCCTGCGTCATCATGCGCAATTCGCTCCGGCTGCCGAACAACTGGCCCTTGAAACTCGCGGCGCCGGTCCAACGCATCAATCGATTCGAAAACCATGCGAGCAGGGAAACCAGCGGCGACAGGCCCAGGTGAATGAAGCGGAACGGGACGGCCAGTGTCAGGCACAGCCGCGTGGGGAACAACTGGAAAAGCATCTTCGGCAGCAGATCGCACAGCGCGTAGAAGGAGAAGGCAATCACCAGGAAGACGGCCAGAAAAAGGGCCGGCTGCTTGTTCAAGGCGTCGAACAAGGCGGCCACAATCATGCTGAAGGCCAAGAAGGTCGTGAGCGTGTTGCCGATGAGGATCGTCCAGAGGAAATTCTCCGAGTCCTCCAGATAGCGGTGCAGGAGCGCGGCGCGCTGATTGCCGGCGCGCATTTGCTGGCGAATGCGCAGCCGGCTGAGCGCGAACACCCCGGCCTCCATTCCGGAGAACAGAAAGGACAGGGCGACAATCAGTCCGACGAACAAATAGAATGTCCAATCGAGGTTCACTTCTTCCAGCGCGTGTTTTGAAAATGGATGGAACGGGCTACCAGCCCGTTTTCGGCGGCAACCTGCCGCCGAAAGTTGCGGCAGGCTGGTAGCCTGTCGCAACAGGCAAGTTGCCTGTTCCACCCAGAGTCAGTCCTGTCACTTGCCCGGTTCATGACTTCCGCACGATTTCGGCCAGGACCTCCCGCACTCGCCGTTCATCCACTATGTGGGCCGTTAATCGCAAGCCGGAAAACACGGCGGCTTCGCCCTGAACCGGCACCACGCCCAGCAGAGCCATGAGCAGACCTCCCATCGTGTCCACCTCCGGCAACTCCCCCAATGTCGGGAATTCGCGGCGGAAATCGTCCACCCGCATCGTGCCGTGAACACGCCAGCGGCCTTCGCCGAGTTTTTCCACGATAAACCCCTGCGCTTCGCCCTCGCCATGGAGTTCGCCGACGACTTCTTCCAGAATATCCTCCATCGTCACCAGCCCGGCGGTGCCGCCGAATTCATCAAGCACGATCGCCAGTCCGCGTTGCTGCCGCTGCAAGCTTTTGAACAATTGCAGCAGATTCATCGTCTCCGGCACGAACGACGGCATCTCGATCGCTTCGGCCAGATCGATGTGCGGGTCGAGCAGGAGCGTGCGTGTGTTGAGGATGCCGACGATTGTGTCGGGCGTTTCATCGTAGAGCGGGAGCCGCCGGTGCTTGAATTTGCGGGCGGCCGCGAGCATGTCTTCGATGGAGAGATCGTCCGGGATGCAGGCCATTTGCGCGCGCGGTTTCATGACATCCTTGGCCGTGCGTTGGTCCAGGCTGATGATCTGGAGAATGATCTCCTTCTCCGATTTTCGCAGCGCACCCTGCTGGTAGGCCATCTCGATCAGTTCCTGGTACTCCGCTTCGGTCATCGCGCTGCGGGGCTTGACCGACTCCGGCACGATGGCGCGGAGAATCAAGGTGTTCATGGAAAGGGCGACGCGCCGGAGCGGTTTGGTCAGCGCGAGCAAAAACGCCACGGGCTTCACCAGGCGCAACGCCCAGGCGTCCGGGGCGCGCACGGCGAGCGTTTTGGGAATCACTTCGCAAGGCACGAGAATCACCAGCAACGCGCCCGCGATGGTCCAGCCGATTTGCCAGCTCCCTTCCAGCCCCAGCCACAACGCCGTGCCGACCAATCCGGCGTTCGCGAAGGTATTGCCGAGCACGAGGGTTGCCAGCAGATCTTGAGGTTCGTTGAGGATGTGGACGACCTTGCTTCCGAGTTCCGGGGAACGCTCGGCCAACTCCTGCGCTCGCCATTTGCCCAGCGAGAACAGCGCGGATTCGGCCACAGCAAAGAACGCGCTCGCGGCCGCAAACACAGCCATCCCCGTGATCGCCATGATCGGCAAATCCGCCATGTGCCGTGAGTATCCGGAAAAACCAGGCCTCGCAAAGTCAAAAAGCACTACCTGCTGCACAAGGCCTCAGCCTTGCCTGGTGCGAAGGCGGAGCTCGTAGAGTTGCTCTCTATCAGTATTGGTCGAAATCGTTGCAGGTTGCGACAATTCTTCCGGCGCGCGGCCATCTTGGCCGCAGCGTGTGCGTACGGAAGGCTGCGCTGAAACTTCATTCATGCGCCGTGACGATTGTTGCCGCTGCGGCCTGGAAGGCCGCGCGCCGTTTTGGTTGCGGCTCGACCGCGCTGGGCCGTATCGCGGATTTGAAATCCGCCATGCGTCGCGCTGGTCCAGCGACTGCCGAATGCAATTCGGCGATACAGCAGATTGAAAAATCTGCGCTGCGCGGCGCCAGCCAAAACTGAGGCATTACAGCCGCGTTGGATTCCCCCTTGACGGTGCGAAAGCACGTCTCCACGCTTCGCCGCGTCATGATACTCGCGGTCGTTCCGACACAACAGGAGCTCGATTCTTTTTTGCATGCCTGCCGCGAACAAGGCTATTCAAACCAGCCCGTGGCCGCGGGGAAGCTGGCCCTCACATCCTTCGCCGAATTGGGACTTGCCTTGGCGGGCGGAGGGCTGGGAAAGGCGCAATTCGCGGTTCAAACACAATACTTGATCGGGCAGCAACCTTGGGAGCTGGTCCTTTGCGCAGGAGCAGCCGGCGCACTCGTGGATGGATTGTCCGTAGGAGATGTCGTCGCCGGCACCGAAACCGTGGAGCACGACATTCGGAATCGATTCGGCAAACCGATGGCGCCGCGCTTCACCGGCTCCGAAACGGCGATCAAACGGTGCCGGCAAGCCTTCTCATCCAGGCCTGCCTTCAAACTGCATGTGGGGCCGATTGCGAGCGGTGATGAAGACGTCGTGGACGTGGGAAGACGCGCTGAAATCCACGAACAGACCCAGGCGCTCGCGGTGGCATGGGAAGGCGCCGGCGGAGCGCGGGCCTGTGACTTCAGCGGCGTGCCGTTTCTGGAGATCCGGGGTATCACGGACAGCGCCAATGGCGAGGCCGCGTGCGATTTTCGATTGAATCTGCGCGTGGCCATGAACAGCGTGGCGCAAGTCGTCATCTCGTTGGCGTGCGTCCACTTGGCCTCCGTCCAGGATGAGAATAATGATCAACCACGGATGCACGGATGGACGCGGATGAACCCAGTGCGGCGGTGAAAACCCGCATCTCATGGGTGCGGGGTCTAAACCGTAACTATTCAGTGCGATGAAAGGCTCGCCCTCACCCCGACCCTCTCCCCCAGGGAGAGGGAGTCACTTTTGCAGCCGGTGGATTCATCCCTGTTTAGGGAGCGTTTCCCAGTGCGGGAAAGATCGGTTCCCGCTCCTGGGGGAGAGGGTGAGGGTTAGGGCGATTCACCTTTTCAGTGAATAGATACGGCTAAGCCGCGCTGGGTTCATCCGTGTTCATCTGTGGTTAGAAGAATTTGCGCGGCTTGCAACGATTGCGAGCCGAAGCGACGAAAACGTTTAACCAAAGGGACGAAAAATGAACCGACGCGATGTGATGAAAACCTTCAGCCTGGGCGCCACGGCGGGCGCTCTGGGCTCCCTGGCAAACTTCAACCGGCTTTTCGCGCAAGAAACGGCAGGCGCCGCCGCAAAGTCCACCAAAGGCTCCGCGCCGCTCAAAATCACGAAGGTGCGCGCGATTTTGACCGCGCCGCAAAACATCCGGCTCCTGGTCGTCAAAGTGGAGACGAGCGAACCGGGGTTGTACGGATTGGGCTGCGGGACGTTCCAACAACGCCCGCTCCCGGTGAAAACCGCCGTCGATGAATATCTCGACCCGTTCTGCCGTGGCCGCGATGCCGACAATATCGAGGACATCTGGCAGACGGCTTACACCAGCTCGTACTGGCGCAACGGCCCGGTTCTGAACAACGCGCTCAGCGGTTTGGACCAGGCGCTCTGGGACATCAAAGGCAAGCGCGCCGGCCTGCCCGTGTACCAATTGCTCGGCGGCAAATGCCGGTTCGCGGTGGATTGTTATTCTCACGCCAGCGGGCGCGATCTTCCGCAATTGGAAGACTCAGTCGCGCGCATTAAAGAGCAAGGCTTCCGCCACATCCGGATTCAGGTCGGAGGCTACGGCTCGCCGCAGCTCTCGAAAGACCCGCACTTCAAGGAAGCCGGATTTGGGCTGCCGTCGGATTCGCACATGGATCCGCGGCCGTATCTCAAGATCACCCCCAAAGCCTTCGAGCACATTCGCAACAAATTTGGCGACGAGATCGAGTTGCTCCACGACATTCATGAGCGCGTCGAACCCATCGACGCGATCAAGTTGTGCAAGGACGTGGAGCCCTACCGCCCCTTTTTCATAGAAGACCCGTTTTCGCCGGAGCAGATTGGTTACTTCAGGCAGCTTCGCCAACAGTGCGCGACGCCGCTGGCCATGGGCGAACTGTTCAACAGCCCGCACGAATGGGTCGGGCTGATCACCGATCGGCTGATCGACTTCATTCGCGTTCACATTTCCCAGGTCGGCGGTTTGAGCGTGGCGCGGAAGATTGCGACGCTGGCGGAGTGGTTCAACGTGCGCAGCGCGTGGCACGGCCCCGGCGATGTTTCCCCGGTCGGCCACGCCGCCAATGCGCATCTCGACCTGGCGATCTCGAACTTCGGGATTCAAGAAGGTGTCCGTTTCAATCAGGCGACCCAGGATGTGTTTCCCGGCAGTCCGACGATGAAGAACGGTTACATGCACGTGAACGAGGCGCCTGGCTGGGGCGTGGACTTGAACGAGGAACTCGCGAAAAAATTCCCGTATCCATCCGATCCCGGCTACTGGCGGCCGGTGCGGAGGAAGGATGGGACCAGCATCAGGCCATAGAAGAATCCGAATCCTCGGCGGTAACCTCGTTTGAGGCGAGAATGCGCATGCAGTCCTCTTGCCGCTCAGCTTGACAGCAGTGGCAAAATCCAGTGGAGTACAATTGCATTGAAGTCATGGATAAAGCTCAACAACGGTTGAGGAGCCGCATCACCTGTTTGCGGGATTTTCTTGTGCGTCACGCCGGCCACGCTGTGTCCTTCGACCGACTCCAAGGCCAATTGAAGAGAGCGTACAACGAGGTTTGCACGGATCATGCCCTGCGTCTCATCTTGCGCATGGTGAGGCGACAAATGCCTCCAGGGTTTCAACTCAGGATTCTGAAGAAGACCGTGTTGGTTTCTAGCAAGACGGGAGCCTCTTCTCGTCGAGGACGGCACGAGCCCAGCGCCAAGCGCTCGGGTGCCTCTGTATTCCGCCCAAACTTTCTCGCAGCATTGGAAGAATTGGATTATCCGGAATCCGCTGGCCTTTTGGTGTTACGGGGGTTGGAGGTGTAGTGAGGCCCTATCTGGATCCGAAATTCTTGGCTTGCCTCTTGTTGAAAGTCCCCGGACGCAAACTCGCGTGGGAGTTGACGAAAAGGTGCCCTCCGCCATATCTGCTGAACCGCCTTCACGTCCTTCAGACTGAAGGCATGCTCTTTAAGGGATTGGGTGCGCCTGGAACCACGCAAAAGGCTGCGGCGGAAGGGCTGCGGCTCTGGGGATACTATCGAGGTGAAGGCGTGTTTCCCGAACGCAAGGTCAACTGGGATGCCGCGTTCGCAATGGCGCTCAGGTTGAATCGAGAGCAGGTGGGGCTTACCGGTCCATCAATTCCACCATCGCCGCTGCAATGCCTTCACGTCAGCCTTGCTTCGGTGGGTGGTTTCACAACTTTTTTGAGCTTTGAACCCGCGGCGCGGGTTGTTGCGCGATCCGCCGCCTTGGAAGTCTGGCCTGAGCGGCTCTAATTGAGATCCCGTTTTCGCTTTGGAAGCTTCGGCTTCTCGTGGCAAATATTATGGCATTGCCCAAACTGATCCTCGCCTCGGCGTCACCGAGACGCAGCGAGTTGTTGCGGCGGCTGGACCTGGAATTCCAGGTCATTTCGAGCAACGCTCCCGAGGCGCTTCAGGAACAATTGACGCCCTCGGAACTGGCTCAGATCAACGCCTACCGAAAAGCGCGGGCCGTCTCCAAACGGTTCCCAGATTACTTGGTGCTCGGCGCGGATACTATCGTGACTTTGGGAGGCAGACTGTTCGGCAAACCTTCGAGTCTCCCTGATGCGCAGCGGATGTTGCAGCAGTTGCAGGGCAACACGCATCAGGTCGTCACGGGCGTCTCGCTTATTCACCTCCGCCACCGACGCGAACGCCTTTTCGCCGAAATTACGGACGTGACCTTTCGGTCTCTGAGCACCGAGCAAATCGACCGTTACCTGGCTTCCATGAATCCGCTCGACAAAGCTGGCGGTTACGCGATCCAGGAAGGCGGAGACGCGCTCGTGCAGGACGTGGTGGGCTCTTATTTCAACGTCGTCGGGTTGCCTTTGGAGCGCTTGAAGTTGGAATTGGTGCGATGGGACTCTTCCGAACGGGCCTGAACCGTATCTATTCATTGGAAATTTCAATCGCCCTCACCCTGCCCCCCCAGGAGAGGGAATCGCTCTTTCCCGCACTGGGAAACACTCCCTAAACAGGGATGAGTCCACGGGCGTGCAAAAGTTACCCCCTCTCCCGGGGGAGAGGGCCGGGGTGAGGGCGAGCCTTTCATCGCACTGAATAGATACGGCTGAACGGCTTGCTCCAGCTTTTTCATTTTCGAATCACGTGGGTTTGAGACCCGTTCACGCATTGCGCCCGCTCGTGCCTTGGTTTAGTTTCGCGCCATGATAAATTTGTCGGCGGCATGCCGATCGATGGCGTTTCTCCTGGCCCTGCTTGCGTGGAGCGGTTGTTCTCCGATTTCCGGAGTGAACGAGGACGAGGAAAAGAACCCCTACTATCTGGCCGGCAAAAGCCGCGTCAACAGCATGGATTACCAAGGCGCCATCGAGTCGTTCGAGAAAGCGCTGGAATCCAATCCTCGCTCCGCCTCCGCCCATTTTGAGCTGGGGTTGCTTTATGAACAGCGGATGAACGACTACGCGACCGCGATTTATCATTACCAGAAGCACCTCAATCTGCGCCCCAAGTCCAACATGGCCGAAAGCGTGCGCCAGCGAATCGCCTCGTGCAAAGTGGATCTCGCCAAGAGCGTGGCATTCTCGCTCGTGAACCAGCAGGTTCATTCTCAATTGACTCAACTCACCACCGAAAACGCCGCTCTGCGCGAGGAAATCCGAGGGTTGAAAGAGAAAAGTCGCCTGGCGCAAGAAGCGGCGCTCCCGAGCAACCGCCCCGCGCCCGTCGCGAATTCACCGCCCGCCAATCCCGTCTTCGGCGCGACCAACCGCGCGCCGGCGCCCTCGGAGCGCGTCCCGTCCACGGCGGCGCCGCCCATTCAAACGCGGCCGCCGGCCACCGCCAGGACACACCTGGTGAAACGCGGCGAAACCATGGCCTCGATTGCGCGAGAATACGGCCTGGATCTGCCGAAATTGTTGGCGGCGAATCCAACCGTGGAACCGCGAAGACTCCGCGCGGGGCAAACGATCACGGTTCCGCCGCCCTGATCCCTGACGCATGCTCAACCGGGTTGTCTTTGCCTTCATTCTCCTCTTCTGGATCGTTATGAACGTGCTGTTATGGCGTTCCGAATTCCGAGGCCAGGATGAACTGAGCAGCGGGGTGCCCGTTGAACTGGTCTGGAAGCGGATTCTCACGGCGCCGGATGATTCCGCGCTGGAGATTTCGTTCGGGGACAAAAAGGCCGGCTACTGCCGCTGGCGCGCCAATGTGGGCGAAGAACTTGCGACCGGCAAGGTGGTGACCGAGCAATCGCAACCGGAGGGCATGGTCGAACGCCTTTCCGGCTACGCCATCGACGTGGAAGGCAATTTGATCCGCCTGGAATCCAGCGCGCGATTTCGATTTGAGTTTCACGCCGGTTTCACCGCCGCGCACCGCTGGAAGGATTTCATGGTGCGCATCACTGCCCGGCCGCGAACTCTGGAGATCAAAGGCTCGGCGGCGTCGGAAAACCTTCACCTGACGTTCACGGACGGCGAAGCGAAATGGGAACGGAGCTGGGCATATTCCGATTTGGCGGACCCTGCGGCCTTGGGACGCGAATTCGGTTTGCCTCTGGCGGAGGGTTTGGGCGATTTGTGGAGCTCTTTCGTCACACCCAAAGACATTGCGCTGGGTTTGCGCTGGACGGCCCGGAAGGACTGGCTGCAAATCGGCAGCTCCAAAACCCGTGTTTATCGCCTGCAAGCGCGGTTGCTCGACCGCTATCAAGCGGTCGTGATGGTCAGCCGGGTCGGCGAAATCCTGCGCGTCGAACTGCCCGGCGAAGTGACCTTGGTGAATGACGCGCTGATCAATCTGTAAGGCCGCGTCACGTTCCCCGAAACCGCGCATGGTTGAACTAATTGATCTGGTCAAACGATTCGGCGAACTCACCGCCGTGAACGGCGTCCAACTCGCGATCCAACGCGGCGAGTTTTTCGCGCTCCTCGGCCCCAATGCCGCGGGCAAGACCACGACGATCAAGATGATCGCGGGCTTGATGAAGCCGACCTCCGGAACCGTGCGGGTCGCCGGGTTCGACGTGCAGCGCGAACCGCTGGAAGCGCGCCAACGCCTGGCCTACGTGCCGGATTTCCCCTTCTTGTACGAGAAACTGACGCCCTGGGAATTCCTTCGCTTCACGGGCCAGCTTTTCCAAATGGCCGAATCGCGCATCCAGCCGGCCGCGCGGGAGTTGGTGGCGCGTTTCAATCTGGAACCGTATCTAGCGAAACCGATCGAAGGACTTTCCCACGGAACGCGCCAGCGCGTCGCGATCGTGTCCGCCTTGCTGCACGACCCGGAAGTCTTCGTCCTTGACGAGCCGATGGTGGGACTGGACCCGCAGCACGCGCGCGTGGTGAAAGATGTCCTCAAGGAACGTTCGCTTCAGGGCATGACGGTTTTCGTTTCGACCCACCAACTCAGCGTCGCGGAGGAGATGGCCGACCGAATTGGCATCATGCATCAAGGGCGGTTGATTGCACTGGGCACCCGCGAAGAACTGCGATGGCAAAGTGGCGCGTCGGGGGCCCTGGAGAAAATTTTTCTGGCGCTCACCGCCCAGGATGCCGAACGCACGATAGGATGACCCGGGGGCTGTCCCTGACTTCAATATGCAAGCGAGCTGCTCTCCATTGCTGATTTTGGTTCGGATCAACACGCTGCAGGCGTGGCGGCGGCTGAAGTCGATCCGCGAGCAATCCAGCTTGCTCTGGTCCGTCATCGCGGTCTTCATCGTCGGGTACCTGGCTCTCTCCTTTCTCCTGTTTCACCGCGGCCTGAGATTCATGGGGCGCTTTCCGGGATTGGGGGGCTTATTGACGGAGCGGCTGCTGTTTTTGTTGTTCGCATTTCTCTTCGCGCTGCTGTTGTTGAGCAATCTGGTCATCGGTTACACGAATCTGTTTCGGAACCGGGAAACGTCCTATCTGTTCGCGCTCCCGGTTTCGGCGCAAACGATCTTCCGCTGGAAATTCATCGAATCCACACTGCTGGCCTCGTGGGCGTTCGTGTTTCTCATTGCGCCGCTGCTGGCGGCCTACGGATTGACCCGGGGTGTGCCCTGGCATTTTTATTTGCTCACGCTGTTTTTGATTGGACTTTTTATCATCTTGCCCGGTGTGGCGGGCTCGTGGCTGGCGGTGAGCCTGGGCCGATATCTGGATCGCCGCGCGTTTCAAATGGTCGCGCTGGCGCTGGCGTTGGGAGGATTGGCGGGGGCGGCGTGGTGGTTCCAACCTGAACCGATCACCGATCCCATGCTGGAGACGCGCGTGCTGACGGTTTTGGACCGGTTGCTTTTGAAGACGCAGTTCGCGCAATTCCCTTTTCTGCCGAGCTACTGGCTTTCCGCAGGCGTCTTGAACTGGTCGGAAGGCGCCCTGGTTTCGGCGAGTTTTTTTGTTCTGGTCTTGTCGAGCTACGTGTTGTTCTTCGGATTTCTTTCGTTCACCCGGACCGGAGGGATTTTTTATGAAGCGTTTTCCGCGGTGCAAAGCCGGGGCGGGCTACTGGAGCGATGGCCTTTCCTCCGCGCGCGCCGCCGCAAGTCTCCGGCCTTGGCATATTCTCGAGGTTGGGTGGAGTCGGCTTTGGGCGCGCTGTGGTGGGTGAAGCCGGACACGCGCGCTTTGATGGCCAAAGACATCCGGTTTTTCTGGCGCGACACGACTCAATGGGGGCAAACGTTCGTCCTCTTCGGCTTGCTTGGGGCTTACATCATCAATCTGCGCCACTTTTCCCATCAACTGACCAATCCGTTTTGGATCAATCTGGTCGCCTATCTGAACCTGGGCGCGTGCTCGCTCAACCTGGCCACCCTGACCACGCGGTTTGTTTATCCTCAGTTTTCTCTCGAAGGCAAACGGCTCTGGGTGGTCGGGCTGGCGCCACTGGGATTGGGACGGATGGTCAAAGCCAAATTCGCGCTGGCCAGCTCGGCTTCGCTCTGCGTCACGCTGGGGCTGGTTTTGCTTTCGTGCCACATGCTCAAGATGCCCTGGACGCGCACGCTCTATTTCGCGTCGGCGGTGACCGTGATGACGTTTGCCTTGAACGGATTGGCGGTCGGTTTGGGTGTGCTTTACCCAAATTTCAAAGAGGACAACCCCAGCAAGATCGTCAGCGGCTTTGGCGGCACGTTTTGTCTGGTCCTCAGTTTTCTTTACATCGCTGGCTCGGTCGTTCTGCTCGCGCTCGGCTCACCCTGGTCGCGCGGGCGCAGTCCTGTCCTGGGGTCGCCGGAGATGGCTTGGTTCATTTTTTTGACGGTGTCGCTCGGCCTCGGCTGGTTGCCGCTGCAACTCGGATTGCGGAGACTGACCCGCTTTGAAATGTAACCCTCCAACCGGCTCGCGGGCAGATCGCCTGCGCTCCGTGGGGCCGATGAAATCGTAACCCCTCAGTTATGGTAGGGATCCGCGGCCGCGCACGTCACCGACGCGTCCAGCGCCGGAACCGTTTGGCCGTGTTGCCCAGCCGGTCGAGCGCCGCTGAACGCGGCGCGGACGAGCCGGCGGCTCATCCCTACCCGTGTTTGACTGAGGCCTTACTATGAAATCTTTACACGCAGCGGGGCGAGGAATAGAGTCCGGGTATGACCTCGAAGTTTGACGAGTCGGACTTTGTCGATACGGACTATCAGAGCGCGAGGTCGCAGACGACCGGCTCGTTAAACCCGGCCCAGACGTCCTCTGGATTCCTCAATCGCCTTCCTACACGCGAGGAACTGGAGGCGCGCGTGGGCGAAACCCAGCAACGCCTCGCGGAATTGAAGCGCGCGCAAGAGCAATTGGAACGCGAACGGGCGGCGCTGCAGGAAGCGCGGCGGCGGCGGGTCGAATTGCAAACCGGGCGCGAAGAGATGCTGCAGCATTTGACGCGCGGAATCGGTTTGCTCGAAAAAGCGGAAACGGACGCGCGCACCAGCGCCGAGCAAATGGCCAAAACGCTGGCGGGATTGCGCGAGGCGCTCGCCAACGTTCAGATGATCCAGGAGCAAACGTGGAACCAGGAAAACTGGAACATCGAACTGACGCGCGCGCTCACCGCCATCGAGAACTCCCGGATGGAATGGAACCAGGCGCGCCTGAAATGGACGCTCCTGGACGGAGCAGATCCGCTCGCGCTCGACCGGAACAAGACCGCCCAGGCGCTCAGTTCGTTCTGGGAAGGCAAAAGTTTTGGGCAGCTTTGCCGGCTCGGATTTGCGTTGACCTGGCCCGTGGCGCTCGTGGGACTCCTTGGATTGGTTGCGTGGTTGATTTTCCGGCTTCGCTAGGACGGCCTGTGAGCTGATGGAGGTTCGCCCGCCATGGGTTTCTTCAAGAAAAAACCCGATCCCATCTCCGACCGGTCGCGCGCCCTCGAAGCTCAGATTGCCGCGCTGGAAGCCCAGATCGAACAGCTCAATTCTAAAGTTCAGAAAGAGCAAACCCAACCGCGAGTTCGTTCCTCGGTCTTGCCGAACCAACGGTCCGGAACAGCGCCGGCGGCGCCCTCGGCTCCCTCCTCTTCGCCCGCCAGCGCGCGGGAACCGATTTTTGAGCTGATCAGTCCACCGAACACACCCTTGCCGGCTGAAGAATCGACGCCGGGGCGCGATAACGATCTCGGCGTGCGGAAATACGACCTGGCGGCAGCCTGGCGGAGAATCCGGAATCACTTCCATGGCCCGGCAACTCCAAATCCAAAACTGGTCAACTACCTCGCGGCCGGCACCATCAAAGGCCTTCGGCCGCTGCGTTACGAGAAGCGCATCGCGCGGAACCGAGTGATCTTTGTCTCCATTTTGCTTCTGTTCGTCATTTGGGTTGTTCTGGCGATGGCCCTCAAATAGAGATCGACTCCGTGATCTATGAAATCAGGCCCGGATAACGACTCGCCTGCGAGCGTCGAGATCGAGACGAAGGACGGGGTGTTCACCGCTTACTTTTCAGAGCGCGGTTTGGCGCGGCTTGATTTTCCTGTGAAGTTTCAGCCCGGCCGGCCCCACGGTAGGGCTGCGTTGCCGCGCAGCCGGTGTTCTGTCGATGAGGCGGCGCCGCAGCGCCACCCTACCATCGGCGGGTGCGTGGGCATTGTGCATAGCGCCATGGCCATGGCAGCTTCCCCTGAGAATTCACCGTGGATTGCCATACTTCAGTCCGCACTCGAGGAAGCGTTGCAGGCCAAAGCGCCCCGGCGGTTGCCTCCGCTCGACCTGGAAGCGGGCAGGGATTTCCAGCAGTCTGTCTGGCGGGCCTTGCTTCGGATTCCGCCGGGCCAAACGATGAGCTACGGAAAGGTGGCCCAAACGATTGGCCACCCCAAAGCGGTGCGCGCGGTCGGCCAGGCGTGTGGCGCAAACCCGATTCCGGTGTTGATCCCCTGCCACCGCGTCATCGCAGCGCACGGCGCGATTGGAGGGTTCTCTTGCGGCCTTGAACTCAAGCGCCTGCTGCTCGAACGCGAAGGAATCAGGCTTTGAGAGCGCAACTCAGAAGCTGTTCAAGAGATCGATGAGCTTGCGGAGCCGGCCGTAGCTCCGGCGGTCGAACCCGAAGGCGATTCTCGGCAACTCCACCACGTCGTTGTCCTCCATCTCCTCCGGCGTGGCCCCCATCAGGCGAAATTTCTCGCCCGTGACGATGTCCGCAAAATCCTCGTTCAAAGCCTCCAGAGCAGTCGGCGAAGGAGCGTGCTTCAACCGGATGATCAGCAGTTCTTTGACAAAGCGGGTCGAGTGGAAGTTGCGATAAAACCGCGTGATGCACTTGACCGCTTCGTCTGCGTCGTCGGTGATGTGATAAAGGTAGAGATCCTCCGGCGAAATGAGTTCGTTGCGCAGCAGGTGTTCCCGGATGTTTTTGTCCCAGGTCTTCCAATACGTGCCGCCCGGCCGGTCGATCAGGACCAGTGGCATGATCTGGCTCTTCCCGGTTTGCATGAGAGTCAGCGCTTCGTACCCTTCGTCGAGAGTTCCAAAACCGCCCGGAAAGAGCGTGATGGCGTCCGAATGCCGGATGAAAATGAGTTTGCGCGTGAAAAAGTATTTGAACGTGATCAGCTTTTTGTCGCGGACCATGACCGGATTGGGGGCTTGCTCCCAGGGGAGGCGAATGTTCACGCCAAAACTTTTCTCAGGTCCCGCGCCCTCGTGCCCCGCTTGCATGATGCCAGGACCTGCGCCCGTGATCACCATGAAGCCGCTTTCAGCCATCCTCCGCGCAAATTCAACGGCTTGCTGATACTCCGTCTGATTGGACGAGGTTCGGGCTGAGCCGAAGATCGTCACCTTGCGGACCCCGGAATACTGAGCGAACAAACGAAAGGCGTAGCGCAATTCGCGCATCGCCGTTTGCATGACGCGCACGTCGCCGCGGTCCTTCACGTCGTGCAAAAGCTTCAGTGCCGTCTCCAGGATGTCCTCCACCAAGTCCGCGTTGTGCCCCCCACCCTTCAACGCAATCAATTCCTGGAGGCGGCGCTTCAGTTCGATGTCTGTCGATGGTTTGTCCATGCTTCGGGACCTACAGCCCGTCGCCGCCGATGTCCGGCTTGAGCCACGGCGTGCCGGTCCAGTACCAGCGCGAGGCTTTGAGGCTTTCAATGTGGGTGTCGGCAAACGCGACGTTGCTCCGTTGATTGTGGCGGAGGTGCGGCCCGCCCCAGTTCGGATCGCCCGGAGAAGTCACACAACCGGTGCACGGCTCGTCGTTTTGCGGATCATGCACGATCCAGCAGCCCGGTTTTTCCGGCGTGGCCGGTGTGACGCAGAGATTGGGATCTTTGGTGTTCCGAGGACGGCTGCCACCGTCAGTGAGATAAACCGTGGCCGCAGGACGCCGCACATCGGTATCTTTAACCTGACGCCAGATGGTCATCGGCCAGGTCTCCGGCCAATCGCAGCCGCCGAACCGGAAATTGGCGCTGTAATTGGAAATCGATTTGTCCTGGAGGTCGCTCGGGTAAAGCGCAACGGCCTCTTTGAATTTCGGAGTTTTGCTCGGACAGAGAATGAGATTGGTGGTTTGCTGATAGGGCTGGAGGAAATTGAACCAGGCTTTGCGGAAAACATTCGCGCCGCGCACCTGGAACGTGAAACAGTAACGACCATCATGGTCGTCGCCATAGACCCGCGCCGCGATGCTCATCTGCCGGAGGTTGTTGATGCAGCTTGTGGATTTGCCCTTCTCTTTCGCGCGCGACAACGCCGGGAGCAACATGGCGGCAAGAATCGCAATGATGGCGATGACGACCAGAAGTTCGATCAAGGTAAATCCGGCCGTGGAGGTGCGAAGACGTTGAAGGCGCTTCATAGCAGGCCGAACGTTACCTGTGGTCAGGGAAAACTCAACGCTGATTTGCTCGACTGCGTCAGTGCATCCCGAAGTGATTCCGCCCACGTGGCGCAGAGTTGGACTCTGCCGTATCGCCTGCCTGCGCCGAGGCTTCGGCAGGCAGGCCGATTTGAAATCGGCAGCGCGTCGGTCATTCTCAATGCATCCCGCCCAGCCGACGGCCCGCAGGATGCAATCCTGCGATACGGCAGATTACAAATCTGCGCTACGCGCACCGACTCGCGGATGCACCGGCCTGCGTTGTGCCAGTTTCAACTTGCTGATCCGGATGAGCAGGATTGGGCACGAGTCGGCACCCGGCGCAATCGCCCCATAAGTCCAGTTAAGTTATAACCTCTTTCACCACGCGGCCTGCCACATCAGTCAATCTGAAATCACGGCCATTGAATCGATAGGTCAGTTTCTCGTGATCGATGCCCAGCAGATGCAGCACCGTCGCGTGCAGGTCATTGATGCTGACTTTATCCACCGCGGCTTTGTGGCCGATTTCATCGGTCTCGCCGTAGTGCATGCCGCCTTTCGCACCGCCGCCCGCCATCCACGTGGTGAACGCGTGGGGATTGTGATCCCGGCCCGGCTTCTTCGACTTCTGCGAGACTGGCAGACGCCCGAATTCCCCACAACAGATCACCAGCGTGGATTCGAGCAAGCCGCGCTGCTTGAGGTCCGTCAACAGGCCGGCGATCGGCCAATCCGTTTCACCTGCGAACTGGCGGTGGTTCCCTTCGATATCCACGTGGCCGTCCCAACTGCGTTCGTTTTCCATGCCGCCGCTATAAATCTGGATGAAGCGCACACCGCGTTCGACCAACCGGCGCGCCATCAGGCATTGCTTGGCGAAGTGAGCGCACTCTCTGCGTTCGATGCCGTAGAGCCGCTGGATATGTTCCGGCTCCCGCGCGACGTCGAGCGCGTCGGGGGCGGCCATTTGCATACGATAGGCGAGTTCGAAGCTTTCGATGCGCGCCGCGAGTTCGGAGTCGTCCTGGGCGGCTTCGAGATAAGGGCGGTTGAGTTTCTTGAGCAAATCAAGCTGCGCTCGCTGCTGCGAATCGCTCATGCGCTCGTCGCGCGCCAGGTTGTTGATCGGCGCGCCCTGGATATTGAGCGCCGTGCCCTGGAAGACGCCGGGCAAGAATCCGGCGCCCCAGTTTTGCGCATGGCCCTTCGGCACGCCGCGGCCCAGCGTGTCGTACATCACGATGAACGCGGGAAGGTTCTGGCTTTCCGAGCCGAGTCCATACGTCACCCAAGAGCCGACGCAGGGGAAACCCATCCGGCTGAAGCCCGTGTTGATCTGGAAGAGCGCGGGCGAATGATTGTTCGTTTCGGTGAAGCACGAATGGATGAACGCCAGGTCATCGACGTGCCGCACTGTGTTCTGAAAAATCTCCGAAGCCCACGTCCCGGATTGGCCGTGCTGCGCAAATTTGAACGGCGATTTCATCAACGGCCCGACTTGATCGGTGAAAAAGCCGGTCTTTTTGTCGAAGCCTTCAAGCTCTTTGCCGTCGCGTCGGGTCAATTCCGGTTTGTGATCCCAGGTATCGACCTGGCTCTGGCCGCCGTTCATGAAGAGCCAGATCACCGATTTTGCCTTGGCGCGAAAATGAGCCGGATGCGCGAGCAACGGATTGGCCGGAAGGCTCCCGGCGCGCGCGGAGCCGGTCAGCAGACCTTGATCATTCAGCAACGAAGTCAGCGCGAGCAGGCCGCAGCCCGAGCCGGTCCGGCGCAGGAATTCGCGGCGGGTGTAAAGCGACAGAGGCGGCGTGGCGATGAAATGGGGGGGTGCTTTCATTCGATCTCAGCCATGGGAAGTTTGGAACGCGGGTTGGGGTAAACTTCTAGTCAACATAAATAAACTCATTCAAGCTCAGGACTGTCTGACAGAAATCCGTCAGGGCCAGCTTCTGCGCCTCCGATTGGCCTTCGGCTTCATACGACCTGGCCTGGGCTTCGATGAACTGCACGCCTTCGCGCTGTTCCACATCCAGAGGCTCGCGCCCAAGCGCCGTCTTGTAGGCAAGCGCGACCCAGGACTCGGGGTTCGCGGCGCGTTGCGTCAATGCGCGGGCAAAGTGCAGAGCCGCGTTCCGCACGTGCGCGTTGTTCATCATCAGGAGCGCTTGCGGTGGAACGGTCGTGGTCGCACGCAGGCCAAGGCTTTGCAAGCTGTCCGGCCAGTCGAACTGGACCATCCACGGGATGAGTTTGCTGCGCTTCACGGTGAAGTAGATGCTGCGGCGGTTCATCCCCTCATCCAACGAGCCGGCGCCAAACATGCGCGGGCTGAGTTGCCCGCTGACCGCGAGAATGGAATCGCGGATCACTTCGGCTTCCAGACGCTGGCGGGGCCGATGCCAGAACAATCGGTTCTCGGCCTCGATCTTCGCGCGCACCTCATCAGTCTCGGTGCCCTGCAAATAGACGGCGCTGAGCATGACTTGCTTGTGCAGTGGCTTGAGCTTCCACCCATTGCCGATCAGTTCCGCCGCCAGCCAGTCGAGCATCTCCGGATGCGTCGGGGGAGCGCCCGTGGCTCCAAAATCGCTGGGCGTGCTTACGAGGCCGCGGCCGAGATGGTGCTGCCACAATCGGTTGACGATCACGCGGGCGAGCAGCGCTCCGGCGCCGGCGTCCACGTCGGTGATCCAGTTGGCCAGGGCGGCGCGATGGTGCGGGGTGCGTGCCCCTTTGGGCGGTTCGCATCGCCAGCGTGGCTCGCTCTCCTGCGACCGCATCAGCACTTGAAGAAAGCCCGGCGGCGTTTCGCTTTGTTTCTGCGCCAGATCGCCGCGCTTCAAGAGATATGTTTTCTCATAAAAATCCGGCCCTTGCGTGTGCAACCGCACCGCCGGCAAACCTTCGGTGCAGACCAGCGCTTTGACCATCTGCGAATGGGGCTTGCGCTCCAGGTGAGCCTGAACTCGATGATTGAGCTTTTGCCATTCCGGATCGGTCCACCGGTAAATCCGCGACAGCGCCGACTTTTGCGCCTCCGTCCGCTTGTCCGCCGCCTCGGTCAACGCCTTCTGGGCCTCGACAAAAGTCTTGTGCGGGAAAGGGTTTTCCCACAACGCCGGCGTTGGTTCCGAGGTCGTAATCGACAGACGAAACCGGCCCAGATTGTGCCGGTATTCGTCCGGGCCGTTGAAGCGGAGGGTGAAATTCAGAATGGCTCCGCCGTCAAACGCGACCGGATTTTCCATTTCGAAAATGGCCGCGTGATCCTGGCCGACTTTCGCGGAGACCCGCCAACCGGAGCTCCGATCGCCATCGATCGCCGCGGACACGGGGGCCTCCCGTTCCTCATGACTGGCGCGGGCGCGGGCGAATTTGACTTTCTGGCGGGCGGCGTCCTTCTCTTTCGCCGGCACGACGCTCAACTCGAAATCGGTGAGCGCGAAATCGCTGTGGTCATTCCAGCCCGGACCACGCCCCGGCAGGGTGTCGTGGGTCAGCGCTTCGAGCCGAATCGCCGTGATGTTCGTCAGCGGAGTGCGTGCGGAGAAAGTGTAGGCGTTCGGCACCCCGGCGGTGACCTTCACCAGGTATGAATCGTCGGCTTGCCGCTGCGCGCTCGAGATGCCGTAGTAAGCGCTGGAAACGCCGACGTTGTCCGCCTCCAGGGTGAGCCATTCCGGTTGCGGCAATCGCGGGTCGGATTTCAACCAGTGCTCCAATCGCGCCGGCAATTGTTCCTTCTCGAATTGCTCCAAGGCTTCGGCCAGCGGTTGGTGCTCGCGGTCGAACGCGGCCTCAAGTTCGCGCGTGCGGCGGGGATTCAAATCCACGTCGTGATCGCTGCGGACCGTGGTTGTGAACGTGGAGAGGAGCCGGTAGTAATCGGCGGTTGGGATGGGATCGAATTTGTGGTCGTGACAACGCGCGCAGCCGATCGTGAGGCCGAGCATCGCCGTGCCGATCGTGTGGATTTTGTCGTCGAGTTCATCATAGCGCTCCTTCTCGGCCTGGTTCGCGGTGATCTGGGTGGCGTGCGTGCCGGCGGCGAGAAAACCGGTTGCCTTCCATGCTTCGGGTTCGTCGGGGGCAAGCTCGTCACCCGCGATTTGCCATTTCACAAAAACGTCATAGGGCAAATCGCCATTCAGGGCCCGGATGACAAAATCCCGATACGAGTAAGCGAATGGCCGATCGTAATCCTGTTCGTAACCGTGGCTTTCGCCGAAGCGCGCGAGGTCGAGCCAGTGCCGGCCCCAGCGCTCGCCGTAATGCGGGCTGGCGAGCAGACGGTCGATCAGTTTCTCGTAGGCGTTGGGAGAGGTGTTCCGCAGAAAATCGTCCACTTCGTCTGGCGTCGGAGGCAAGCCGATCAAGTCCAGGTAGGCGCGGCGAATGAGTTTCCGCTTTTCCGCCGGAGGGTTCGGTTTGAGGTTGCGGGCTTCGAGCGGGGCCAGAATGAAGCGATCGATGGGCGTGCGGACCCAGTCCGTGTTTTGGACCGAAGGCGGTTCAATGCGGCGGAGCGGCTGGAACGACCAGAATTTCCGGCGCTCGTCGATGTTCATGTTGGGCGCGAGCTTCGGCGAGACGGGTGCCTCTCTCGGGTCCGGCGCGCCCATTTTTACCCATTCAACCAGAACCGCGACCTGTTCGTCCGGGAGCCGCTGCTTTGGGGGCATCCGGGTTTTTTCGTCGGAGGATTTCACGGCCTTGATCAACGCGCTATTCTCCGGGTCGCGCGGCACGATGACAGGGCCGTTGTCACCGCCTTTCATCCATCCCGCGCGCGAGTCGAGCAGGAGGCCGCCCTTCTGTTTGCCGGTTTCTTGCGAGTGGCACTCGTAACAACGCTCCACCAGCAAGGGTCGCACTTTGGATTCGAAGAAGGAAAGTTCCTTTTCGCTCAGTGGAGGAGTTGCGGCCTGCGCACCGCTGAAGAAGGAAGCGAGGCAGACGGCAAACAGGAGGTGACGGCGGGGATCAAACATCATGGCTCTTCGTGTCAGCGCATTCCAACAGTTCCTGGAAATTTCGATTCAATATGACCGGTGAAAGGCGTCGTCGCAACCCTTCGGTTTGAAAATGTGGGGCGGGCTTCCAGCCTGCCAGTTCGAGAGGCATCCTTGCCTCGTCCCAGCGAAGTTGTAAGTAGTCAGTCCTAATTGGGGAGCACACGCGCCCTCGCGGGTATCGACCGGCGCCTCGCCGGTCGAAATGGATGCGTGTGAAATTCAGTCTGGGAAGGGTTCTTCCCTGGAACCGAGGTGGTCGGCGAGGCGCCGACCACAGCACGCGAGGGCGCGTGCCCTCCCCATGGAAAGGGAATAGAGACGCCCTACGCAGATACGCCTAAGATTTGGCGGGCGCGCTGAATCAGCTCCAAACCGCGCTCCGTCTCGCCCAATTCCAAGCACACTTCGCCCAGCGTTAACACCGCCATTCCGCCCCAGAAAGACTGCGTTTGGCCGGTGTTCATTACAGTTTCGAGTTCGGTCCTGGCTTGACAAAGTTCGCCCTGGCGAATCCAGAAAAAGCTCCAGGCAATGGCGGCCAATGCGGCGTCGAACTGCCGTTCGAGTTGCGGGATCGCGGTGGAGGCGCGGTCCAGGTTGTCCGAAAACGCCCTATTGAACAGGGGAAGAAATCCGGGGCTGCGCCCGTGCAGCGACACGGCAAAACGACGCACCTGCTCCAGAATTGTCGCCAATCTCCGACTCATGTCGGCGCGCCAGGCGTTGTGCCGCCGGATTTCAGGTAAACGGGGGCGTCCGGAGCGTGCAGCATCATCTCTCACGCCAACGATCCTTGCGGACACGCTGGCGGAAACCAACCCTTTTGATCAGGCATTCAACGAATTGATGGTGGGAAAACGTTTATCGATTAGCAGGTTTTCACCGCTCTCGGCTATAGAATCGAACGTGACAACGAAATCCGGCAGTGCATCCATAGGTTTTCGGTGCCCCGTAGCGCAGATTTGAAGTCGCTGTATCGCAGGATTGCATCCTGCTGGGCCTCGGCGTGGCCTGGGGCGTTGAGAAGACCCGACACGCTGCCGGTTTCAAATCGGCGATACAGCAGAGTGCAACTCTGCGCTACGGGCGCAGGAATCACCGATAACTTGGGATGCACCGAAATCCGGCTTATCCGGCTTATCCGGCTCGCCAGAGTTTAGGAAGCACGCTACGGTTCACTCGCCTGACCAAACCGCCAACTTTATGAGCTTCCCGCCTTCACCTCCGCGCGAACCCACCTCTTCGCCCCTCCCGGGAGGGGAACTCGCGGTTGCGGACGGCGAGTTGCGAGCGATGCGTAAGGCTTCGGAGCGCGGCTTTTGGAGCCTCATCGTCACGCAATTCCAAGGCGCGTTCAGCGACAACGTTCTGAAAAACCTGGTGGTGTTTCTGATCGTGGCCACGGGAATGTCTCTCAGCGACAAACACCGGATCGGCGAACTGGTCGGCGCGTTGTTCGCTCTGCCGTTCATTCTCTTCTCCATGGCGGGCGGTCACCTCGCGGACCGGTTCAGCAAACGCGCGATCGCCGTCGGCGTAAAAGTATTTGAGATCGCCGTGATGGTGTTCGCGACGGCCGGGCTGGCGCTGAACCACCTGCCGATGCAGCTTGCGGCGGTTTTTCTCATGGGCACGCACAGCGCGTTCTTCGGCCCGTCGAAATACGGGCTGCTCCCGGAACTCTTGCCGGAGAAGCGACTCTCCTGGGGCAACGGCATCCTGGAGTTGGGAACTTTCACCGCCATCATCCTTGGCACGGTCGCCGCTGGAATCATGGCGGAACAGTTGAGGGGCAGTCATCTGTGGTCGGGGATCCTCCTGACGATTCTGGCCGCCCTCGGCTTGATGGCGAGTCTTGGGATCACGCGGGTGCTTCCGGCCGATCCGCATCGAACGTTCAAGCTGAACTTTCTGGCGGAAGTCTGGCGTCAGGTGGGCCTGGTCAAGAACGACCGGCCCCTGGTGCTCGCGCTGATCGGAAATACCTACTTCAACTTCCTGGGCGCGCTCTTTTTGCTGAACATTTTCTTCTATGGTTCAGAAGTCCTGCGCGTCAGTGAAACCAACATCGGCCTGCTCAACGTCGCACTCGCCATGGGGATCGGCACGGGCAGTGTCGCGGCGGGCTATTTGTCCGGAGGAAAAATCGAATATGGGCTGGTGCCGCTCGGCGCAGTGGGCCTGACTGTCAGCGGGATTGCGCTGTCGGTTCCGGGGCTGACCTATTCAGACGCGATGCTGCGGCTTGGATTGCTGGGGTTCACGGGAGGATTTTTCATCGTGCCGATTTGCGCGCTTTTGCAGCATCGCCCGGACAAGAAGAACAAGGGAGGACTTCTGGCCACGGCGAACTGGTTTTCGTTTGTCGGGGTGTTCCTCGCTTCGGCCGCTCATTACGCGTTCACAAGTGTTGTTGGTCTGAGTCCGGAACAAATCTTCCTGGTGGGGGGACTACTGACGCTGGCGGGCGCGGTTTATGCAATCTGGCTGCTGCCCGACGCCCTGCTTCGATTCGTGCTCTGGGTTTTGACGCGCTCGATTTACCGCATCCGCGTCGAAGGCCGCGACCACATCCCGGAACGAGGCGGCGCGTTGTTCGTCTGCAATCATCTTTCGCAAGTCGATGCGCTGCTGCTCCTCGCCTCCACGGACCGCCGCATCCGGTTCCTCATGTACAAAGGGGTTTATGAATTGCCCTGGATCAAGCCGCTCGCCCGAATCATGGGCGTCATTCCAATCTCGTCCGAACTCCGGCCGCGCGAAATGATCCAATCCCTGAAAGACGCGACCGCGGCGATCCAGGCGGGCGAAGTGGTCTGCATTTTTGCCGAGGGCCAGATCACGCGCATCGGACAAATGCTGCCGTTCCGCCGCGGGTTTGAACGCATTATGAAAGACGTGGACGCCCCGATCGTTCCGGTCGCGCTGGACGGCGTCTGGGGCAGCATCTTCAGCTTCGAGCGCGGACGATTCCTGTGGAAATGGCCGCGCCGAATTCCATATCCAGTGACGGTGAATTTCGGGAAACCGATGCCCGCGCACTCAACACCGGTCGAGGTCCGGCAAGCGGTTCAAGAATTGAATGCCGAAGCATGGCGGCATCGGCGCGCGCAGATGGCGCCGTTGCACCGGGCTTTCGTGCGCACGGCCCGGCGGCATCCGTTCCGGTTCGCGATGGCGGACGCACAAACGCCGAAACTCAAGTTTGGCGCTGCCCTGACGCGCAGCGTGTTTCTGGGGCGACGATTGCGAGCCGTTTGGGAAGGGCAGACCATGGTTGGCCTGCTTTTGCCGCCGACGGTTCCCGGCGCACTGGTGAATTTCGCCGCGCTCCTGTCGGGAAAGGTTCCGGTGAATCTGAACTACACGGTTTCCGAAAGCACGCTGGCGTCCTGCGTTCAGCAGTGCAGTTTGAAAACCGTCGTCACGTCGAAGGCGTTTTTGGAGCAGATCAAGCTCAACGTGCCTTGCGAAACCGTGCTGTTGGAGGAAGTTGCGGCGCGACCCGGATTCGCCGAGCAAATCACGGCCTGGCTCATGGCGAAGTTTCTGCCGAGCCCAATGCTGGAAGTGGCGCTGGGCCGCGTTCCCCCTCACCCGTTCCATCTCCCGCTCGGAGGGGGAGAGGGTGTCCGAAGGACGAGTGAGGGGGAGGTTCGGGGAGAGCGGAACCCATCGACTGCAACGGGCGAAAAGAAGGGCGAGCCGGTGGAACAAGCGCGGCCGCAGACTCCCTCTCTTCCCAAGGGAGAGGGCCGGGGTGAGGGGAAGGGGGCGCTGAAATGGCCTGGGGCTGGACAATCGCAAGACCCGCTCGACAACCTGGCGACCATCATTTTTTCCAGCGGCAGCACGGGCGATCCCAAAGGCGTGATGCTGTCCCACTACAATATCGGCGCGAATGTCGAGCAATTGGGCCAGACCTTTGCCCTGGGCAAGCAGGATCGCGTGCTCGGTGTGCTGCCGTTTTTCCATTCCTTTGGATTTACCGGCACGCTCTGCTTGCCGGCCGTCCTCGGGGTCGGTGTCGTTTATCATCCGAATCCGCTCGACGCCCGCGGCATTGGAGAACTCGTCCGCGACCACGGCGTGACGATGCTCCTGGCCACGCCGACGTTCCTGCAGATCTACATGCGCGGCTGTTCGCCGGAGCAATTCGGAAGTTTGCAGTTCGTCCTGGTCGGCGCCGAGAAGTTGCCGGATCGAGTGGCGAACGCGTTTGAAGAGCAATTCGGCGTGCGCCCCTTTGAAGCGTACGGCTGCACGGAGTGCGCGCCGGCGGTCACGGTCAACACTCGCGATTTTCGCGCGGCGGGTTTCCGTCAGGTCGGCGCCAAGCGCGGAAAAATCGGGCATCCTTTGCCCGGCGTGAGCGTCCGGATCGTCGATCCGGACAGCCTCCAGCCACGGCCGGTGGGCCAGGCGGGCCTTCTCCTCGTGCGCGGCCCAAACGTCATGCAAGGGTATTTGGGCCGGGCCGAGAAAACCGCCGAGGTCTTGCGCGACGGGTGGTACACCACGGGCGACATTGCGACGATGGACGAAGACGGCTTTCTCGAAATCACGGATCGCTTGAGCCGCTTCAGCAAAATCGGCGGCGAGATGGTGCCACACATCAAGGTGGAAGAGAAACTGCACGAAGCGGCCGGCGTCACGGAGCAATCGTTCGCCGTCACCGGGGTGCCCGACGAAAAGAAAGGCGAGCGTTTGATCGTGCTTCACACGCTCACGGATGAGCATTTGAAAACGGCCTCGGAGAAATTCGCGCAAACCGACTTGCCGAATCTCTGGAAACCACGGGCGGAGCAGTTCTTCCGCGTCGATAAACTGCCTTACCTGGGCACGGGCAAACTGGACCTGCGGAAGATTCGTGAGTTGGCCGCGAGCTTCGCGAACACCCCGTCGAAGTAGTTCCTCAACGCATTCGGCGATTCAACGCTGCAACGATCTCAGCCTTGTCTATTCAATGCCATTGGGGAATCGCCCTCACCCTAATTGAGCGAGCGCGGATGGCGACCGACCCCGACGGAAACATCCACGTGGCGGGGCTGCGTGGTGACGGCTTGTGGTGCATCCGAGTGGGCAAGGACTTCGAGGAAGGGCGACAGTGGGGGCGCATCTACATTATTGACAACTGGCGCCGCAGTTCCAAAGCGAACTTTCGCCGGGCCGCGTCCTTCTCCAACGACGCGGCAAATCGTTTCACGGCCTGGGCCGCTGCCTGATAGCAGCGGAGTCATCGGACCTCCTGCTGGAGGGGGCGATGAAATCGCTGATGGGGTGCTCGACCATCTTCCCCTCTTTGCCCTTGAGCATCAGAAAAACGTCCACCGGCCCGCCGCTGGGTGGAACGTCAATCCAGCGCCCGGCTTGATCCCCAAGCTGCTGGCGCGTCGCCGGACTTCCAGGTTTGGCGCCCAGCAGCAGGAGCGCCGCGTGAAGATGAACCGGCTTGGCCTCAATCGCGACGATGGACTCATGCTCCTTGGTTCCTTTGGTGCAGGCCACCAACTCCAGCGCGCCTCGATGAAGGCAGACGGAACTTTCCACATCCACGCACCGTTCCTGAACATTGATCGTCACCCCTGGAAACTTGAGTCTGCTCACGGCAGCCGCGGCCGGGGAGTTGGTATGCCCCTCAGTCGATGCGGGCTGGTTGGTGGGAAAGGTGTCGGGGGAAAGTTCGGCCGCTCCGATCACGGCGCCGGGCAACGCCAGCGCCGCCAGCCCTTCTCTCGAAAACAGCACCTCTCATAATTTTCAGACAGGCTCTTAGGAAACCTACCAGCCGAATGCTGGGCACCGGTTGGTGTGCGCCTGACATGGGCGTGAACTGATGGGGTGAAAGTCCCCTGTGCGGGAATTCGGTCAGGCTGGCTCTCATGACGAGGGGCAGATTGATTCAAGCACTAGACAGAAGCAACTGCGGGATCGCGAGGTCCCGTGGGAAGAAAGCCGCAGTCAAACTAACCACTAACGATTCCCAACATATATCCTCCCGCCGCTCCCCGCGACTCATGACGTGGTAAATCGCTCCCGCATAACTCAACGCGGATTTTTCGTGGCACGAACGATAGAAACCCTTGCACACCGGGAACTCTGCATTTCTGCCCAGTTTCTGCCCAGTTTCACGTTGCTATACCTCGCTGATCGGGCAGGCTCCAAGCACCGTGAAAAAGCAAATACCTATCAACTCGCTGCAGCGTGCCTTTACTCTGATCGAGTTGCTGGTGGTGATCGCGATCATCGCGATCCTTGCCTCCATGCTGCTGCCCGCGCTGGCAAAGGCCAAGAGCAAGGCCGCGCAGGCCAAGTGTCGCAGCAACGTGAAGCAGATCGGCCTGGCGATGCTGATGTACGCTGACGACCACGACGACCGCCTGCCCTACGCGTGGTGGTACAACGCCGGCAACGACTCGGCCGACGTGAACAACTTCCACTTCCTGCTGCAGCCCTACTTCGAGGCCCGCAACTTCTCCGCCGGCAGCCGCGACACGAACAGCGGTTTCGCCCGCACGATCTATCCGTGCCCGGAGCGGCTGAGGGAGAACCACTGGCGGCAGTACAAGGACTACCGCCCCGGCGTGCCCGGCAATCCATGGAAGATCAGCTACGCGCTGAGCCAGTACACGCTCGCGGGCTTCCCGCCGGCGGTCACCAGCCCGAAGACGGAGAAGCTCACCGCCATCCCGCGGCCGGCCGACACGTTCGCGGGCGCGGACATGTCGCTCGAGCTCAACCATACCGCGATCATCAACCTCGGCCGCGCCGGCGATGGCACCTGGGACATCGGCTGGCGCCACGGCGCCCGCCACCCGGAGGGCGCGGCGAACCTCCTCTTCTTCGACGGGCACGTCTCATCGCACAACCGCCGCCAGACCAACGGCCTCATCATGAACTTCAAGCAGACAACACCATGAACGGAAACCAACACCACACCACCATCATCGCCATGCTGCTGGCCGGCGCGGCGATCTACCACGCGCACGGGGCGGCCTTCGTCCGCAACCCGAGCTTCGAGAGCAACTTCAACGAGACCTGACCCTTATTGGAGCCGCAAGCGGTATCAGTTGGTCTTCCAAGCGGTGCGGAGTTCATAGAATTGCAGGGAGGTGAACTTCACCGTGCCGCCTTTCGTCGCGGTGGAGAAGGCAAGGTCGCCGGGCTTGGGCTGGAACGGCATGGGCAAGTAGCACAGGCCGTCGCTGCCGAAGACTTCGAGTCCGGTGCGGTCACAATAGATGGTGAGACGCTGCTTGCCGTTCCTCAACGGCGCGGACGCGCGATGGCCGTTGACGGTGAGTTCTTGTTTCTTCGAGTCGTAACTGATCGCGCAGCCGCGGACGTTAAAGGTGACTTCGCTGTCTGCGGTGGGTGTGAACTCGGTGCGCAGCTCCACGAGTTCCGCGTTCACCTTGGCGAGTGGGTTCGGGCTTGCGGGCGTCAGGGTGCCGACTTTCACACGATGGGTTTTGGCGCGCAGTTTCGCGAGTTCTTTCACGGGCGTGAAGGTCAGGCGCGGGCCGTCGGCGGTGGAAGCGAGCTGAAGTTCGAGCGGCACGGTCATGGACTGGTTGAACGGCATGCCTTTCGTCTCGGTCTGGAACCAGCCGATTTGGATGCGGCGTCCGTCCTTCTTCGGGATGCCGCTGAAGGTTTGCGGTGCGTAGAAACCGCGGCCGCGGTGCCCGGGCAGCTTGGAGTGTTCGGGCGTGAACTTCGTTCCGTCGAAAGTGCCGACGGCGTATTCGCTGTTTGCGGCGAGCAAGACCCACTTTTTGTTCGAGGATTTGCCGTCCACGGGCAGTTCGAAGAAGTCCGGGCACTCGAAGAGGTAAGGTTTCCCGACGGCGTCCCCATCGGTGATGCTGGCGAGCGTCCAGTCGCGAAGGTTTGGTGACGTGAGGAAATGAATCGTGTGTTTCTTCTGCCATTCGACGTAGAGCACCATCACCCATTTCTTCGTCGGTTCGTGCCACATGACTTTCGGATCGCGATTGCCGCCGGTGATTTGTTTCACGACGGGATTACCGGAATACTTCGTGAAGTGCCGTCCGTCCGTGCTGTGGGCGATGGCTTGCACGGTGGGATTCCCGGCGGCGGTGTAGATGAGCACGAGCGGCGGCTTGCCGTCCTTGCCGAAGCCGCTGGTGTTCTTCCAGTCGACGACGGCGCTGCCGCTGAACATCGGGCCCATGCCGTCCGGCGCGAGTTTGTCACCGAGCTCCTCCCAGTGAATCATGTCGCGGCTGACGGCGTGGCCCCAGTGCATGTTGCCCCACGGCCAGCCGTAGGGATTGTGCTGGAAGAAGAGATGATACTCGCCGTTGTAGAAGACCATCCCGTTCGGGTCGTTGTTCCAGCCGCGCTTCGGCGAGAAATGAAACTGTCCGCGCAACGGCTCGCGGTAAAGGTTCTCCGCGCCCTTGATTTCCTCGCTCTGCTCGATGGCGCTCAACGCCGCGGAATCTTCCGGCAATCGATCGACTTGCATCGTGACGGTCCTGCCGCGCCAAGCGCTGACGTCCATCGGCGCCCACCAATCCGGCTCGCCATTCGCCAGTCCGATGTCGTTGCGCACCTCCACTCGGCCATCGACGAGCGTGGTGACTTTGCGCGTGGGGCCGTTCTTGATCGGCAGATTCAGGTAACGCTTCTCGATCTTGAAATCGCGCTTGGCGTTCGTGACCAGCCCGGGCGGCTTGCGATCCGTCTGGACGATGTGATCAACATTGAGGTGACCCCAGCCGCCCGTGGCGTTGTCGATGATTTGAATCACCGCGGCCTGTCCCGCGAACTCGCCCACATCCCACGACTCGGGCGCGAGCATTTCGCTGCCACCGGGCTTGTCATTCGGGCCAGTCGCGCTGCGGACGACCTTCCCGCCGACGAGCAAGTTGAGCGCGAGCTTCTCGGTGTTCTTCCCACCGCCGATCAGGAAGCCGATGTAGCGGCGCTCGATCTTGAATTCCGGCGACGTGAGCGTGCCGGTCGTGTTGTCGCTCTTGTAGAACGAGTTCACGAGACCCTTGCCCTTGAAACCATCGACCTGCATTTGCCCCGGCAACGTGCCGCGCGCCGGTCCGGGACCAAACGCTTCGCCGGTCGCCTTCCACGAGCCGTAGTCGGCGCCTTCAAAGTCAGCGATGATAAGGTCGTCCGCCGCGAAGGCGGTAGAAGTGAGCAAAGCACAGAGCGCGGTCGTGAGTCGTATGTTCATGTTACGGATGGTTGTGAGTTTCATTGAAAGCGATGGGAGTGCTTTGCCGCATCCTCGGCCAATGCGATGGCACCGCAGACACCTGCGTCGTCGCCGAGTGCAGGCGGAACGATGTAGCTGGCGATGCCTTCCGCGCTGACGGCAGGGGAGGCGATGTAGCCAGCGAGGGCTTCGCGAAAGGCGGTGCGGAGATTCTCAAAGAACGCAGCTTCGCCGAGTTGGCCGGCTTTCCGCACGCTGCCGCCGAGGATGATTCGGCGCGGCGAGAGCACGCAGGCGAGGTTCTTCAATGCGTGCGCCATGGTGAAAATCACATCGTCCCATGCGGGGTGGTCGGGGGGAAGCTGCTCGGCGGGCAGGCCGGCCCGAGCAGCGATGGCAGGGCCGGAGCAGAGGCCCTCCCAGCACCGACCGTGGAATGGACAAACGCCCGCGAAGTCGTCCCCCGCCCGCTGCGGCACGCCGATGTGGCCCATTTCGGGATGCACAAGGCCGTGGAGCAATCGCCCGCGTGCCATTCCGCCACCGCCGATACCGGTGCCTACGGTGATGTAGATGAAATCCTCCAGCCCGCATGCCGCGCCCCAGCGAGCCTCGCCGAGGGCAGCGCCGTTCACGTCCGTATCAAAACCGAGCGGCCCTCCGGGAAAGGCACGGCGCAGCGGGCCGAGGATATCGGCGTTCTGCCAACCCGGCTTCGGCGTCGTGGTGATGAATCCGTGTGTGGGCGACGTCTCGTCGAGTTTCACCGGCCCAAACGATGCAACACCTATCGCCGCGAGCTGGCAGTGTCTCTTTTCCTGCTCAGAAAACCATGCCACCACTTCGCGCATGAGTGGCTCGGGGTCGTCGCCGGTGGGAAACTGCACGCGCTCGCGGATTCCATCGCCCGGCCCGTTGCCAATGGCGCAGATGAATTTCGTGCCTCCGGCTTCAATCGCTCCGAAAATCTCGTCTCGATTTGTTGTCATGGCATAGACATAGCGTTTCTTTACCCCGGTGACGCTGAGTGTTGGTGACAGCTATTTCGAGCGCGTGAAATGACCTTCGGCAAATTCGAGGAACCGCAGCCAGTCGAACATTTCCACGGAGTGACCGCCCGCGCGATTGTGGTAGCCGACATGGCCGGACGCAACGACACGATCGACCGGCGGAGAGGCTTCGGTGTCGAGGCCGGTCTTCCCGAGCAGCCGATACACCTCGCTCGCGTGGTAGGCGGACAGGTATTCACCGCGCGGATCGGCCCAAAGATCTTCCGCGCCGCTGGCCACGTAAACGGGACGCGGCGCGAGGCAAGCAAGCAACATGTGCTGGTCCACCGGCAGGTCGTCCTCGTTGCGGGCGAACTTCGCCGCATTCCGACAGAGCCAATAGGGAAAGCGCGTTACCATCTTTTCCATGTTCTCGCCAAAGTTCCGCTTCCAGAGTGCCGCGCCGCCGCACCCGCTCTGCGCCAGAATGGCGAGCGCGAACCGCTGGTCCTGCGCACACGTCCACAACGTCGCCTTGCCCATCTTGGAATGGCCCATCGCCGCGATCCGTTTCGCGTCGATGTGCTTGTCGGTCTCCAGGTAGTCCATCGCGCGCGAGGCTGACCAGGAAACGGTGGCGATGACTCCCCACTCGTTGGCTTTCGGGAAACTCTGCCCGGCGCGGTAAAACAGCGGATGCACGCCTTTGAGAAACTCCACCTCGTTGTGCCGGACCAGTTCGCTCTGCGGCACGACGACAAAGCCAAAGCCTCGTTTGAAGAATTCGCCGAGCGGCAAGCCGTTGCGCGTAAAGCCCGGCTTGTCGGGGTGTGCGTCGTGTCCGTCGTCGCGCGTCCCGGCGAAACTGTGCAACAGAAACGCCGGGGCAGGCTTGCCGACTCCGTTCGGAGTGAAGACCAGAATCTGCATCTCCGCCGAGCCCTTCGCGTTCTCAAACTTGATCCGGACATCTTTCCGCGTGGCCTTTCCGCCCATGTAGCCCTCGTCCTTCTTCACGACTTCAAAGGTCGTTCGCACCGGCGATTCCGGCTGCGGCACGACGCCGTAAACCAGGTTGCCGAACAGCGCCATGATCTGCGGGCGGCGGATGTTGAACCATTCCTCCGGCGTGGTGATGGGCTTGCCCTCGGCGGAGACGAGAATAGGCGGCAATTGATACGGCGGCACGCTGGCCTCGTCACGAATGACGTCGAAGTCGTGGTTCTTTGGCTCGTCGGCCATGACGGCCATGACGGCCAAGGTGAGGAGCAGCGTTCCTGCGATCACTTGAAGGAGAGGGCCACGCGTATTCATGGTATTCATTGGGATAGGCTTATCGAGAGGTTGGCAACTGGACGAGTGTGAATGGCATCGTCGCCGCGCCTGTGACGGTGCCGGCTCCCCCGAAGTGCGCGGCGCGGTTCATTGGGCGTGGAGCCACGGCAGCACTTTCTCCGCCCACTTCGCCGCATGAACGCGCAGACCCTCGTCGCTGAAGTGAACGCCGCTGCCATCTCGCTCGCGGAGCTTGCCTTTCAGCGCATCGGAGTCGGGACCTTCGAGTGCGATGCCATCTTTCCAAAGCGAAGCCTGCCCGGCGCGGATGTCATCGCTGCCTTCATCGCCGGGCGCGTGATAACTCGCCTGCGCGACGAACCACGGAGCGTTCCAGCCAATGGCGCGACGCGATTCGCGGATGATTTTCTTCAGATACTCCCGGTAAAGCTTTCCCGGCAGCGTGCGAGTCGCGTCCTTTTGATTCGCATCGCTCTCGCCCTGATGCCAGAGCACCGCGCGGAAGCCCTGCAGGCCCGCGGACTTCATGCGCGCGATGAACGCCTCATACGCCTCACCCTTGCTGGTCCACTGGCCGGTCGGAAGCTGCTCGACGCGGCTCACCAGCGTCGGCGGATTCGGAAACGTCGCGCCTTTCGGCAACCACTCGCGCACACTCGTCGCGCCGATGCCGCACGCGATGATGCCCACTGGCACGTTTTCATTTTCGACCACCGCATCCGCGAACGCCGGAGCGAAACTGCCGCCACCACCGCTCGCGCCCGGCTGCGGATCATCCGCGATGCGCCACTCCTTGCCGTCGAACGCCGCCACGCGCCGGGACTTCGTCGTCTGCCTTTCCTCGCCATGATTCGCCGAGTTCGACTGCCCCGCGATGACAAACACCTCGCCGATGCCCACATGCGCCACGGTGCCGAGAGCGGCTTCTTTGCCGCCGCGCGACACCCGCACTTCCAACTTGTACCAACCACCCGCCGGAGCCTCGACCGTGCCGGACACCTTTCGTCCCGAAACCGAACCGCCCGCACGCAGCCACTCGGTCTCCTGCTGCTCACCCACGAGCCGCGCTTCAATGCTCACATCAGCCCCCGCCACCCCCTCCGACAACTCACCCGCGATGCGCACCCAGCCTTTGCCCGGGCGGCTGCGCTGCATCACCGCATAGTCCAGCGGCGAGGTCAGTGTGAGTTCGGCTGCGTGGCAAACAGCCAGCGGCGCGAGGAGCAGGGCGGTGGGGAGGGTGAGGGTGGGTTTCATGGTCTATTCCTTGTGGTTCCTTTATCTCTTCTCAAACAGCGGTTTGAGTCTGGAGGCGTAGGTGCCGTAGCCTGCGGGCGAGAGATGGATGCTGCCCGGCGCGAAGAGTTCTTTCTTCAGCGTCCCGGCGGCGTTGGTAAAGTCGGGCCAGAGATCAAGCATGCGCACTTTGGGGTCGCTATCGAGCTTAAGCGGGTCGAGAGCGGTGTTGGTCTTCTTGATGTCCTTGTAGAAGCGATTACCGGGAGCGTGCGCGGGCAAAATCTTCGCGAGCACGAGCGGCGTGGCGGGAAACTTCTCGCGCAGATTCTTCACGCACATCTGGATGCCGAGCGCGGCGGCTTCGATGCCCGTCTCGGGGGTGAAGAACATGTTGTTGTTGCCGATCATGAGCACGATGGCCTTCGGCTGGAGTCCCTCGACGTCGCCGTGATCGAGACGCCAGAGCACGTTCTGCGTTTTGTCACCGCCGATGCCGATGTTCACGGCCTTCAGCTCAGGAAAGTTCTTCTTCCACGAATCGCCCCACTGGATAGTGATGCTGTCGCCGACGAGCAGCACATCGCATGGCCCTTTGTTCTCCTACACCGTCTTCACATGCGCCTCGTGCAGTTTCAGCCACGCATCACCGCCAAAAAATCCCGCTGTCGGCACCTGCGGCCAAAGCTGCGGCAGATGCTTGTTCGACTCACGACCCGGACGGCGGTCGTGCTCGGCCTTTTCCGTGATGTAGGCGCGTTCCTCCGCCGATGGCGGGCTTGGCCACAGGTGCGGCGGTGAGAGTGGGGACGGCCAGCGGCGCGAGCAGCAGGGCGGTGAGGAGTGTGATGTTGGTTTTCATGGTTGTTCCTTTTGCTTCCATTTGATTCGTCCGTTCCAGTCATTGGAAGCCGTCAGGTCGAGCTTTTCCAGTGCTTGGAAAGAGCCGGCGCTGATTTTTCCGAACCTTGGAACTCTCGGCGAGTTTTCCTTGGCCTGCAGCGCGGCTAGCGGTGCCAGCAGCAGGGCTTGGCGGCAACAATGCATACCCAGTTCACAGGCTTCATCATAGCGGTGAGTATGTCGGGAATCATGAAGGAACACAAGGTGCCGATTTACACCCCGCTTAGGGATCCGAATCCCCATGATGTGCGCTGACAAGGATAGCATTGCCTCTGCTTCACTCCGCGGGCGGAGCCTTGGGAATGACCCAAACGTTGATATCGCCGAAGCACATGGTGTGAGGATCGAGCACCCACTCGCCGGCGTCTTCGGAGTAGGCCAGCGTGCGGCTCCAACTTTCGTTCAAGGCTTCGACCGGACGGGATCGAGTCGTCGACAGTTTCAGTCCCTTCAACCGCAGTGTCACGTCGCTGAACGTGCCGCTGTTGTTGCTGACGATCAGGTAGTTGTTCGTCTCGTCCTCGAGCGCGAGGGTGGTGACGTCCGCCACCGAGTCGGTGAGGAAGGAGCGGGTGATTCCCTCGTGATTGTGACGGACGGTGAACGGCGGCTTTTCGTAGCTTTGTTCGAAGGCGGGGATCAGCGACCGCAGCTCCGCGTGCAACCGCTTCACATTCTCGGCGATGGCGGGCGACTCGGGGAACCCCATCGTCCGAATCCAATGGAACACGCCCCACGCACCGACGGTGAAGGAGGAGTAGGCCATGTAGCGCGTCTCGTCATACAGGGGGTTTCTCCAGACGGGCTTTTGCCCGGAGTCCAGGCAATAGGGACCAACGCCCTGCATGCACGGTGAGGGATTCCGGAGTTGGGCGTGGTCACGGAGCGACTCAACTCCGTGAGCCATGGACCACGCCATGATGAGCGGCCCCCAGTCGCCCCGGTGTCCGAAATACGCCTGCTCCTTGTCGAGGGGGTAGCGATCCACCTGAAACGAATCCACCGCCGGCAGAAACTCGGTCCAACTGGACAGCGGCACCAGGTTGAAGACGACGGAGATCATGTGATCCGGATTGGGGTCCCATGTCCGCAGCGACTGTCGGGCGGCTTGGAGGCTGCCGGCAAAATGCTTCAGGCGCTTCTGTCCCGGCACGCCCAGCGAGAAGCCCGCCCCGTATTCCGGTTCGTCGTAGAGTTGGTAGCCGAAGAGCGCCGGATGATCGTGAATGGCGCCCACCCATCGCCGCTGGCGCTCGAGCATGTCGGCGTCATTCCTCATGTGCGCCTTCCAGGGGCCGCTGTTCTGCACCAGCACACGGATCTGGCGCTGTTGCGCCTGATCGAGATACGTCCGCATTCTCCGGATGTTCTCCTCCGTTTGTTCGTCGGTCTTGGTGTCACTGGGCCCATTGACAAACAACACCAGGTTGGCTCCCTGCCGCGCCAGCTCGTCCAGATCCTTCTCGTCGCTGGCGTAGCTGAACCAGGCGAGGGGAAAGAACGGCTTCTTCGTCAAAGGATCGCGCCAGGGCCTTCGGGGGAAATCAACGACGGCGGAAGTTTGCTCCAGGGCGGGCGCTTTCGACACGGTGATCGGAGACCCGGGCACGGCAGCCGCGATGCGGAAGCCGATGCCTCCTTCATCCGAACGAGAGGAATGGGCCAGGTTCGGCATGGGAATGTTCCGGCCGGCGTCGTCCGTGTCGAATGACCCACCCCAAACCGAACGGAGAAAGGGTGGTTTCAATCCCTCGGTCCATTCGGCCACGTTTCCCGCCTGATCCAATGTTCCATAGGCACTCGGAGACTTTGGGAACGAACCGACCTCGAGGAAGTAGTAGTTGGTGTCGAGATGTCGGTCGTCCATCCAGTTGGCGGCATTGATGGACGCCCGATCTCGGCCCGGCTTGGCATCGCTCCGAGTCGGGTATTTCCAATAGCCCGGGCCACTGGGCTTTTGCGCGTCGTAGTACGCCGCCTTGTACCACTCGTCGTCCGTGGGGACGAAGAATTTCGCGCCGGGGTTGCGCCGGATGCGACGTCCGTCGGTGCCGGTGTATCCGTTCAGGGTGTAAGCACCCGTTTCGGTGTCGCCGTCGCCTTGTCCGTTGTGCAGCCAATTGCAGAAGCGGCAGGCATCCAGAAAACTCACATGCGTCACCGGGCGATTGGCGAACTCGGGCACAACGGTGTGACGATAATCCCCTTTCTCGCCCGAGCGGCGGATCTCGCAGCGGGCGCCATCGCCGGAGCGGGACTTGTCCATGTCATTGTTCCAGAGGTTGCCGTCCAAATCGGCCTTGGCCTTGGCGTTGAGGAACTCGACGTATTGGGCGGTCGTCACCTCGTGCTTGCCGATCTGGAAGGGATAGGCAACGGCGCCAAAGCCATTGCTGTCCGCGGTATTGCCGGGGTCGCCCACCGTCACCAGCTCGAGGCTCTTGAGGCCGGCGGGCAGGTGGAATACGTCGGCTGACAAGGCGCGGGCCAGGCTCAGGACGGCCAGTAGGGAGAACATTGAGACCTTCTTCATGGGTTACTCCTTCTGTTTCGGTTCTGGGTCACGATACTAACAAGCATGTCGACAGGGTAGCCACTCAACGGCAGCGAGTCCAACAACCATAGCCGTGCGCCGGGTTTAAATCGCACTCAACGCAACTCACTTTTTCGAAACAATGAACTCCTGGGCAAGGACGGCCTGGCGCGGCCGGCCCCAGGGGTCGGGCACATCCCACTTGGTATAGGCGTAAATGAACCGATCCGGTCCGGTAACCACAAAACTTCCATTGCAGCAGGAGTTCTCGTGACGCTGCCACCGCCAGGGCTTTACCAGGGTCACGTCGTTGCCCCACGTATCACCGTTACCGTCGGCACAGAATGTGAGAAAAACGCCTGGACGCTGGTAGGAAAAGACACCAATGCCATTGGCAAGCATCACACCCAGCGGATTCACACCGGGCAGCCGGATAGCTCTGGGTTTCGACCACGTTTTGCCTTCGTCAGTCGACTTGGTAATAATGAGAGGACCTCCACCAGAAGCGAAAGGCCCGTCATGCCGGTAAGCTGCTACCCAGGCGCCGTTGGGGAATGCCATCAGGTGAGAACGCCGAGTTGTTTCCTTAGGTAGAAATGGCCACCAACTTACTCGCGGGATCGTCCCGGCGACTTTCCAGGAGCGCCCGCGATCGAAGCTGCGCCAGATTTGATGGTTCTCGCCTTCCGGATGCATGCTACCGTCCGGACGAATATCCGACATCACCGCTTCCCGCCAAACGGCAGTTATCATGGAACCATCTCGCACGTGGACGATATGGGCCTCGGACGTCATGATGGGTGAGGGCAACGTTCGCCCAATCAGAAGATCGGGGTCCCAAGTGGCCGTCTCGCGGGTCCACTGCTCCTGTCCCGGTTTGCGGGTATAGATGGGAACGCCTTGCTTTTCTTTGGGCAGATCTCCCAATCGGTAGCGTCCGTTATAGGTTTTGAGACTCAGCCCGGTAAAGTCAATCGGCTGCAAGTCCCTATCCAGCGGCCCCCGCAGTTCTTCGCCATCAGCAAGACGCAGGGCGATTTCGGTGGCCGGCCGCTCACCGGCATCGTCATAGAGAGCGAGATGCCGCCAATTCTTGCCCTGGTCATCGGACACGTAATAGGCATACTTCCGACCTTCGGGATTGTCTCCTCCCACAAAGACCTGAACCACCAACATGCCTCCCCTGAGCTTGGCGATCTGGGGAAACATGTATTGGCCCCAGCGGCCTTGACCCGCCAAGGTCCCGCCAAGGTGTGCCAATCGAGCTCTCTCACCGTCAGTATCTGCCGCATCACCCTCCGGGGCCCACATCACCACCCGCGGCTCGCCCAGGATCACGTTCACCCCCGCGTCCGGCGCCTTATCGGCCGTTGTGGCCTCAGGCAAATATTTCTTCATTATCAGCCTGTATACAGAATCAAGCGCCTTACGGCGTCGGCTCAGCGGTATCTCGCCATCCAGCCCCTGAATGCCCTGTTGCCTGCCCCACTTGAACAGTGTCTCCTCTCTTGCCAAACTGTGTGACATTACCATGGGATGCCCGCGATAGTTCAGAAAATCCTCAGCGCTCTGGCAGTAGCCCTCCAAGGATTCCTCATAAGCCACTTTTTCCGCCTCTGCAGGCGCTACGCCGCCGACGGAAGTCGTATCCCAGATCACATCGGCCGCGGCGACCGAAGCCGTGCCCCATACCGCCAGCAGCACGATCCCCATCGTTTTCTTTAACGAACTCATAGATTGCACGCCTATGACTGGGCTCCACGCTCCAAGTCAGGGCCTCACTCGATAGAAGCGCTGATCACCCGTGGCGGCAAGGTCGATGGTTGCGCGGCTCTCCGTGCCCGCATTGACGCTGGCGGAGGGTTCCAGTCGATGAGATTGGCGGAGACCCACACGGTGTAAGTCACTCCTGGCCGCAATCCTTCGAGCTGGAGGGGGCGCGTTGCGCCGGGATCCGACGGGGGCAACGAGAGAGCAACTCCGGGAGCACTCAGCGCGAACCGATCCAGGCGGAACCGATGCGCACTCGCGGCAGGAGTGGCAAAGGCGTTCTCGACCTGGGCGATGCCGGCTTCGTCCACAACGA
>Ga0233424_10000608_pt1 | contig 42184 bp, 30 predicted proteins | sample Watercolumn_Towu_FD_181011 | JGI IMG/M metagenome (GOLD analysis project Ga0233424, IMG submission 181011) | Freshwater microbial communities from Lake Towuti, South Sulawesi, Indonesia - Watercolumn_Towuti2014_125_MG | ecosystem: Environmental > Aquatic > Freshwater > Lake | place: Indonesia...
TGGCGTGGCTCAAGGCTGCAATGCCAGACTTGGTGGACCGGCTGATTCAAGAATCCAGCCCAAGGGGCGCGGGCAGCTTGCCCGCAAGTTTTTCCAGAATCTCGCCGCACCCCCGCGCGGACAGGCTGCCCGCGCTCCTTCTTGAATCAGCCGTGGACTGGTGGTCGCGCAAACCGAACAGGATTTACAACCTGTGGTGTTCCGTTCATGATTCTCGGCGTTGGGCTCCCGTAGCTCAAATGGATAGAGCAGCGGTTTCCTAAACCGCGGATCCCAGTTCAATTCTGGGCGGGGGTACCAAGGGAGTGTTCAATCGTTAAGTCGTCGAATCGGATGCCGTTCGATTGGGATCGGGGAAAGATTTGCCGAGAACTTTTTTCCGGAGTGGACCTGGGCAAGTGTCACCAAGCAAAGAAACCCGCAGGAAAAGCCAGGTTTTCACGAAATAACTGCCTGGCATTCATGTTGCTTGGCCAAACGGGGCGAGTGGAAACTGTGCGTGGATCACTCAGCAGCGACACCCGCCGACGAACTAAGCAAAAGCCGTAACAGATTATGGTCATCCAGACGAGCGTTCAAACAGCCACTGGCGCAAACGCCGGAACATCCGTCCATGCCAAGCCCAATCGGAAAGGCACCCCCGCCGACGACCGGCCGCCTTCCGATAAGGACGAAGTGGCCATTTTGCCGCGCGGGACAAATCGGCTGTCCTCGACGTTCCCTCCAATTTCCGACTCTCATGGCGCCGAGGAAGTCACCGAGTTTCTCCGCCATCACATTCTGACCCGCCCTGCGGCGTCCATTTCGGTCCAGGCCAATTCCCGGCCTCAAGCGGTGTTTGAGCTTCTGGACGGGATTTTCGAAAGCTAGTTTCTTCCATAATCCGGAGCCCTCGCCGAAACAGGACTTTCCGATTTGACGTTGCATATGCAGCGTCAAATTAATTGGCCGACGGCACGCATTGCGCCCTTGCGAATCCAGCCTGGATTTTCGAATCGTGTTTCCTGGCGCAAATCCTAAAGTGCGCGGGCATGACACCGTTTGCCGAACCCCTTCTCCAGCCCATTGGATTCCTCTGGCTTCTCCATCTTCTCGCGGCGCTTTGGATGATCCGAAGCCGCAAATGGCGCGAAGCGACCTTTTGCGCGGCCATCGCGGCCGTCATTTCAATTGTCGGGAGTACCCACTTCCCGGCTCGATTGCTGGCCTCCTTGGAGAGGCCTTACGCCAAGCAGAACCTGACAAACCTTCCACCTTGCGACGCCGTGGTGATGCTTGGCGGCATGCTCAACGCATCAAGCGGCGATCTTCTGGGTTTTGACTTTGGCGAGCCTGTGGACCGGGTTCTCACCGCTGTCGAGGTGTTCAAGCAGAAACAAGCGAGCGTTCTGATCCTGGGCGGCGGCGGGGGAAAATCGCGATTGCCGCCCGGAGGGAAATGGAGCGAAGGGGAAATTATGAGGGCGTGGCTCGCCAAACAAGGCGTGACCGGGACCAACGTTTTCCCTCTGCGCAACTGCGCCAATACTCGTGAAGAGGCCGTCGAAATTGCGGCTCTGGCGAAGGAACGGCAGTGGAAACGCATCCTCCTTGTGACATCGGCCTATCACATGAAGCGCGCCGGGGGATTGTTTGCCAACGTGGGAGTGCCGTTCGAGCCGGTCGCGTGCGATTTCGTCGGTCTGGCCACGCTGGAGAATCAGAAGCGATTCAGTCCTTTTCCAAAGACGGGCGGCTTTCACCATCTTGATCTGTTCCTGCACGAGTGGTTTGGCTGGCTTTATTACCGTTTGCGAGGCTGGGTCGAGAGCCACGAGAGCCATCCCGAACGATAAGTCTGCTTGGTCTGAGCGACCGCTGGAATATACTCTCGACACGGCTCTCCAACGAATGGACAGAGTTGTGCCCATGCCTCCTAGAAACATAGATCGACACGCTATGCTCAGCTTCAGAATTCTACTGGCCGCCGGCTCTCTTGCATCCTGCCTGGTCGGCTCGCTTCAAGCCGATGTGGTGATTGAGGGCGCGGTGAAATTTTCGCCTGCCAAAACGCCGGCTGCGGCAGCGGCCCGGTATCAGCAAAAGGCAGGTACGGTTGCTCCGCCATCGCCGCCGGTCGCGGTGGTTTATCTGGAAGGAGCCTTCCCGGCCAAGAGTTCGGGTTCTTCGGCAGCCGCCGAAATGGTCCAGAAGGATTATCAGTTCATGCCGGGAACTCTTGCCGTCCAGAAAGGCTCCAAAATCGTGTTTCCCAATCAGGATGATGACTACCATCACGTGTTCTCCTACTCGAAGACGAAGGAGTTCGACGTGGGGCGATATCGCAAGGGGGAAACCACGCCTTCCGTGACCTTCGACAAAGCGGGCATCGTGCGCGTCGGGTGCGAGATTCACGAGCACATGCGGGCGTGCATTCTCGTGCTCGACACGCCGCACTTCACAACAACCGATCCCGGAGGGAGGTACGGCTCGAATTGAAGAACGTCCCAGATGGAAAGTACACGCTCAAAGCCTGGATCAATGAAAAGACTACCTGGGAGCAGCCGGTGGAACTGAAGGACGGCGGGACGCTTCAGGTCGATTTTCCCAAGCAGTGAGCGGCGTCTCGTCCGCTACCGGTTTCCATGATTCCCGCGCTCAGTTTCCGGATTAAGCTCTTGCTGGCGATGTTGCTGCTGGTGGTGGGAGTCACCGGCGCAACGCTCTACGTCGCGCAGAAGAAAAACCAGGAGACCTTCAAAGAATTCTTCACAAAACTTTTCCAGGAACAGACCCAGGCTTTCACGGAAAAACAGGAGAAAGTCGTGGAGGGCATCAAGCAAAATTGCGCCTTATTAGTTCGATCCCCTCGCGTCCAATTCGCGTTGCAGGAGGCGGAGACGGGGGATAGCGAGCAACTGTATTTGGTCGTCAAATCAGAACTGCAAACCCGCGCGAGGATCCCGGGCCTGGTTGTGAACACCCATGCCGATTATGCGACCTTTTACTTCTTCCTGAACTCACGCGGCATGGTCATCCCCCCGCCGGATTCCTTCCAAGAATTGAAAGCGCTCGCCAACCAGCGCAATCTGCCGCAACGGCTGAACCGGGTCGGCCACGCCATTACAAACGTGGCGGATCAGCTCGTTGGATTCGTGACCACGGAATCGCCGTCCGGCGCGTTACGGCTGGAGCAGACTGTGTTCGCGCGCGTGGTGGACACGCAAACAGACGAATTCCTGGGCGCGCTCGCGCTGGGATTCCCCATGCCGAACCTGGGGAAAGAGGAAAAGGGCGAACACAAATTCAAAGCCGGCATCCTCTTTGAAAACCAAATCTATTCGCAGGCCATTCCGGAAAACCTGCGTACCCGGCTCGCCCAAGGGATTGGCGAGCGGATGAAACTTCCTCAAGCATCAGGGCAGGACTTGATCGAGACGATAGGCAACGAGCGACATGGCATCTTCTACGAAGCTTTGAATCCCGATCCCCGTTTCCCGACGGCCTATTTGGTGGCTTTGATTTCCATGAACAAGGCGTTGGAATCCGAACGGGATCTGCGAGGGAGGATTTTCTTCTTCGGCGGGGTGGGACTGATGGGCGCACTGATCTTGAGTTTGCTGCTTTCCCATGGCTTTTCGACGCCGATTGAGGATTTGGTCAAAGGAACCTCTGAAATCCAGCGCGGCAATTTCGGCGTCAAAGTGCCAGTGCGCAGCCGCGACGAGATCGGCCGCCTGGCGCAGTCGTTCAATGAAATGGCCGGAGGCCTGGCCTTGAAGGAAAGATACCGAAGCATCCTCGACAAGGTTGCCGATAAAGGCGTGGCCGAGGAATTGGTCAAAGGCGCCGTGGTCCTGGGCGGCGAACAACGGGAAATCAGCGTGCTTTTTTGCGACATTCGCGGCTTCACGCCGCTGACTCAAGGAATGGACCCGGCCGAGGTCATCCGCATGCTCAACGAACATTTCACACCGCTGACACGCGTCGTTTATGAGCACAAAGGCATCGTGGATAAATTTGTCGGTGACCTGATCATGGCGTTCTTTGGCGCGCCGAAAAGCTCCGGCAACGACTCCTTGAATGCCGCGCGTTGCGCGCTGGACATGCTTCGCGAGCGCGAGCGGCTCAACGAAACTTCCCAATACAAGATCAAGATTGGCATTGGCGTCGCTTCGGGTCCCGCGCTGGCTGGCAACATGGGGTCAAGCAACCGGCTCAATTACACCGTGCTGGGCGAGCGCGTGAACCTGGCCTCGCGTTTGTGTGGAAAAGCCGGGCGCATGGAAGTCGTGATCGATGAAACGACTTGCCAGCGCTTGAAGGAGATTGCGGTCACGGAGCCGTTGCCGGAGCTGGAGCTCAAGGGGTTCTCCATCCGCATTCAAGCCTACAAGCTACTGCAAATTCATTCTCCAAAAACTGAGTTATGAAGCGATCTATGTGGACTCACCAGGAACTGGAACGCCAAACCCCGATTCGGTGTTTCCTGTTCCCAAAAGCCCGACTCACGGCCCTTGAAACTCGCCCTGCCGAGACCTCTATGGAGTGCGCCGGCGGAGCGCAGCGGCGACGGCGCTTTGGCGTGGGCCGCGCCTTCCGGTCTCGAAACCAAAGCGGGGTCGCGCTGCGCTCGCCCCCGCACTCCATAAGGTCGCCGGTTGTGGCCAGGTGCGTGGAGAGCCTCCAAGATTGCGAAATCGTGCATTGGGACCATGAACCAGCAAGGCTCGGAGCGCGGACAGCCCTGTCCGCGCGTAACCACGGAAAGCAACTCGCGGACATGGCTGTCCGCGCTCCGAGACACAAGTTCACGGGAAGTTTCTGGAGCGGTCTCATTCTTTTGGCGAGTGCGCTTCACTTGCCCTGCGCGTCTTTGCGCGCTCAAACCGAGTGGATCGAGAAGCTGGACCAATCCCTCTCCGTTCAGTCTGGCAACGGCTGGTTCCGCTCCGACCTGAGCGGACTGATCGATCTGGAACTCTACTACATCGACCAGAAACCACCCGGCCTGGTTTTCAGCGACGCGCCGCTTTCTTCAGCCCGCGTCTCTCGCTCTTCCTGGACACGCAATTCGGCCCGCATTTCTACACGTTTGTCCAGGCGCGTTACGATCGCGGGTTCGATCCGGGTTCGCGCGAGGACGGCGATATTCGGTTGGATGAATATTTCCTGCGCTACACGCCCTTCGAGGATTCACGGCTGAACTTTCAATTTGGCAAATTCGCCACCGTCGTGGGGACCTGGGTGCTACGCCACAACTCGTGGAACAACCCGTTCATTAACGCGCCGTTGCCTTACGAAAACGTCCTTGTCATCACGGACCACGTTGCGCCGGCCAGTCCCGCGGCGTTCCTGGCCCGGCGCAACAAATTCGACGATAAACGCACCTGGGTTCCCGTGATCTGGGGACCTTCCTACGCGAGCGGCGGATCGATCTTCGGGCGCATCGACAAATACGAGTACGCCTTCGAGGTGAAAAACGTCGCGCTCTCATCGCGTCCGTACGCCTGGGATGCCCGGCGCCATCCGTGGGAATCGCCACTGGTGAGCGGAAGAGTGGGATATCGGCCCAACGCGATGTGGAGCGTGGGGGCGTCGTTCAGCCATGGTCCTTATTTGCTGCCTCCTGATCAACCTCTCTTCGCTGGCGGTCCGATCAAAGATGAATTCAAGCAAACGACGATCGGCCACGACATCGCGTTTGCCTGGCGCCATTGGCAGGTCTGGGCAGAGGCGTTTGCTTCTCGCTTTGAAGTTCCGAACGTCGGCGACGCGGACACGCTGGCCTATTACCTCGAGGCCCGCTACAAGCTCACTCCGCGCGTGTTCTTAGCCGGGCGTTGGAATCAGCAATTCTTCGACAAAGTGCCCGCCGGAGCCGGAGGAAGCCAGCGGTGGGATCGGGACATCTGGCGCATCGAAGCCGCAGCCGGGTATCGCTTCGACCGGCATCTCCAGTCCAAAGTTCAATACAGCTTCAGTCATCAAAACGGGCCGCTTCAGCAAGGCGAGCAGCTCGTGGCGGGACAGATCACCTTGAAGTTCTGACTTCGTTGGAGTCGACCGGTTCAAACCGTTGCAGACCAAACGCCGCGCCCACATCAATCGAAAAACGGGAAAAGCTTCTTCAAGGTTTGTTTGTTGGCCGGACTGCCGTACTCGCAAACCTCGTAGGCTTCCGCATGACTGACCTTCTCACCGTTCTCCTTTCCATACCATTCGACTAGCTGGCTCCGAAAACGGTCGGCGATGCCCCGGCTGCGGTTGGCGAATCCATCGCGCACTTGTTTGTGGCGTTCCTTCTGTTTGGCCGGGTCGGTCGGCATCAGGTGAGGTCCGCCGTTCGCCCCGCCTTCATAAAACTGGGACACGATGCCGCAAATGGCATCGAGTTTCTTTTCGATCACGGGATCGATGGAGATGACGATGTCCGGCTGAAACGGATTCGGTTTCTGGAAACGATCCGGATAGTAGAGGAAGACCGGGTTATTCTTCAGCGGCGCAACGTCGGGCACAATGAAGGGCACCGTGACCATGTAGGCCGCGTCCTGCACCAGGACTCCGGTGTAGCGATGGTCTGGGTGGTAATCGTTGGGCCGCGGTCCCATCACGACGTCAGCCCGCCATTCGCGGATCAGCCGTGTGAGCATCCGCCGATACTCCAGCGTCGGGAGAAGTTCGCCATCGTGGATGTCGAGAACCTCCGTCGTGATCCCGAGAAGCTTGGCGGCGGCTTCGACTTCCGCTTTGCGCCGCAGCGCCAGCGGTCCGCCCGCTTCCCGCCAATGCCCGATGTCGCCGTTGGTGACCGAGACGAATTTGACGTGATGCCCTTTGGCGGCCCACATCGTGGCGACACCGCTGGCTTGGATCTCGCAGTCGTCCGGGTGCGCGCCGAAGCAAATGATGCGCAGCTTGCCGTCGTCGGGCGGCGAAGCGGCCAAAGCAGTTCCAGGAGCCAGAGTCACCAGCGAACCCAGGAGAGTTCCTGCGCAAATCAGGCGTGTGGCGGCCAACGACGACAGTTTTGTCTTCATGAGAACCTTTCGTGGATGAGGTTTAGAAAAAAACACAACCAAACCGAGGGTTGAATGTGCGAAATTACTAGGACTGGCGATAATCGCCGTCAAAGGAAATCCGAACCCAAACGGCAGACCGGCAGGACTGCCCTACCGGTTGCTCAGGAGGTTTCGAGCAAAGGCAAACTCTTCCACAACGTTCCCCTTAATCAAATGCTCCTGAATGACCCGCTCCAACACTTCGGGTGTGCAGGAGTGGTACCAAACGCCTTCCGGATAAACCACGGCGATGGGGCCGCCGCAACAAACCCGCAGACAGTTGACCTTGGTCCGATAAACGAGCGGTTGCGGGCCCACGAGCCTCAACTCTTTGAGCCGCGACTTCAGGAATTCCCAGGATGCGAGGCCTGTCTCCTTTGAACAGCAGTGCGGTTCGGTTTGATCCGCGCACAGGAAGATGTGCCGGGAGAATTTCTCCAGTCCAAGCGTCTCCGTGACTTGCTGGAGCTGCGGATTCACTTCGACCTTGCCTAACCCCGCTTGAATACCTTCTTTGCCAAATCTTTCAGGCGAATCTTGATCGAGACCAGCGCGTAGAGGTCGCCGCGAAGCCCCTCCGAATCAGGCAGTCCACGGCCCCGCAAGCGAAGCCGTTGGCCGCCGGGCGTCGCCGGTGGAACCTTGATCGCCACTTCTCCGTCCAGCGTGGAAACTGTCTTCCTCGCGCCAAAAAAGGCCTCCCAGGGCGTCAGCTCCAATTCACAGACCAAATCCGTGCCGCGCACGCGGAACTCCGCCTGCCGCGCGTAGCGAATCCGCAAAAACAAGTCGCCCGGGGGTCCGCCTTCAATCCCGTAATCTCCACGGCCAACCAGCCGCAGCGTTTGCCCATTCTGAACGCCGGCGGGAATCCTCACGTGCAGGGGCCGTTGCTCTGTTTCGCCGGTCAAAGGGTTGTTGCGCAGCACGGCGATCGTATGGATGGAGCCGTGCAACACTTCGCTGAGCGACACCTGCATTTCGCCTTCGATGTCGTTTCCGGGCCGCGGCGAACGGTGGTATCGATCCGAGGTTGAAGAGCGCTTGTTCCGCTCCTCTTCTTCCGGTTCGGAGAAACTACTTGCTCCGCCGCGCCGGCCACCCAAGAAGTCTTCATAGAAACTGCGGAATTCAGGCCGCTCCGTGTAAGGTCGAAAACCATCGCGGCTGTTCCGGCTGCGGAAGCGATCATTTTCCTTTCGCATGTGGCGCGAGCCAAAGCCCGAAAACCGAGGCCAGCGGCCCTGTCCGAGATCGTACTTCCGGCGGGCTTCAGGATCGCCAAGAACCTCGTAGGCTTCGTTGATCTCCTTGAATTTCTCCTCTGCGCAGGCTTTGTCGTGCGCAATGTCGGGATGGAACCGGCGCGCCATTTTTCGGAACGCCTTGCGGATTTCATCCCCGCTTGCCTCGCGCGAGATACCGAGCAACTCGTAGTAGTCTTTTAAGTCGGCGATCATAATCGACCTCAACTTCCAGGCTTGCAGCACTCACCTAATTTGGACGATAACTCGGTTTCTGCAACCTGGACCTGACGGGCAACGAAGAGGAAATGGACCACTTAGCCGCCTTCGCGTTGGAAGCAAGGTGAGTTCCTGCTATCGCTGCTTCACAAACCGGTTTCATCTGGTTTGTGGATCACTCTGCTACTGCGATATATCGGCATTTTTGCGAACGCCTTTACCAAATATTTTCCGCAAAGGCGTTTCATCCCACGGCTGATTCAAAGAAGGAGTGAAGCTGCGGATGAAGCTGCCCTAGTACTGTGACAAAGAATTTTCGATACATGCGTTGCGTTGAGTTTGGCCTGTGGCGAGGCGGGAGCGAGGGAGCATCCCCGCAGCGGGCTGTGACCGAACGAACAACGAAGCCACAGGCCAAACTCAACGCAACCCTCCGGACGGCAGTTCTTTTTGCGCCAGACTTCGTTGCTCGCTCCTCACAGACCACCGACGGGTATGCTCGTCGCTCGCGCCTTGTCTGGCGCAAAAATCCCTTGCCGCGCATGTATCGATAATTCTTTGTCACAGTACTAGGCGCGTTCCACTCGATCATACTTCTTCCCTGGCTCTTCCTTTTCAAAGTGGCGTTCGCCAGAAATGGTCAAGACTCCGTTCGCGACCGTCACTTTAAGGGCTTCCTTCTGCACCTCTGGCAGGTCGGCTTTGATGAGGTATTCAAAGCTGTCTTCGGTGATGTCCACCGAAGGCACCCACACCGCCACCTTCAGGGTCCCTATTTCCTCAGAATTGTATGCTATCAGTATCGCCCGAAATCGTCGCGAGAGGCGCAAATTCTTTTAACCACGGATGAGATCGATTTTATTGGCGTCTATTCGCATCTATTCGCGGTTGAGAAGAATTGCGACGTGGTTTAAGGGGCTTTACCCCACGTTGCTTTTGTTCCGCGGTTCTGTCATGCTCGGCCTAGAAACCGATACCAGTGCGCCTATGCCTATGAAAACTCCTTCCTGCCGGCGCGTGCGCCGGAACCCATCGCTCCCTGGTTCTCAAATCCAGGCATTCACTTTGATCGAATTGCTCGTCGTCATCGCCATCATCGCCATCCTGGCGGGCATGCTGTTGCCGGCGCTGAGCCGCGCGAAAGCCCAGGGCAACGCCACCGTTTGCCTGAACAGCCTGCGCCAGATGGCGCTTGCCACAAGCTTTTATGCCGACGATTTCAGAGATCACGTTCCGCCCGTGACGTCTGAGGTGGGCACTTACTGGTTCCACCAAATCGCGCCTTACATGGGCGACGCGGCTTACAAAAACAAGCCGGCGGAGAATGTGAACGGCGTCATGCGCATCATGTTTTGCCCCGCCACGAAACGGCCGAAAGCCAAACCCGCGGTCGGCGAAGCCTGGTGGGGCACCTCCACCAAGACCTGGCGCGTGCTCGAAGGCGAAGGCAGTTACGGCATGAATTTGTGGTTGGATAATCTCGGCGTCTATGTCGCCGATTTTCCGCGCGACAAATATTACTCCCAATTTTCCATCGCGCCGGGGGATGTGCCAGTCTATGGCGATTCCGTCTGGGTGGGTTCCTGGCCCGAAGGCAAGGACCGTCCGCCGCTCGACCTCAAAGGCGGCGGCTACGGCGGAGGCAGCTTCCCGCACGCCAAAGGCCAGTTCATGGGGCGCTTCGCCATCGACCGCCATCGCGGCGGAATCAACGTCGGCTTCGTCGATGGCCACGCTGCGAAAGTTCCCGTCAAAGGCCTGTGGACCTTGAATTGGCACAAGGATTTCGACCCGAACGCCAGTGTGAAATTGCCGTAACTTCGTAACTTTGGCGGACCCGGATTTCACGAATCTTCCTTTTGGAAGCTGCTCCTAAAAATTCTTTGCAAGCTCGAAACCGGAAGCAGGAATGAAACTCGTCACCCCCCGCGGGCGAGTGGAGAAATTCCGGTTTCGGTGAAAGCCGGGCCGCCACTCTAAGGAGACGGCGGACCGGCGATTCGAGCCGACGAACCTGGCTCCTAACGGATCCCACGCAGAAGCCAGAGTCGCGCGCGAGTGAGGCGTTCCGGATAATCGGGCGGGACGTACCAATGCGTCTAGGCTGCCGGACAGACGTTTGTCGTCGCGCAGAAACGGAATCACTCGATAGCCAAGCCCGAGAGCGCCGTTCGCCGGCGAGCCTCCAGATCGGCATTCGGCAGTATATTCAAAGACCGCCTTGCTCTCGTTTCGGCTGATCGTCGAGACGAACATTCCCGAGCAGCCACAAGGTCAGAAAACCGGCGATGGCCGATGCCGCGACGCAATCCAATACGTGCTCCGGCACCGTGCCTCGACCGACAGTTCGCACGCGACGACGGGCAAAACAATCATGGCCGTTCTGGAAAGTTCATCGCTCCGCTGACAGACTGCGGCAACAATCCGGAACCTCAAGGGCCAATGCAACCAAGAACCAAACCGAACCACAACGGACCACGCGGACCACGGGCCGCGGGCACTTTTCCGTTGACAGTTTCGCGATAGAACGGTGTCATTCCGCGCATTACCGTTGCCCATGTTCCTGGCGACAGGAACCAACCGGAAACGATTTGTGCCCAGAATTCGACCGCCTCAACCATCATGAGCCAAGGGAAGATCAACGTTGCTATCATCGGTCTTGGTTTCGGAGCAGAATTTATCCCCATTTACCAGCGGCATCCGAACGCCAACATGTACGCCATCTGCCAACGCAATCCCAAGAAACTGGAAACGATCGGCGACGTGTTCGGCGTGGAAAAGCGCTTCACGGATTACCACCAACTCCTCAAGGATCCGAACGTAGACGTGGTCCACATCAACTCGCCCATCCCGGATCACGCCTGGATGTCTATCGAAGGCCTGAAAGCCGGCAAACATGTCGCGTGCACCGTGCCGATGGCCACTTCGATCGAGGATTGCCGCAAGATCGTCGAGCTCCAAATGAAGACCGGCCTTAAATACATGATGATGGAAACCGTCGTGTATGCCCGCGAATTTCTTTACATCAAGGAGCTCTACGAGAAAGGTGCGCTGGGCAAGATTCAGTTCCTCCAGGCCAGCCACCAGCAAGACATGGACGGCTGGCCCAATTACTGGCCCGGCCTTCCGCCGATGTGGTACGCCACGCACTGCGTCGGCCCGATGCTCGGATTGACGAAGGCCACGGCGGAATACGTCTCTTGCTTCGGCTCGGGCACGATCCGGAAGGAACTCATCAAGCATTACGGCAGCCCGTTCGCAGTCGAGACGGCTCACCTTAAGTTCAAGAACAGCGATCTTTCGGCGCGGATTATCCGTTCCCTGTTCGACACTGCCCGGCAATATCGCGAGAGCATCGATGTCTATGGCTCAAAGCGATCTTTTGAGTGGACTCTGATCGAACACGAACCGCACGTGCTGCACACGGCCAAACTGGCTGAAGCCAAAATCCCGAAGAGGATCAAGGTCCCCGACTACGCGAAGCTGTTGCCCAAGCCAATTCAACGCTTCACGACGAAGGGCGTGTACGACCTGGCGAAGAAGACGCATCTGAGTTTCACCCAAGGCGCCGGCCACGGCGGCTCCCATCCGCACCTGGTGCATGAGTTCCTGACAGCGCTCGTGAAGAGCCGGGATCCATTCCCGAACGCGAAACAATCCGCAAACTGGACGTGCGTCGGCTTGTGCGCGCATCAATCGGCATTGAAGGGCGGCCAGCTTGTAAAGCTGCCCGCGTTTACGATTTGACCACGTCGAACCGAGGTTAGTAGAAGAACTGCATGGCCACAGTCACCTTGAACCGAGTTCTCGAACTCGCGGATAAGCTGCCAGACGAAGATCAGGAATTGCTGTTGGACCTGCTTCGCCGCCGCCGCGCGGAAGCCTGGCGCAAACAGTTGGCTGCGGATATCCGACAGGCTCGCAGCGATTATCGATCCGGCAAGCTCAAATCCGAATCCGTTGACGAACTCATCACTCGCCTCCACCGAAGCATCGATGAAGGTTAAGCGTGGCCGCCAAACATTCCCTGCGCGTCAGGACCACGAAACGCTTCGAGCGCGCGTATCGGCGATACGTGGGACGGGATCTCGTGCGACGCGTCAACGTCGATGAGGCATTGCGTCGGTTAGCGGCGGACATGAATGATCCACGCCTGAAGACTCACGCGCTCTCCGGCGAATTGGCCGGTTCGCACGCCTGCTCTTGTGGACACAATTGCCGCATCGTGTTTACGTTGGAAGCAAATCCAACCGGCGGACGGAAAGAGATCCTTTTGGCTGACGTGGGGACACACGACCAGATTTATTGAGCGCATAGACTCACACCCAAAGACCAACCAAACCAAACCCAAAGACAACTATGAGCAACGGAAACGCAAACGGAACTGAGGCCAATGCAAAACGACTCCTGTGGGCCGGATTCATGGCCATCCTCGCCGCGGGGGTGGGCTTCTCCATCCGCGGCGGTATTCTGGACAACTGGGGCGCTGAGTTCGGATTCACCGCCACCGAACTGGGCAACATCAGCGGCGCGGGTTTCACCGGGTTTTGCTTCGGGATCATCATCGGCGGCGTGATCTGCGACAAGATCGGCTACGGCAAACTGGTCGTGGCAGCGTTCGCTCTCCATGTGCTCTCTGCATTCATTACGCTGGCGCCCAACCCGAACATGGACAAGGAGACCGTCCGCCAGTTGCTCTTCTGGGGATCCTGGCTGTTCGCCTATGCCAACGGCACTCTGGAGGCCGTCGCCAATCCGCTCGTGGCCACTCTGTTTTTCCACAACCGCACCCACTTCCTGAACATTCTTCACGCCAGTTGGCCCGCCGGACTCGTGCTGGGCAGCGCTTGTGGCTGGGTGCTGGACGACAAATTTCAAATTCATTGGAAAGTCCAGATGGCGCTCTTCCTCATTCCCGCAGCGGTTTACGGCATCATGTTTTTCGGACAGCACTTCCCGAAATCGGAAGCCTCCGAAAAAGGCCTGAGTCTCGGCGAGATGTTCAAGGACGTCGGAATTCTGGGCGGGCTGATCGTGTGCGGACTGCTGGTGATGTTCGGCCAGAGCATCCTTGGATTGGGCAATGCCTCGTCCATCGTCATCGGGGCCGTCTTATTGATCGTGGTGGCGGCCATTACGAAATGTTCCATGGGCCATTGGATGCTGTTTCTGTTGTTCATCGCGCACGCCCTCGTGGGTGCCGTGGAACTGGGCACGGACAACTGGATTCAAAACATCACCGGCAACATTCTGACCTCGGAACAAGGCAAGTGGCTGTTCGTGTTCACCTCCTTCACGATGTTTGCGCTGCGGTTCTGCGCGGACTTCATTGAAAAACGGATCGGCCTGTCGCCCCTGGGCATTCTGCTCACCTGCGCGATCCTGGCGTGCATCGGTTTGAATCTCACCAGCGGCATTGCGTCGTTCGGAGGCGCGATGCTCGCTCTCACCGTTTACGCGGTCGGGAAAACCTTCTTCTGGCCGACGATGCTCGCGGTGGCATCGGATCGTTTCCCGCGCACCGGCGCGGTCGCAATTTCCATCATGGGCGGAATCGGGATGATGTCCGCCGGCTTGATCGGCGCGCCAGGTCTCGGCTACGCCAAGGACCGGTTCGCCGGTGAGGCCTTGAACACGGCGGACGCCGCCGTGTTCGCGCAATACAAAGCCGAGAAGCCGAGCCGCTTTTTGCCAATGGTCTTTGGCGAGGCCACGGGTTTGGACGGCAAGAAACTCGGTGAGGTGCAGGGAAAATTGAATGCCGCCCGAACGGAGCTGGCCAAAACCGGCAACACCGATCCGAAAGCCGCCCTCGACAAGCTGTCGCCGGAAGAGCGAAAAGTCTATGAAGGGAGCATTAGCGGCGACCGCAAGACGCTCACCGCAGATTCCTTCATTCCAGCCGTGATGGCCCTGGTTTACCTGAGCCTCCTCCTCTACTTCAAAGCGATCGGCGGCTACAAACCGGTCCACATCGGCGAAGCGGCCGGATCGGAAGCAAAATCGGCGACTTGATTCTGGACGTCGCTAACGCGGATTCTTTGACGAATGGACGTGGAGAGCCGCAGGGCATTCGAGCCGTGCGCACGGGCCTGGTAAGGACGCGTTCCACCGTGTCCCTGATATTGTTCTTCCATCGCAGAATAGAGTCAGGGACGGAGTGGTCCGCGCTTTCGCGAAGCGAATATCCTCTTTGGGGAAACTGAGAGCGAGGCTTGGGAAGCCCATCCGTTCTTACCAGGCCCTACCAGGTTCCGGCTCAAGCCACATGCTCGAGTTTCAATGAGGGATAGATGGGGGACTCCGGGCGAGGCCCTGGAATTCTATTTTGCGGATCCGCGATCAAGTCCAATTCCTCAATCACGACCTGTCCGATCAGCGCTTCGCTCAGCGGCGGTCCGACGATGCATTCCGTGGTCATGGCTCGGTCGCCGATCTTGATTGTCACCGCTCCCGCAACGGGACGCTCTTCCCTTCGCTCATCCGTATAAGAAACGATTACGGCCCGCTGCGTCTCCAGCTCCAGCTTTTCAACGACATCTTGCGGCAAGGCCAGCATCACCGCACCCGTGTCTGCCACAGCCTTCATGAGATGTTGACGCACACGTTCTTCACCGAGTTGCGCCTGTTTTTGCAGCGTCCGATCCACGAAGTTCTCCAAATGAATGTTAACCACGATTTCACCCATGTCGCTTTGACTGCCACGAAAACAGGCAGGCGTCAAGCCGGGCAAAAAAAGTGGGCCGTCACCCCCCTGCTGACTGATTACTGACTACTGATCACCCACAACCGATGGCTCCTGATTCGCTCCATCTTCGGCCTTGCGCTCCCAGCGGCGCGGTGCGCGTTCCGGCGGACTGGTGTCCACTTTCGCGTAATAGGTCTCCTCGCCGAAGCGCTCATCCACCGCTTGCTGTAGCTCGCGCGACGGCATCACTGAAAACCGCTCGTGCGTTTCAATGAAGATGACTTCGCCCGTGGGCCGCATGAAACAGAGGAAGAGCGGGCATTTGCCGGGATGAGCCGCGGTCAGTTCGCGGATCGCCTCCAAATCGACCGGCTTCAAATGCGCCGTGTGCAAGCGCAGATGGACCTGTTTGGTGTACCGGCGGGGCGCCTCTTCCAGCGGCAGAATTTCCTGCGGAAAAAGTTTGGGCTTGTCGTCGCCATGGTTGACCTCCCCGACAACGAACACCGCCTTGTTGGGCACGAGCATTTCGCGATATTTGTTGAAATTCTCGCTCAAGCAGAGCACCTGAACCGCCCCTTCGAGGTCCTCGATCGTCACCAGCGCGTAGGGCTGATTGCTCTTCTTGGAAATTCCCTGTTGCACCGCGGTGATCAACCCGCCGATGCGCGTCATGGTGCGCGACGGCAACTGGGCCACCGTGCTCGTGTTGGCGAGCGCGTATTTCTCAAGGATCGGCACGAACGGAGTCAGCGGATGACCTGTCACGTAAAAGCCGAGCAGTTCTTTTTCGGCCGCCAGCAGCTCGCTTTGCGGCCATTCGGGAAGCCGGCCGTTGGTCTCCGGCGCGGGTTCGGCTTCTTCCCCCAGCATGCCGAACAACGAAGCCTGGCCACGCTCGCGGTCCAGAGCAATGCTCGCGGCGCGTGCCAAGGTGGGGTCGATTCGCGAGAAGAGCGTCGCGCGGGTCTCTCCAAACGCATCACACGCGCCGCTCTTGATGAGCGCTTCCAGGACTTTGCGATTCACGGTGCGGCTATCGACCCGCTCGCACAAATCCGCCAGCGATTGGAATCCTCCGCCTTCCCGGCGCGCCTTGAGAATGATTTCCACCGCGACTTCGCCGATGCCTTTGATGGCCGCCAGGCCGAAGCGAATACGCAGTGGCCCGGGCGTCTCGCCCGGGCGCTGAGGTTTTTCATCGCACGGGCGGGACGCCCGTGCCACTACAGCCGGCGTGAAATACACGCCGCTCTCGTTCACATCGGGCGGAAGCACTTCGATCCCGAACGCGCGCGCTTCGTTGATGAGCACGCTGAGCTTGGAGGTGTCGCTCAGGTCGTTCGTCATCATCGCGCTCAGGAATTCGACCGGATAGTTGGCCTTCAGGTAGGCGGTTTGATACGCGACGATCGCGTAAGCGGCGGCGTGAGATTTGTTGAAGCCGTAGCCCGCAAATTTTTCGAGCAGGTCGAAGATCTGATTGGCTTTGGCCGCCGGAATGTTGTTCCCCCGGGCGCAGCCTTTGACGAACACCTCGCGTTGCTTGGCCATTTCTTCGGGCTTCTTCTTGCCCATGGCGCGGCGCAGCACGTCCGCCGCGCCGAGGGTATATCCCGCCAGCGCCTGGGCTGCCTGCATCACCTGCTCCTGGTAAATCAAGATGCCGTAAGTCTCGCCGCTAATCGGCTCGAGCAAGGGATGCTCGTATTCGATCTTCAATTCGCCGTGGCGGCGCCGGATGAAATCGGGAATCAGCTCCATCGGGCCCGGCCGATACAATGCGATGAGCGCCGTGATGTGCTCGATGGAACTGATCTGGAATTTCCGGCAGAGGTCGCGCATCCCGCCGGATTCCAATTGGAAAATTCCCACCGTGTTCGCCTTGTTCAGCAAATCGTAGGTCCTTGCGTCGTCTAGCGGCAAATCGTCAATGGGGATGTCGAGGCCCTGCATGGCCTTCACCATCTCGCAGGTGTTGCGAATGACCGAGAGCGTTTTCAGCCCCAGAAAATCCATCTTGAGCAGTCCGAGATCACCAACGGGCCCCATGGCATACTGCGTGACAATGGCGTCGTCATCGTCTTGTTTCAGAGGCAGCAAATTCATGAGCGGCTGATCGCCAATCACCACTCCCGCCGCGTGGACCGAGGCGTTTCGGGTCAAATCTTCCAAAATGAACGCCGTATCGACCAACTCCCGCGTCACTTCTTCGGAGTCGTAAGCGGCTTTGAATTCCGGGGATTGCTTCAGGGCCTTTTCGAGGTCCATTTTCAATTCGTTGGGAATCATCTTGGCCAGACGGTCGCATTCCGAGTAACTGAGGCCCATGACGCGTCCGACGTCACGAACGACCGATTTCGCGCCCATGGTGCTGAAGGTGATGATCTGGGCGACGGAGTCCCGCCCATACTTCTGGCGCACGTACTCGATCACGTCGGCGCGCCGGTCGTCCGCGAAATCGATGTCGATGTCCGGCGGGCTGATGCGTTCGGGATTCAGGAACCGCTCAAAGAGCAAGCCGTACCGGATCGGATCTACGTTCGAGATTTCCAGCAGATAGGTCACAATCGAACCGGCGGCTGAGCCGCGCGCCACGCAGGAAATCCCTTTCCGCCGGCCATAGCGTATGAAATCACCCACAATCAAAAAATAGCTGATGAAACCGGTCTTCTCGATCACGGTCAGCTCACTTTGGAGCCGGTCGATCACGGTCTGGATTGCGGCCGCCGCCGGGTCGATCAAGGTAGGGCAGGCATCCTGCCTGTCCGATGATTGCGATCGGATTGGCGCGGCTGGGCTTGCAGAATTCGCCCCGACGGATTGCGCCGGCGGACGGGGCAGGCTGGAAGCCTGCCCTACGTTGAATGTTGGCAGACGTCGCGGGTCTTCAAGCGACTCAACGACAAACTCTTTCCCTTCCGCCCGCGCCTGAATTCCGTAGCGGGTCTTCAAGCCTTCCGCCAGGAGCTGGCGCAGGTAACCTTCGCGCGTGAAGTGCTCTGGCGGCGTGAAAGTCGGAAAATGCAGTTTGCCGAATTCGATTTCGACGTTGCACTTCTCCGCCACCTCCATCGTGTTCAAGACCGCTTCGGGCGTCTCGTGGAACAGCGCTTTCATTTCGTCGGCCGAACGCAGGTAAAACTGCTCCTTGACGTAGCGCGGAGTGGGATCGCTGAGCGCGATCTGCCGGCCAATGCAGACCAGGCAGTCATGGGCGTGCGCATGCTTCTTCTCGACGTAGTGAACGTCGTTCGTGGCGACCAGCTTCAATCCAAACTCCCTGGCCCACGGAATCAAATGCCGGTTGACCTTGGCCTGCTCGGCGATGCCGTGGTTCTGCAATTCCAGATAGAAATTATCGGGGCCGAACGTTTGCTTGAACCAGTCGATCGCCTGGCGCGCGAGAGGCAATTGGTCCTTTTGGATCAACTCCGGAATCTCGCTCGCCAAACAACCCGAAAGCGCGATCAAGCCTTCCTTGTGCGCGGCGAGCAGTTCTTTGTCGATCCGCGGCTTGTAGTAGTAACCCTCCAGATGCGCGGCCGACGCCAGCTTGATCAGGTTCTTGTGGCCGGTTTCGTCCTTGGCCAGCAGCACGAGATGAGAATAGACGTCCCGGCCGCCGCTGCTGGTCTTCTTTTCGAATCGGCTGCCCGGCGCGACATAGACTTCGCAGCCGATAATGGGCTTGATTCCTTTGTCGCGTGCGGCCTGATAAAAATCAATCGCGCCGTAAAGCACGCCATGGTCCGTGATGGCCAGCGCGGGGAATTTGAGCTCGTGCGCCTTCTCCATCAGCCGGTCGAGCCGGCAAGCGCCGTCGAGCAGCGAATACTCGGTGTGGAGATGAAGATGAACGCAATCCGCGTGTGACATCGCCGCAATTTAAGTCCGCGAGAACGGCGCGCGCAAGCCGAGGTTGTTCACCGCCTCGCGGACCTTGAATGACGCGTGGATTGGAGGCGGCGGACCCTTCGCCATCACAACTCAGCGCAGCCCGAGCGGCGGTGAATAGGCCGGCAGAGTTCATCAGTCACTTTGTCACTTTGCGTTGACTCGATTCCGTCACGAAGGCCAAGATCAAGGTGCTATGGACGCAATGAATTTTTTCTACTCCCGTTCGCCGGGCTTTACCGCCGCTTTCCTGGTCAGCGCGCTTGGGTTCGCCACGCCTGCTCAAGCTCAACGCCAGGAGGGTTCACTCCCCAAGTTGCGCGAAGCTCTGACTTTTCATGCTTCCTTCGATGGCGGCACCGACGCCGATTTCGCGGCGGGCGACCCCAAGATTTACTCCGCGCCGTCGATGAAACACCCGCGCACGGGCAAACCCGGCCTGCCGGACACGGGCGCCGTGACCCCTGAGAAAGGAAGAGGCCGCTTTGGCGATGCGCTCCGGTTTCACAAGAAATCGCCGGAGATAGTCTTTTATCAGGGCGAGAAAAACATCGCCTACCAGCCACGGAATTGGAGCGGCACGGTGTCGCTCTGGCTGAAGACCGATCCGCAGAATGACCTCGCTCCAGGCTACTGCGATCCGATTCAAATCACGCCGCGCGAATGGAACGACGCCGCCTTCTTCGTCGAGTTCGAGAAGCGCACGAACTCGATCCCGTTCCGCTTGGGGGCTTACGCGGATTTCAAGATTTGGAACCCAGAGAATCGCGAATGGGGAAAGATTCCGTTTGAGGAGAAACCCTTGCTCCACATCCATCGCCCCCCGTTCAGCGCGGATCAATGGACGCATGTGCTGTTCACGTTTGAAGACTTCAATTCCGGGCGTTCGGACGGCGTGGCGAAGCTTTACCTGAACGGAAAGCTTTACGGGATGCTGAGCCCGCGCGAGCAAACGTTCACCTGGGATCCGGCGAAGGCTTTGATCATGCTCGGTCTAAGCTATGTGGGGCTTTACGATGAAGTGGCCGTCTTCAACCGCGCCCTGACCGACTCGGAGATTCGGACGCTGCACGAACTGAAGGAAGGCATACGGTCGCTGAAATGAAGTCCGCGGATTTGACGATGACAGCAGTGTGACCATTTCGGGACTCCACATTGCCGCGGTTGAGAAAGGGATCACGAGGGGCAAAGGCAATGGCGAACCATCGGCTGGCGGCAACGCCGGTTGAGCGCTGCGGTTGTAGTCGGACGGTCTCGGTCCCGGCGCGCCTCAGTCACCTCAGCCGTATCGGCCCCGCTTACTCAGCCTGATGACGGATCGGAACCAGGGCCTCCTCAGTCCACGTACAGGAACTCGTTCGCGCTGAGGAGGACTTGAGCGTATCGCTCCCACCGGCTGAGGCCGGCGTCGCTCGAAGCCGATGGCGGGCTGGCCGATTCGCCGCTGTGACTCTCAGCCAGTTGCGCGGACTTCTCGGGGCTGACAAACTCCAATCCAAGCTTCAATTCCCGATCGCTCGGGGGTCGGCCATAAACCGTCATGAAGGCGCGGTGGATGCGGGCCGTCTCGCTCGTCGCGCTGCCATCGGTTAGCTTTTCCGCCAGCGCTTTCGCCTGGCGGATCATGAACTCGCTGTTGAGCACGAACAATTGCTGCAACGGCACCGTCGTCACCGTGCGCGTGTCGCTGGTCACATTGGGATCGGGGAAATCGAACAGCCGGAGCAGCGAATCCAAATCGTGGCGGCTGACCGCGGCGTAAAAAGTCCGGCGCCGATTGTCCGGCGAAACCAGCGGCGCGGAAGGCCCGCCAATGGTGCGATCCAGCTTGTCCGAGACCGCCAGCATCGCGTCGCGCCAGACTTCGACCTCGAGTCGGCGGCGGTTCATCCGCCAGAGGAATCTGTTTTCCGGATCGATCTCGCTGTGGCGCGCGTCGGAGTGGCTGCTCATCTGATACGTGGCCGAAAGCATGATCGACCGGTGCAGCGCTTTGATCGACCAGCCCTGCTCGACAAATCGGCTGGACAGGTAATCCAGCAACTCCGGGTGCGTCGGCGGTTCGCCCAGCAACCCGAAGTTGCTCGGCGTGCGCACAAGGCCGCGGTCGAAATGCCGCTGCCAGACGCGATTGACCATGACGCGGGTTGTGAGCGGATTGCTTTTGTCCGCGATGGCGTTGGCCAGTTCGAGCCGTCCGCTGCCGTTCTTGAAGGCCACCGCGCCGTCGCCTCCGAGAATGGCGAGAAACCGGCGCTGCGCTTCCTCACCCGGCGTGTCCGCGTTGCCTCGGAGCAGCACCGGGATGTTGCCGACGCTCGAACCCTCTTTCAGGGCATGGATGACCGGGTATTTCGCTGGCGCTTCTTTCTTCAGCCTCTCCAGTTCGGAGCGCATTTGCGAAAGGCGCGACCTGGTTTCCGCAGCCAGGAGTTTCTCAGCCTGATTTTTCTGGATCGTGAGCAGGCCATTGGCGCCGAAGATTTCCTCCAGCGCGGCGGCTTGCGCCTTTTCAAGGGTGGGCTTCGCTGGCTTGTCTTTGGCGTCGGTGGCCAAGTTGGCGAGCGTCGCGGCATGGCTCGCTTCAAGGGCATCGCGCAGTTTGCGCAACGACACGACATAGCTCTGGAAAGATTCGGCAGCTTTGCGGACCTCCTCCGTTGCTTTTTCGTCCGCGCAGAGATCCGTCTTCGCGTCCTGTTGGGCGATCAACGCGCCCCAGCGCGCCAGGTGCGGCTGTTCAGGGTTGGATGTAGCGGGCAAGTATTTGACCCAGCGTTCGATCACGACGCCTTGCAGGCCTTCGGATTTGGCGAATTGCTCCAGGGCGATCTTCGGATTGGCTTTGCGCAGGTTGGTCAATTTCCACGCCGCGACCATGTAGCGCGCGAAGTCATTGGTCAGCGAGGCGGACAGTTTGTTGGCTTCGTCCTGGAGTAGTTTGTCAATGGCGCCGGTTTTGCCCTGAATCGCCGACTGCGCGCGGTCGTAGGCCTTGACCACTTCGTCCGGCACGACCGGCACCTCGACGTAGGCGGTGCTGGAGAACACGCCGGCGAGCGCGTAGTAATCCTTCTGCGAAATCGGATCGAATTTGTGATCGTGGCAGCGGGCGCAGGCCACGGTCAAACCGAGAAACCCGCGCGTCAAGGTATCGATGCGGTCGTCAAGTTGATCGAACATTTTTTGATCGCCATAATAAACCGGGCCAAGCGCGAAAAAGCCCAGCGCGGGCAATCGCTCCAACTTGTCGGTCTCGTCCAGGAGGTCCGCGGCGATCTGCTCGCGGATGAACTGGTCGTAGGGTAAGTCGTTATTGAAGGCGCGAACGAGCCAGTCGCGGTAACGGAAGCCTTGTGGATAAAGACGCGGCTGGAAACTGTGCGCCTGGTCCTCGCCGTAGCGCGCCACGTCCATCCAATGGCGCGCGTAGCGCTCGCCGTAAAAGGGACTCGCGAGCAAACGATCCACGACTTTCGTGAATGCATCCGTGGATTCGTCGGCCACGAATTCCTCGACCTCTCCAGCCGTAGGCGGAAGGCCGATCAAATCAAAGTGAGCGCGTCGGATGAGAGCGCGCCGGTCCGCGGCCGGCGCCGGCTTCAATCCCTTTTCTTCAAGTTTGGCGAGGATGAATTGGTCGATCGGGCCGCGCGACCAGTCCGTATTCTTCACGGCCGGCGGATTGGAATCTCGAATCGGCTGCCAGGCCCAGTGCGCGCGCTTGCGTCGCTCGGCTTCCGCGTCGTCCCGGTTCGATTCGGCAATCTTGGGTTTTGAATCGGCGGGCCAGGGAGCGCCCATCTTGATCCATTCCACCAGATTGGCGATGGCGGCGTCGGTCAGCTTCTTTTTGGGCGGCATCTGCAAATCCGGATTCGAGTAACGGACGGCCTGGATGAGCCGGCTCCTGTCCGGTTCGCCCAGCACGACGGCTACCCCGCTTTCGCCGCCTTGGAGCAAGCCTTCGCGGCTGTCGAGGTGGAATTCCGCCTTCAGCTTCTTCGCCTGGTGCGAATGGCACTCGTAGCAATGCTCGGCCAGCACGGGCCGGATTTTCTTCTCGAAGAACTCGATTCCGGACGCGTCGGGGGTTGCGGCGGAGACGCGCAGCGCGGCGAGTCCGAAGGGCAGCAGAAGCGTGGCGGAAAGGAGTTTCGCGGGCCTGCAGCAACGGCAACGCAAAGGCGCTCTCATCCTGTAGAGATCGAATTTTGAGCAGGGAAAGTCAACGTCGAAGATGGGACGAACTTGGGACGAACAGGGCAGTCCCGTGCATCCCGTATCAGTTGTCGGTGGATTTGAGGTGCGTCTCTGGAGCGCGGCTGTGTCGAAGACCAGCCGCAGCGCGTTCGATTTGCCAAACCTGCTGCGGCTGGTGCAGCGCACACAGCCGCGCTCCCACTGACAACTGATACGCGATGCACCAGGGCAGTCCGGTCAGCCCATTCTCTCCATGAGCCGTTCGACATGCCGCCAGGTTTTGGAGTACGGCGACGAAGTCCGCGGAGTCGCCGCTTTGGAGCCTGGGCCAACGCGATGGAGGTTAAGGGCGCGTCTGGGAGTCGCCGAAGCGCAAGTGGTGACTTCGCCGCGCTCGTCACCGCCATCCAAGGCCGATGAATTCCCTGTCCTAAGCGACAAGGCTTGGTTAAAGATTCGGAAGAAGCTGAACCACTCTCATGCGCATCCTGATCGCCACCGTCACCGCCGGGGCCGGGCATTTGCAGGCGGCCGCCGCGCTTGAAGAGGCCTGGCGGCACGCGCATCCGAACGACGAGTTGAAACGCGTCGATTTGCTCGACTACGTGCCTAAGCTTCAGAAAAAGGTTTATGTCGAAGGCTACGTGAAGCTCATCGAGCACGCGCCGGAACTCTGGGGGATGATTTTCAAGACAACCGACAATCCTAAGCTGGTCCGGCAAATCACGCGCCTCCGCCGCGCCTTTGCCAAACATACCAACCGGCGCTTCTTCAAATACGTCAAGACCTTCGGGCCGGACATCGTGTTGTGCACCCATTACCTGCCGGTCGAGATCATGGGGCACTTGAGATCCGAACGGACGCCACGCCCTGCGTTTACTGTTTGCGTCGTCACGGATTTTGAAGCGCACGCGCTCTGGATGGATCAGGCGGTGGACCTCTACTGCGTCGCGGCGGACGAGACCAAGGCCAGTCTGGTAGCGCGTGGCGTCGATCCGGCACACGCCGAAGTCACGGGGATTCCCATCGCGGCCAAATTCGCCGGGCATCCCAACGCGCGTGCCGTGCGCCGGCATTACGGGTTGCGGGACGACTTGCCGGTTTTGCTCGTACTGGGCGGAGGCTTTGGAATGGGACCGGTGGCGCAAATCTTGTCGGCGCTCGACTCCGTCAGTCAGACGCTGCAAATCCTTGTGGTCACCGGACGAAACGAAGCGTTGCGCCGCGAACTGGCGTCGCAGACCTTCAAGAATCCCGCCAACATTCTGGGTTTCGTGGCTAACATGCACGAATTGATGGCGGTGGCCGATCTGGCGATCACGAAACCGGGCGGTTTGACTAGTTCGGAAGCCATGGCCATGGGTTGTCCGATGTTTATTTTGAATCCGATCCCGGGCCAGGAATCCGCGAACAGCGATTTCCTGCTCGAACGCGGCGCGGCGGTGAAAATCAACCGCGTCGAAGATTTGCCGCATCGCGTCGAGCAGTTGATCAAGTCGCCAAAACTGAAGGAAATGGCGCGAGCGGCGAAGGGCCTGGGGCGCCCGCACGCGGCGCGAGACATCTGCGCGGAAGTCCTGCGGCGCGCGGCACACACTTCCCGCCGGGCTTGAGCCGTAAGGTAAGGACGCGTTCCACTGCCGAAATTCGGAGCGCAGGCGACCTCGTCCGCAACGCGTCTGCGACGCCGGGGCGTTGGAAACCTTCAACGCGCGTCGGCCAGTCGAGCGTGCTGCGGGCGAGGCCGCCCGCGCTCCGGCCCATGGTGTGAAACTGTCGCTGTAGTGCTTGCCACGGGTATGACGATTCCGTAACGTGGCGCGCAAACCAAACCTATGAACAACCCTGTTCGTACCAAACTTTTCCTCATGATGGTCCTGGAGTTTTTCATCTGGGGCGCCTGGTTTCCGCTGGTGTTCGGATACCTTCCCAGCCTCGGCTTCAGCCCTGGGGAGCAGTCGTGGATTCTGAACACGTTCCCCATCGCGGCCATCGTCGGCATGTTTTTCAGCAATCAATTTGCGGACCGGCATTTTGCGGCGGAAAGATTTCTGGCGTTCAGCCATCTGGTCGGCGGCCTGGCGATGATCGGGCTGGCGTTCACGCGGCAGTTCTGGCCGTTCTTCGGTTTGATGTTGATCCATTGTTTGCTTTACGTGCCGACCATTTCGATCACGAACTCAATCGCGTTTGCGAACATGAAGGACGCGCAGAAGGAGTTTGGCATCGTGCGCATGGGCGGAACGATCGGCTGGATTCTCGCCGCGTGGCCGTTCACGTTCATTCTCGTGGACTGGGAAAAAGTCAAAGCGGCCAACCCGGAAGGACTTGTGGCCTGGCTTGGCACGGTCCTGGGATCGGGCCTCACGGGCCAGGCGCTGCAGAACGGCACCCGCTGGACTTTCGTCGTGGCGGGCATTGCCTCCCTCGCGCTGGCTGGATTCAGCCTCGTGCTGCCGCACACGCCGCCGAAGAAAGTGGAAGGCGGCGAAGACCGTTTCGCGTGGCTGGAAGCCGGCAAGCTCTTGCGACATCCATTCGTGCTGGTGCTGTGGGTCGTGACGTTTATCGACGCGTTCGTGCATAACACCTACTTCAATTGGACCGGAACGTTTCTCGGCGCCAAGACCGAGGCGGGTGGAGTGGGCATTGCCGGCAACTGGATCATGCCCGTGATGAGCGTCGGCCAAATCGCGGAGATCCTCACCATGGCCATCCTGGGCGCCACGCTGAAGCGGCTGGGCTGGCGGACGACGATGGTGCTCGGCATCCTCGGCCACGCCGCGCGATTCGGGGTTTATGCGTTCTGCTCGCAGCAGAAGGAATTGATCATTCTCGTTCAGATTCTCCACGGCATCTGTTACGCGTTCTTCTTCGCCACGGTTTATATCTTCGTGGATGAATATTTCCCGAAAGACGCCCGGGCCAGCGCACAGGGGCTGTTCAACGTGATGATCTTGGGCATCGGGTCGCTCGCGGCGAATTCGGTTTGTCCGTACCTGCTGCAAACCGTCTTCACCAAAGACGGCGTGACGGATTTCCGCGGACTCTTCCTGGTGCCGATGGGCTTTGCGCTGTTCGCGGCCTTCCTGCTCTTCGCGTTCTTCCACCCCCCACAGAAATCGGAGACGAATATGACCGGTGCGCCGGCTCATTGATCCTTCAGCAGAGATGAACCAGCACGGCAATCCGACACTGGCTTCCCCCTCACCCCGGCCCTCTCCCTTGGGGAGAGGGGGCGTTGTTTGCTGGTTCGGAGGAAAAAGGGCGCGTCGAGTTCGTGCTGCGCGGCGATGGAGATTCCCTCTCCTTGGGGAGAGGGCCAGGGTGAGGGGAAACGAGACGCGGGCCGATTCCGGCGGCAAAGAATTACCCGTGGCAGGCACCAGCATTCCAGAATATCCGACTCCCTTATCCACTATGCTGGAAAAAGTCCGCGACGAACTTCCCTGAGCCATGGCTGCGCTGGAGACAAGCCGGTTGTTCGGAGGCCTTCCCGAATCCGAGTTGCGCGTGCTCAAGGATGCCGTGCGCACGCAGTCGGTCGCGCCCGGCAAAGTGATTTTCACCGAAGGCGACATTGGCGACGACCTCTACATCGTGAAATCCGGCGGCGTTCTCATTTCCGCTTTTGTCAATGAAGAGGAGCGCCGGCCCCTTTCCCACGTCGGCGCAGGCGATTTTTTTGGCGAGATGGCCGTGGTCGACAACGAGCCGCGCTCGGCCACCGCGACGGCGGAAATCGAAACCGAAGTTTATTTCATCCCGCGCGAGGTCGTGCTGCAGATGCTCGAACGCTCGCCGAAGCTCGCCGTCAATTTGATGCGGGAATTCAGCCTGCGCCTGCGCGAATTCAACCGGCATTACATCCGCGAAGTCCTGGAATCCGAGCGCCTGGCGCTGGTCGGTCGCTTCGCCCGCGCCATCGTGCACGATTTCAAGAATCCCCTGAATGTGATGGGCATCGCGGCGGATCTGTCGGCCATGGAAAACGCGTCGCTGGAGGTGCGGCAAATGGCGCGGAACCGAATCCGGCGGCAGATCGACCGCCTCACCGCCATGATCAACGAGTTGCTCGAATTCACGCGCGGCTCCGAGAGCTCGTCCGTGCTCGTGAAAACGAACTACCGCGAGTTCGTTTTGCGGCTCCTGGAGGAGATTCGCACCGAAATGGGCGGGACGCCGATCTCACTTGAGTACGATCAGGACCCGCCCGCGGTGGCTCTGTTGATCGATCCGGTCCGCTTGAATCATCTCTTCATCAATCTGATCAGCAACGCGACGGACGCCATGCCGGACGGCGGCAAGGTCAAGTTTCGCTTCGCGGTGACCGACAAGGAAGTCGTCACGGAAATCGCCGACACGGGGCACGGGATCGCGCCGGAAATTCTCCCGCGGTTGTTCCAGGCGTTCGCCACCTACGGCAAGAGCCAGGGCACCGGCCTGGGCCTGTCGATTTGCAAGCGAATCATCGCCGATCACCATGGCCGCATCGAAGCGAGGAACGATCCCGCGGGCGGCGCCGTCTTCTCGTTCACCTTGCCGATTCAATAGGCTCACCTCATCCTAATCTTACTCGTGACGGTCCTTCACGATGCGATGCCGAAAGTACGATCGAGATCAGAAGGGAAGCGGCACCGGCGCCTCCGGCCATTAGTTATTTCCAATGAGCGATCAAGATGAGACTAATCGACTTGAAAACGTTGTCGGAAAATCCCTCACCCGTCCTACGGACACCCTCTCCCCATCGGATGGGAAGAGGGCCGGGGTGAGGGGCATTCGCCTCATTCTGAATGCGACGTGGAATTAGTGGTTACGCTCCGCGCTTCCGATGAATCGCATCCGACTTCTCCCGGACCAGGTGGCGAATCAGATCGCCGCCGGCGAAGTCGTGGAGCGCCCCGCCAGCGTCGTCAAGGAACTCGTCGAAAACGCGCTCGATGCTCAGGCCAGCCGAATTCAAGTCGAAATCCAGGCTGGGGGACGCAGTCTGATCCGCGTCACGGACGACGGCTTCGGCATGAGCCGCGACGACGCGCTCCTCTCCTTGGAACGCCACGCCACGAGTAAAATCCGCGCGGCCACCGACCTGGCTTCGATCAGCACGATGGGCTTTCGCGGCGAAGCTTTGCCTAGCATCGCCAGCGTGAGCCGGATGAGTTTGACGACGCGCGAGCGGGACGCGGACGCGCCGGAAGGAACCCAGATCATGATTCACGGCGGTAAAATTCTTGAAGTCCGCGCCGCGGGCTGCGCGCCGGGCACGAGCGTCGAAGCGCGGCAATTGTTTTTCAATCTGCCCGCCCGCCGAAAATTCCTGCGCAGCGAAGAGACGGAACGGTCCCACATCCAGCACTACCTGACGCTGGCAGCCGCGGCTCATCCGGAAGTGGCATTCACCTTTACCCAGGAAGGCCGATTGGTCTGGCAGTTGCCGGCAGTGAAGTCCGGGCGCGCGGAAGGCCGTGGCCTGGACGCTTTGCGTGAACGTCTGCGCGCGCTTTCCGGAGGAGAAACGAAATGGGTGGCTGTGGATTTTTCTGCGCAACTGGATTCGCCCGCAAGTGCGCCCGAAGAATTCGCGGACACCGCGCCGGCACGTTTTTGTGTCTGGGGTTTCATTGGCGAACCCGGAGTTTCACGCGCCACGCGCGACGAGCAATTTGTCTTCGTCAATCGCCGGCCCGTGGAGAATCGCGGCCTCAACTTCGCGTTGCTCGAAGGGTACCACACCGCGCTCATGAAAGGCCGTTACCCGGTGTGCTGCCTGTTTCTGGAAATCGATCCCTCGGAGGTCGATGTGAACATCCACCCGGCCAAACGCGAAGTGAAATTTCACCAGGAACAGGCCGTGCGGCGCCGGGTCACGCAAGCCGTCCGGGAAGCGTTGTTGAATTTTCATGCGCCGCCCCGCCCGCAGATTCCTTCGCCCATCCTTCAAGTCCCGCCGAACAAACCTGCGACGGCTCAGCCTGCGCGCTCGCCGGACGTCCCGCCGCGCGTTGAAAGCAAGCCCGCGACGCGAGAACTGGAGGTTAGCCTGCCGCGGCCGCCCGTGTCTCAACCGCCGCACTCGACGCCGCCCGCCACGCGGCCTCCGATGCCGGAGCCGCCCATTCAGCAAATCGGCGCAGCCAGCCTGGGCGGGCCGGCGACAATGGTGCCAAAGGCTGAAGTCGCTGCGCCCCGCGCAACGCCAGAGGCCTTTGCGTTGTTGAATGTCCCGCTGCGGATGGTGGGCGTGATCGGGAAACTTTACGCCGTGCTCGAATCCGACCGCGGTCTCGTTCTGCTCGATCAACATGCCGCGCACGAGCGCGTTCTGTTCGAGCAAATGCTTCGCCGGCTGGAACAGGGACCGGCGCCTTCGCAGCGCCTGCTGCTCCCGGAGACGGTCGAACTATCGCCGCGGGACGCGCAGTTTTTGCGGGAACAACTGGCGACCCTCAACCGCCTGGGCGTGGGCTTGAGCGAATTTGGCGAACGGACTTTCCTCCTGGATGCGCTGCCGCCGTTCGTGAAAGTGTCCGACGCCCGCCGGTTCGTTCTGGATTTGGTCGATGAACTCAAAGCGACCGGCCAGACTGTGAACACCCTGCGCCTGGGCGAGAACACCATCGCGAAAACGGTCTGCCGCCACGCCGTCAAAGCCAACGACGCGCTCTCCGGCCGCGAACTGGAGAATCTGGTGAACGACCTCAAACAATGCCAGATGCCCTACACCTGTCCCCACGGCCGCCCCACGCTGATCGAAATGAATTACCGCGAACTGGAGAAGAAGTTTGGGAGGATTCAGTGAACTCGGAAAAGCAGTTCGGCCCACGAAACACACCAAACACACGAAATCGAAGAGGTTACGGACGCAATGGTTTCTACCCACTCACCCACTGAGTAAATGTGACTCCGGGTTTCAAACTCACTCTACTTTCTGCTTTCGTGTATGTGGTGTGTTTCGTGCGCTGAACTGCCGTTTCTTGGGTGAAAACAAGGAGACCGACGGCACTGATTGCCGAACCTGAAGGATAGATTGGCCACGTGCCAGGCTTCGCAAAAGTCAACGCCGGGAACGAAGCCGGAAGCAAATCTCGAGACCGATCCAGGCACGCCATCAGCGCGCAGGGCCAGCCTGTCGGGCGGTGCCTGGAGTCCCGACACTGCTCCCGCAATAGTTCTTCAAGGATTCAATCTCTCGCTGTTTCTGTTGAACTTTCTCCGCGTAGTAACTCGCCAGCAAAGTCCGGTAGTCCTCCGGCAGCCCGGATTCGGCGACGCGCGTGACCACCTGATTGGCCCGCTCCGTGATCTGGGCAATTTGTTGTTCGGTTGCCGGAATGACATTCTCAGCCCCAACAACCGGCTGCGGCACCCCCTCAAAAGGCCCGCGCCAGGATCGAGCCGTGTAAGCCTGCGTCTGTTGAATCAAGCCCACCAGCAGTTCGATAAGAGTGAAGGCGCGTTTTGAGTTGGACATGCGGTTGAACACGACGCGCTGCGGCGGTGCTCACTCGAGCGCATGGACCGTGTAGCCGCCGGATTTCTCATCCGGTTCGAGTTTCAGAAGGCCGCGCCTCTGGGCCTCTAAAAGCAGGTCGTTGAAGGAGTGGAACCCGTAGGCGCGCTCGTTGAAACCGGGATTGCGGCGTTTGATGGCTTGTTTGATCATGGAACCCCAGACGTGTTCGTCTTCGTCGCGTTCCTCGGTGAGAGCTTCCAGGGTTTGCGCGACCAGTTCGAGGGCTTTTTCGAGGGAAGGGCCTTTGTTCTCGCTGTCCGCGGTTTTGGCGGACGGCGCGCCGGCGGTGGCTTTTTGCCGGGATTTGGAGGGCTTCGCGCGCACCATGTCGTCGTAATAGAGAAATTCGTCGCAGTTGCTGATGAACAAATCCGACGTGGAATTCTTGACTCCGGCGCCGATCACGGTTTTGGCGTTCTCCCGCAGTTTGCTCACGAGCGGCGAGAAGTCCGAGTCGCCGCTGATGATGACGAAGGTATCGACGTGGCTCTTGGTGTAACAAAGGTCCAGCGCATCGACCACCATGCGGATGTCGGCGGAGTTCTTGCCGGACATCCGCACGTGGGGGATTTCGATGAGTTCGAAGGCGGCTTCGTGCAGGTCGCGCTTGAACTCCTTGTAGCGGTCGAAATCGCAGTACGCTTTCTTGACCACGATGTGGCCTTTGACGAGGAGGCGTTCGAGGATTTTCTGGATATCGAACCGGGGGTAATGCGCGTCGCGCGCGCCGAGCGCAATGTTTTCGAGGTCGAGAAAGACCGCCATGGTTGCGTTGGAATCGTGTGTGTTCATCCTGTGTGAGCGAAACCTTACTTCAGAATCTGTGGGGACGCACCTGTAAAGTCTCCGCCTTCGGCGGCACCAGTCATCCACAGGTGGTCGGTGCCACGTAGCGCAGAGTTGCACGCTGCCGATTTCAAATCGGCGATACGGCGCGATACGGCAGAGTGCAACTCTGCGCTACGTGGACGGAATCACCGACAACTTCGGGATGCCGGTTGAGAAGAATTACGCGTGGTTCAAACGCCATCAAACGTCTTTACAGAAAGACCGAACCATCCAAAGAATCGCTCATGCTCACAGTCCATGCACCGGTCGATGGTTGGGGGGCGTGGCTGGGCCGCCGTGTGGGAAGAGTCCACGAACTCTTGCGCGCGCATTGCCACCCTGAACATCTCTTCACCGCGTCCTTCGAATGGCTTTCCCATCGCAGAGTAAAGTCAGGGACGGAGTGGTGCGAATATCCATTCTGGGGAAACCGATGGCAGGGCTCGGGAAGCCCCTCCGTCCTTGCCCGTAATTATTCAATGCGATGAAAGGCTCGCCCTCACCCCGGCCCTCTCCCCCAGGGAGAGGGAGTCACTTTTGCACGCCAGTGGACTCATCACTATTTAGGGAGCGTTTCCCAGTGCGGGAAAGAGCGGTTCCCTCTCCTGGGGGAGAGGGCGAGGGTGAGGGCGATTCACATTTTTTCAATGAACACATACGGCTCACCAGGTTCATGGGAAGCCCCCTTGGTTCTCGAACCATGCTCACGGCCCATGAACCGCGCCCTGTACGTAGTCCCGGCTTTAGCCGGTCGGGGGCGTCGAAACCGCCTAAAGGCGGGACTACGCACCGACGGTTCATGGAGAGCTCCCTTGGTCTTAGAACCATGCTCACGGCCCGCGAACCCACCCCTTCCCCTACCAGGAGGGGAACAGGAGAACTCCGATCCCTGCGTTGTCGCGCGGCCTGGATCGTCGCGGCACTGGTCTTGTTTCTGGGCGGCTGGGAGCTTTCCGCAGCCACGAGCCGCAGCGCGGTGGCGGGCGTGCCTTTCTCGATCGACGTCTGGCAGACGGATGACGGGCTTCCCCAGAATTCCGTGATTTCCATGACGCAGACGCGCGACGGTTATCTGTGGCTGGGCACCCTCAACGGCCTCGTGCGCTTCGATGGCTTCCGTTTCACGGTTTATGACGAAAGCAACACGCCAGGCCTGAGCAGCAGTCCGATTGTCAGTCTCTTCGAGGACAGCCAGCGGAACCTCTGGATCGGCACGGAGACGGCAGGCGTGGTGCTCGTCAAAGACGGCCGAGTCATCAGCGTCGATCTTGGGCGCGGCTCACGCGAGGGCAGGCTGAGGTCGGCGTGCCAGGACGCAGCCGGCGCGGTCTGGCTTTACACGGCGGACGGGCAACTGTGCCGCTATCGCGATGGCAGCGCCGATGTGTGGCTGGTGGGCGCCGAGCGGTCGAGCACGACTCGCCTGGTGCTGGCGGAAGATTCCGGGCCGCTCTGGATCGGAACGGATCGAAGTTTGTTTGCCATCGACCCAAACGAGGCGGGCGCTTCCAGCGAACTGCTGCGAAAATATGAATTGCCCGTGCGCAAGCTGGATTTCCTCCTCGCCAGCCGCCGCGGAGGATTTTGGCGACTGGCCGACGGCAAAATCCACAAATGGAAGACGGACCAGAAGGAGCACGATTTGGGCGCGTATCCCTGGGATCACGCGCGCGTCACCGCGGCGTGCGAAGACCGGGACGGCAACCTGGTGGTCGGGACGCAAGGCGCCGGAGTTTTCTGGTTCGATCCCGAAGGCCAGGCCACTTGCATATCCACGAACCAAGGTTTGCCGGACAATTTCATTCTCTCACTCCACGTGGATCAGGAAGGCACGCTCTGGGTGGGGACGGACGGCAGCGGCCTCAATCGAGTCAAGCGACACGTTTTTGAAGTGCTGGAAGAATCGCGAGGGCTGACCGTGCGCTCGGTTGCCGAGGCCCCGGAGGGCGGACTCTGGATCGGCTTCAACGTCGTGGGGATGGATGTCAAAGGCGCTTGTTTCGCAAAAGACGGCGCGTTGCAATGGTTCGGGCGCGACCAAGGGTTGCTGAATTCTTCGGTTTGGTCCGTGTTCGTGGATCGCGACCAGCGCGTCTGGGCCGGGACGGAGGGCGGTCTGTTCCAATTCCAAAACAGCCGGTTCCAATTCGTGGCCGGGACGCGCCTGATTTATCCTGCGATCCGTGCCATGCACCAGGATCGAAGCGGCCAACTCTGGCTTGGCACACTCGGGGGATTAGCACGCCAGGATGGGAACACCTGGAGAATGTTCACGACGCGCGACGGATTGTCATCGGACCAGGTGCAGGCCATCGCGGATGACGCCGAGGGCAATCTGTGGCTTGGCACTCGCGGCGGCGGCTTGAATCGGCTTCGCGAGGGAAAGTTTGCCTCCTTCCACAAAGCGGATGGTTTGCCGAGCGAAGATGTCTCCTCGTTGTATGTCGATGAAGAAGGCGTCCTGTGGATTGGCACTTCCGGCAACGGACTCGCCCGGTTTCATCAGAACACATGGACCCGCTACACCACTCGCGAAGGGCTCTTCAGCAATTACATCGGTTACATGGTGGAGGACGGCCATGGTTTTCTGTGGATCGGATCCACCGCCGGCCTCATGCGCGTCCCCAAGAAGGCATTGAACGACTACGCCCAAAAGGTGACTGCGTTCGTCGATTGCCGCACCTACGGAACCCTGGACGGCATGCCATCGCCGGAATGCACTCTCGGTTCACAGCCCGGCGCCTGCCGCAGTCGGGACGGAAAACTTTGGTTTCCGACGATCAAAGGCCTGGTCTCTGTTGATCCAGGCCGGCTTGTTCCCAACACCAACCAGCCTCCGGTGACGATTGAGGCGGTCTTGATCGACGGCCTGCCCCAGAACACCAATGGCCTGCGCGCCACGCTGCCCAGGACCGTGACCATTCCAGCGGCGCGGGAACGCGTGGAGATCCATTATGCGAGCCTCAATCTTTCGGCGCCCGACCAGGCGCGGTTCAAATACCGCCTCGAGGGACACGAATCCGCCTGGATCGAAGCGGGCAGTGCGCGAATCGCGCGCTACAGCAAATTGCCGCCCGGCGACTATCGTTTTCAGGTGACGGCCTGCAACGAGGACGGGGTATGGAACGAGACCGGCAGCGCGCTCGCGTTGATTGTCCTTCCGCCCTTCTGGAGGACCTGGTGGTTTCTCACCGCCGGTTCAGCCAGTTTGCTCGGAGCGATCATTGCCGGGGTAAACTATCTCTCCACCCAAAGATTGCGGCGCCAGGTCGAGCGGTTCAGACAACAGGGGGCCGTCGAGAAGGAACGCAGCCGCATCGCGCGCGACATCCACGATCAACTGGGCGCGAGCCTCACGCAGGTCGCGCTGCTCGGCGAACTGGTCGAGAGCGATAAAGACTCGCCGGCAGAAGTGGAAGCGCACGCCCGGCAGATTTCGAAAACCGCGCGCGACACGACGCGGTCACTCGACGAAATCGTGTGGGCGACCAATCCCTCCAACGACACGCTCGACGCGTTGATCACCTATGTCTGCAAATACGCCCAGGAATACCTCGCGGTGGCCGGGTTGCGCTATCGGCTGGACGCGCCTGCGCAATTGCCGGGCACGACGATTCCGCCGGAGGTCCGGCACAACGTGTTCCTTGCGGCCAAGGAAGCCGTGACGAACGTAGTTCGGCACGCCAGAGCGTCCGGCGTGCGCATCCGCCTGCGCCTGGACCGGACTTCTTTCACGTTGGAAATCGAGGACGATGGCCGTGGCCTGCCGGACGCGAACAATCCAGCGACCCAATCCCGGAATGGATTGCGCAACATGCGCAAAAGGATGGAGGAAATCGGAGGCCAATTCACGATTGGCACGCCGCCGGAAGGAGGCACACTGGTGCGTTTGGCCGCCCCGCTCGGCGAGGAGAAGGCCGTCATTGAGAAGCGGTGGCGCGCACGGCTGTAAAGCCCTGCAAGCTCTCCATGAACCGTCGGTACGTAGTCCCGCCTTTAGGCGGTTTCGACGCCCCCGACCGGCTAAAGCCGGGACTACGTCCAGGGCGCGGTTCATGGGCCGTGAGCATGGTTGGAGAACCAAGGAAGCTTTCCATGAACCAGCAACGCCCGGAGCGCGGACAGCCATGTCCGCGTAACCACGGAAAACAACTCGCGGACATGGCTGTCCGCGCTCCGAGAGATAAGTTCATGGAGAGGATGGAGGAGAGGGGCAAGCCAGTAAAGACGGCCTCCTCTCCCCAATCCTCTCCTCCCTTCGCAGGGAAAGAGGGAGAATCCCAAGCGTCATCCTCAGTTTCATTCCCAAGCTCCCCAGCCGTGGAATCTACCAATTCAGGAATCCACTTCAACCTTGGGGCAGCGTCAAGTAGAACGTGCTGCCTTGCCCGATTTCGCTTTCGACCCAAACCTTGCCCCCGTGCGCCTGGACGATGTGCTTGACGATGGAAAGCCCTAAGCCGGTCCCGCCTGTCTCACGCGAGCGGGCCTTATCGACGCGGAAGAACCGTTCGAAGACGCGCTCCCTGGCTTCGGCGGGAATGCCCGGCCCATCGTCCTGAACCCAGACCCGGATCACTCCGCCGGCTATCGCTTTCGCGCCCAGAGCCACGAGGCCTTCGCTGCGGCCATATTTGATCGCGTTTTCAATCAAGTTGAAGAGCACCTGTTGCAGGCGGTCCGCATCGGCCTGGGCCCAGAGTTCGTCCGGGAGCAGATTATCGACCGTCACGTTGCGCTCCGCGGCGCGGGCCCGCAAATCCTCGACCACGCGCTGCGCCTGCTCGCGCAGGTTCACGCGCTGCGCGTTCATGACAATCTGCCCGCTTTCCAGTTTCGAGATCGTGAGCAAATCTTCGATCAGATACGTCAGCCGGTCCGCGTGTTTATCGATGATCTGCAAGAAACGGGTGAGCTGTTCGGGATCGCTTTTTGCGCCGTCGAGCAAGGTCTCGACATATCCTTTGATCATGGAAAGCGGGGTGCGCAATTCGTGGCTGACGTTGGCGACGAACTCGCGGCGAGTATTCTCCAGTTCTTTGAGGCGGGTGACGTCGTGAAACACCAGGATGATTCCCTGCGGCTTTCCGTCCTGGTCGATGTAAGTCGTGGCGTCCACTTCGAGGCAGCGGGGTTCCCGGCCGTGAAACTCCAGTTCGGTTTCCATCGCGCGGTTTTCGGCCGCGACCTTCGTGACCAGATCTGACAACGCGGGCCAGCGCAGCGCCTCAGTGATGGTCTGCCCTCGAATTTCGGAGGAGAGGTCGAGAAGTTTCGCGAGCGCCTGATTGCTGAGTTGGATCTTCCCGTCCGAGCCGAGGAGCAGAACGCCTTCGACCATGCTGTTGAACAACGCCTGCTGCCGCGCCTGAGCCTCCGCATTGGTCTGCTTTTGCTGGCGCAGCATGGTCGCGGTGTATTCTTCGCGTTCCTGCGCCCGTTGTTTCTGGTGGCGCCGCTCCCGCCGCCACGCGTCGAGCAGCACCAGGCCAACCAGCACGAGAAAAACGTAGATCGGCCACATGGGAAGGTTCCACTACTCCTCCACGCAGCGGTACCCGACGCCGCGGACCGTATCGAGGTGTTTGGCGGCCGGGCCGAGTTTTTCCCGCAACCGACGCATGTGCGTATCGACCGTGCGGGTGTCGATCAACGTGTCGTAATCCCAGACGTCCTTGAGAAGTTGCTCGCGGGTCTGGACCCGGCCCTGCCGCTGCACCAGCAGCGTCAGCAACTTGAACTCCGTCGAAGTCAATTCGATCTTTCGCCCGCGGACGGACACCTGGTGGCGGGGAATGTCGATCGAGAGTTGTCCGACGCGCAACAGTTCCTGTTTGTATTCCGTGGCCAGGCCTCGGCGGAGCAAATTCTTCACGCGCAAAACCAGTTCGCGCGGGCTGAACGGCTTGGTCACGTAATCGTCGGCGCCGAGCTCAAGCCCGATCACCCGGTCCACCTCCGAGGCTTTCGCGGTGAGCATCATGATCGGAATGGCCGCCGTGACCGGATCGCGGCGCAACATTTTGCAAACATCCAGCCCGTCCACTTCCGGAAGCATCAGATCCAGGACGATGAGCGTGGGCAGAACGGTGTGCGACTTCCGGAGGGCCTCGGCCCCATCCGCGGCCGTGACGACCTCGAATCCACCCGCCCGCAAATTGAACTCGATCAATTCGAGAGCGTCCGGCTCGTCATCGACCACCAGGATTTTCGGTTTCATCGGCTTGTGAGTACCTACCGGATGTTACGATAGGGTTTCAGTCAAGTAACAAATCCGTGACAAACCCGGCTCCTCGTTCGGCTCCAGGGACACCTGCGCGCGATCGTTTCGATCGAGCACCCGCGGGAAAAAGGCCTGGGTCAAATCCTGCGCTCGCCGGTAACGTCCGCGCTTGCTTGAAGCGCCTGCTCAAGCTCGTCCTTGCTCACAGGCGCGTAGAATTTTCAGTCGCTCTTCGTCGGTGAGGATGCCGCAAAACGCACTGGACTGCCACAATCGGCTGGCTTTCGGCGAGTCGCTCTCCAGAAAATCCGCCAACTGGGCCGGGGCCAGCGCGCGGAGGATTTGTTCCCACTCCGAGAAAGCAGGATTGATCCGCTGCCCTTGGCGCTGGCGAATCCAGCGCCGCAGGTTCGCCTTGGGAATGGCGACGAGTTCCGGACGCCGGCGTAACCGCGCGGCAATTTCTCGGTCCATCGCTCGGTTGAACCGATCCGAGAGCTCGTGTGGATTGGTTGGTTTCACAGGAGGAGTCTAGCCTGACTATCGGGCCACTGCAACTGAGCCTCGGCCTGACAAGGTTTCAAGGCGTTTGTGGCTGGCATTGGAATTCAACACAGGTATAACTCGGTCACCTATGAAGCACTTCGCAATTCTCCTTTCGCTGGCCACTGCCGCCTCCGCCGCTGATTCAAAACCCAAAGCCGAGACGTTCCTCGACCCCGCCAAAGCCGGACCAGATTATCTTGACCAGGGCGAATACAAAAACGACTGGGGCGCCATTCAGGTGATCGCCCTGGGCGCAGGAAATTTCCAAATGGTGACTTATCAAGGCGGTTTTCCCGGCGAAGGTTGGAATCAGGAGTTCAAGACGGAAACCCCTGGCAAACGCGGCGGCAACAAGATAATTTTCGCCGGCGAAAATAACTATCGCGCCGAACTTGCCGCCGGCAAGATCACGATCCACACTGCCGATGGCGGCCCCTACACCATGGAGAAAACCGAACGCAAAAGCCCGACTCTCGGCGCCAAACCGCCACCGGGCGCGGTCGTCTTGTTCGACGGCACCAACGCCGGCGCGTGGGCGGACGGGCATTTGGACGAGCGGCACTTGCTTCAGGCCGGCTGCAAGAGCAAGCAAAGCTTCGGCGACTTCACTGCGCACCTGGAATTCCTGCTGCCATTCAAACCGTTGGGACGCGGCCAGGACCGAGGCAACAGCGGCGTCTATCTGCAGGACCGCTATGAGGTCCAGGTGCTCGATTCTTTCGGATTGAAAGGGGAAAACGACGAGTGCGGTGGAATCTATTCGCTGGCCAAGCCAGCCGCGAACCTGTGTTACCCGCCGCTGACCTGGCAGACTTACGACATCGACTTCTCGGCGGCGAAGTTCGATGAAACAGGCAAGAAGACCAAGAGCGCCGTCGTCATCGTCAAACACAACGGCGTGACAATCCATGACCGGTTGGAATTGAAGGGACCCACTCCGGGTGGGAAAAAGGAAGATTCGACCGGCGGCCCTCTTCAGCTCCAGGGCCACGGCAACCCCGTTTTCTATCGGAACGTCTGGGTCGTGCCGAAGTGAACCGCGAGGAAGGCTTCCATGACCCTGGTAAGGACGGATTCCACTTTGTCCCTGACTTACTGCGCGATGGGAGAAACCATTTCAGGGACGCAGTGGAACGCGTCCTTACCAGTTCACGGTTCGTGCGAGTTCCGGGGCGTTCGAGATGGTTCGGCCCGCTGCGGAATGCAATTCCGCGATACGGCAGATTGAAAATCTGCGCTACGAGCGACTGACAACTTGGAGGTGCACCGAGTTCCAATTCGGCGCGAAGTTCTGACTTGTCATTCAAGATTCGGCTCTGAAGATTGATCGCATGAAAACTTTCCCTGATTTCAATCATCACATTTCACGCCGGCACTTTCTCAGAACGACGGCGCTGAGTTCTTTTGCTTCCTGCGCCGCCCCTGCCTTGGTGCGCGGCGCGAATCTCAACAGCCGGCTCCAGGTCGCCAGCATCGGCGTCAACGGCATGGGTTTCTCCGACGTCAGTGCGATCGGCCGCCACAAGGCCGTGAAGCTCGTCGCTTTTTGCGACGTGGACACGGAGCGTTTCGACAGGGCGGACGAGGCTTTTTCCGACGTGCCGCACTTCCAGGATTTCCGCGAGATGTTCTCGAAGCTGGGCGGTCAGTTCGATGCGGTTTCCGTTTCAACGCCCGACCACATGCACGCGTTCATCGCCTTGGACGCGATGCGGCGCGGCAAACACGTCTTTTGCCAAAAGCCGCTCACGCACACGGTGTGGGAGTCGCGGCAAATGCGCCTGCAAGCCGAGAAATCCAAAGTCATCACCCAGATGGGAAACCAGATTCATTCCCAAAAAGAATATCGAACCGCGGTGAAACTCGTGCGCGACGGCGCGATCGGCAAAATCAAAGCGGTTCACTCGTGGGTCGGCGTGAAGGGAAACAATTACACCAAGCTGCAAGCGCCGCCGGCGCCAGGCCATGTGCCGTCGAACTTGAAGTGGGAACTTTGGGTGGGCACTGCGCCGATGCGCGATTACGCGCCGGACGTTTATCATCCGTTCAAATGGCGGGATTGGCAGGATTTTGGTTCGGGCGCGCTGGGCGATTTCGGCTGCCACATCCTCGACCCGATTTTCACGGCGCTGGATATTCGCGAGCCGCTGACGGTGCGCGCGGAACATGGCGGCATCAACCAGCAGGTCTGGCCCTCTTCCGAAACAGTGCATTACCTGTTTCCGGGAACGCGCTTCACCGCCGCGGAAACGCTGCCAGTCACTTGGTACGACGGCGGCCGGCAGCCCGACAAAGCGCTGGCGCAAATGCCGGAGTCCGCGAAATTGCCCGGCAGCGGATCGCTGATCCTTGGTGAAACGGGCAATATGATCCTGCCTCACGTGGGCATGCCGCAGCTTTATCCGATCGCAAAGTTCAAGAGCTTCGACATCAAACCGGAATCGGACCTCGTCCATTGGCACGTCTGGGTCGATGCCGTGCTCGCGGGCAAGCAGACTTCCGATGGTTTCCATTATGCCGGACCTCTGGCGGAGGCCGTGCAACTCGGCAACGTGGCGGCGCGGTTCCCGGGGCAAGAGTTGCAATGGGACGCGAAAGCCTTGCGAATTCCGAATCACGCCGAAGCCAGCGCGCGACTAACCAAGCACTACCGGCAGGGCTGGGAAATCCATCCCGTCGCGTGATCATCCGGCGGCTTTCCTGCCGTAATTGATGCTCATGACGCCGCCGAGGAGATTGATCATCCGCACCTCGGAATAATCGAGCTTCATCATCAGATCGGCGATGCCTCGCTGGGCCGGATAGCGCAGAAGCGATTCCAGAATGTATGCGTAAGTCTCCCAGTCCCCGCAAAAGAGCTTTCCAAACCAGGGGACGCACCAGCGAAGGTAGCCGAAGTAAAGCGCTCTCCAGACCGCGTTGTCCGGCTTCCCAAAATCCAGGATGAGCAAGCGGCCTCGCGGTTTCAAAATGCGGCCCATTTCGTTTAGCCCGGCTTGGAAGTTCTCCAAATTTCGCAGACCATAGCTGATCGTCACTACGTCGAATTGGGCGTCCTGGAAGGGAAGGCGAAGCGCGTCGCCCCGCAGGAATTGGCACCGGGAGGGTTCGAGGGAAGCTTCCTGTTCCGATTGGACCTGCTCACGGCCCATGAACCTCCCGTGCGGAGCGCTGGTCTCCGACCCGGCGCGTTTCGACGAAACTTGATCTTCGCGCCGAATCGGAGTTCGTCGCTCCGGTTCATGGGAAGCCGGATGACGCTCGGCCCGGCACCGTCGCGCTCGTTCTTGAGCGACCGTCAACATGGGGAGGCTGAAGTCCAGGCCCACGACCAATTCCGCCGCCTTGGCCAATTGAAAAACCACATCGCCCGTGCCGCAGCACAAGTCGAGCGCGCGTTCGCCCTCTTTCAACTCCGCTAGCTTCACGAGCTGCCGCTTCCAATAGCGGTGCAAACCGAGGCTCTGCAAATCGTTGATCAGATCGTAACGGGAAGCGATGGCCCCGAAGAGCTCGTGCACTTTGTCCGCTCGCCGCTCGTTGGCAGCATAGAACCGATTGGCCATCGCACCGGGACGCTAACACAGCCGCCGCACACTTCAAAGTTAGGACGGATGCATTGGGCGAAGTGGGGCGGTGACTTACTGTGCCGAAGACTAGTACTGTGACAAAGAATTATCGATACATGCGCGGCAAGGGATTTTTGCGCCAGACAAGGCGCGAGCGACGAGCATACCCGTCGGTGGTCTGGGAGGAGCGAGCAACGAAGTCTGGCGCAAAAAG
>Ga0233424_10000609_pt1 | contig 42104 bp, 34 predicted proteins | sample Watercolumn_Towu_FD_181011 | JGI IMG/M metagenome (GOLD analysis project Ga0233424, IMG submission 181011) | Freshwater microbial communities from Lake Towuti, South Sulawesi, Indonesia - Watercolumn_Towuti2014_125_MG | ecosystem: Environmental > Aquatic > Freshwater > Lake | place: Indonesia...
GCGTCGATCCCGACTTCCAACTCTTCATGAGCGTCCCCGACAGCGACGCCACGCTCCCCGGTTTGCCCTCCGGCGCGACGCTGAAAGTCCGCCTCATCGCCACCAACGACCAGGGCGACGAAAGCCCCCCCAGCGAAGTCAAACAGATCGTCGTGCCGTGAACATTACAGCAAGCCCTGAATCGGTTGACCGAGATGAATCCGATACGGCCGGCCGGCCGCGTCGTGGAATTCGCGATCGGGGCCGATTCCCAGCAGATAAAAGATCGTGGAGGCGAGGTCGCTGGGCGTGAACGCCTCGGTCGTTGGCAGACCGCCTTGCGAATCGGTCGCTCCGATGACTCGGCCGGGCTGGATGCCTCCGCCGGCGAAGAAGCAGGGGAAGACGTCGCCCCAGTGGTGACGGCCGGGAGTGAAAATTTCGCCCGAAGCATTCTTGCCGCCGACCGCAATCGGAGAAATCTTCGGCGTGCGGCCCATTTCGCCGCACATCACAATCAGCGTTTCGTCGAGGAGTCCGCGGTCATCGAGATCGTCGAGGAAGCCGCTGAGGCAGCGGTCGATCGACGGCAGCAGCTTCCCTTTCAAATCGCGAAACGCATTCTGGTGCGTGTCCCATCCGCGCAGGTTGACCTGCACCATGCGCACGCCGGCTTCGACCAGACGCCTTGCCACGAGAAAGCCTTGTCCCCACTCTTCGCGGCCGTACAGGTCGCGAGTCGCGTCCGATTCCTGAGTCAAATCGAAAGGGTTGTGCTGGCCCGGTCGCGCAGCCAACACCAATCGCAGGGCCTGATCGCGATGCGCGTCCCAGGCGGCAGGCGCGGCGTGGTCGAACGCCGTGTCGATGTTTCTGCGCAGGCAATCCAATTGCTTCAGCAACTCGGTGCGGTTGGACAACTGAGGAATCGACACGCCCTGCGCCGAACCGAGATCGGGGAGGTGGAAGTCCGGGTTGCGGCAACTGCTGTTGTCCCACCACGCGTTCGGTCCCGGCCCCGCCGCGCGAGTCGGGTCGTTGGGGTCATCGTGGCTGAAGCAATTCGGGCACGAACCGGCCGCGTCCTTCGCGTGGCATTTGGCCGCGAGATCGACTCCCCAGCGAGCGAATCGCGAACCGAGCAAGCCCGGATCGCGACCGGGATAGGACATCAAGTTCCCTCGCGGAATTTCGACGACCGCTGGCCAGCCGACTTCCGGACGCGGAGGCGCGGCGTAGGCGATCATCGAACCGATGCTCGGCCACGCCATGCGACCGGCTCGCGGCGCGGTGATCGAAGCGTTCGTGTCGCCGACCGGCAGTTCGGTTGTGCCCGTGTGCAGCAGATAATGACAACTGCTGTGTTCGTTCCGGAATTGCCGGTTGGCGACGTGGTGCATCGTGCGGACGATCGAGAACTTGTCCGCCCGCGCCGCCAGCCGGGGGAGATGTTCGCAGAAGCGCACGCCCGGCAGGCGAGTCTGGGTCGTGCCGTATTCACCGCGAATTTCCGAGGGCGATTCCGATTTGGGATCGAACGTCTCGTGCTGCGACGGGCCGCCGGATTGGAAGATGAACACGACCGCCTTCGCCCAAGCGCGAACGGGAGTCGATCCTTCGGCGGCTTCGGACTCGAGCCGCAGCAGATCGGCCAGTCCGGTCCCCAGTAAACTCAGCCCGCCGACTTGCAGCAGCTCGCGGCGACCGATCGACGGATGGTCGTCGCGCTGGCAACCGGATCGACGCATGGTCCCGCCTTTCTGAGGACAACCGAACCTCGGGTAACGGATCGACGAACGCAGATGCGGCCGGTATCCTAACCGGGCCGAGCCGGCATCGCCAAGCCGGATGTCGATCGGACCGTCGTCGAAGCACCTGTTGAGAAGCGAGGCCGGGTATGAAGTCGTTGCGAGTCGCCACCTGTCAGTTCTCCGTCGAAGCCGACATCGAACACAACTGCGGTTGGGCGCTGCAGCAGATCGGACAGGCCGCGGGCGGCGGCGCGAATGTCGTTCATTTTTCGGAGTGTGCCCTGTCGGGATATGCCGGCGTGGACATTCCGAATGTCCGGGCGATCGACTGGGACAAGCTCCGGGCCGCGACCCGCGACATCATGGCGGCGGCCAAACGACATCGCGTGTGGGTGCTGCTCGGTTCGACACACTACCTCGACGACGAGACCAAGCCGCACAACTGTGTCTATGTGATCAATCCCAAGGGCGACATCGTCGATCGCTACGACAAGCGATTCTGCACGGGGGTGTGTGGCTCGCAGGCGACACTCGACCTCGTCCATTATTCGCCCGGCGATCGCTACGTGACGTTTCAAGTGAAAGGTTTCACGTGCGGCGTGGCCATCTGCTACGACTATCGCTTCCCGGAACTTTATCGCGGGTACAAGCAGCGCGGGGTGCAAGTGATGTTTCAATCGTTTCACAATGCACGCAAGAGCGTGGTCGCCGATCCGAAGTACAACATCTGGAAAACGATCGTCCCCGCGACGGTCTGTTGCCGCGCGGCCGAGAACCACGTCTGGTTCAGCGCGAACAACAGTTCAACCAGGCCGTCGAAATGGGCCAGCTTCGCGGTTCGCCCGGACGGCCAGATCATGGGGCGGCTGCGGTTGCATCAGCCAGGCGTGCTGTTCACCGACATGACGTTGGACTCCAAGCTGATGGACGCCCCCGGCCCGTGGCGGACCGCCGCCATGCAAGGCCGGCTGCATAGCGGGGAATTGGTGGCCCATCCGCGATCGGCGGCTGTCACTGGGTTGTAACGAGGTACGCGACACACGTTTCATCCGGAGTGCCCGATCTTGCGAACTTCCAGCTTGCGATTTCTGGTCCTGTTCGGTTTCTTTTTCGGGTCTGGTGTCCCCGATCGAATGGTCACGGCAGGCGACTGGGCTTCCGACGAGAAGTTGAGCGCAGCCGGTAGCGGGCACGCGTTCGTGTTCAAGGATGTTGGCGACGAGTCGGGTTTGTTTCCGCACGTCGCGGGCATTCGCGGACACGGAGCGGGTTGGGGCGACGTGGATGGCGACGGCTGGATCGACCTATACGTGGCCACGTTTCACACGGACGGGTCGAAGGCCAACCAGTTCTTCCGCAACAAGCAGGGGAAGTTTGAACTCGACACGCAGGAGAACCTCCGCATCTCCACGCGCGGAACCGGCGTGGTCTTCGCCGACCTCGACAATGATGGGGACCTCGACCTGTACGTCGGCAGCATGCCGGCGACGAAGGATAGTCGGCTGGGGCAGAAGGAAGGTCACTCGCTGGCGGGTTGCTCGCTGTTCCGCAACGACGGCGGCGGCAAGTTCACGAACATGACGGATGGCAACGGAGCCTGCCCCGCCGCGTTTGGCGGTCGCAGCGCGACGGTGCTCGATTCTGACGGCGACGGGCTGCTCGATCTGCTGGTCGGCGAAGACCCGATCCCCGGCTACAACGGTTCGCCGACGAAGTGCGCTCGCCTCTTCAAGAACAAAGGCAGCCTGCAGTTTGAAGATGTCTCGCGGGCCGTTGGGCTTCCGGAGGGAATCCCGGGGCTGGGCGTCGCGGCGGCCGACGTGAACAACGACGGCTGGCCGGATTTCTTTCTCGCGTCGAGCGGCGGTGGCAACGTGATGTTCTTGAACGATGGACGCGGCAAATTCCGCGAGGCACCGGGCACGCGCGCCACGTTTTCGTGGGAGGGTGCAGGTGGTGCGGGGGGGGACAACATGGTCTGCGGGGTTTGCATTGCCGACGTCAACCGCGATGGGTTGCTCGACATGGTTCTCGGCCAGCACTACTCCGCGCCGTGGCAAAACCCGGTGGCGAACCGGTTGTACCTCAACCGTGGCATCACGGACGGCGTGCCGACGTTCGAAGATGTCACGGAAAAAGTGGGCCTGATCCCGCTCGGATTGAAAAGCCCGCACGTCGAGATTCAGGATTTCGACAACGATGGCTGGCCGGACATTTATCAGAGCGTCGTGAAGTTTCGCGACGGCCAGCCGTACCCCGTGATCTTCAAGAACCTCGGCGTGACCGATGGCCGGCCGCGGTTCCGCGAGGATGCCTGGTCGGTCAACGATTTCCCGACCGACGAGGACCGGGCGATCCGCCGCACGGGGGAAGTGTTCGACAAAATCATCCGCGAGAAAAAAATCATCTACATGGCTCCCGGTCCGGCCGGCGATTTCGACAACGACGGGCGGCTCGATCTGTTTCTGGCCAACTGGTGGGCCGAGAGCCGTTCCCTGCTGCTGCGGAACGAAACCCCAGGCGGGAACTGGTTGCGAATCGCCGTCGAAGCGGGCGGCAACGTCAACCGCATGGGAATCGGTTCGCGCGTGAAGATCTATCGTCCCGGAAAGCTCGGCGACCCGTCGGCCCTGCTCGGATGCCGAGACATCGCCACCGGCTACGGCTATGCGTCCGGACAGCCAGCGTCCGCGCACTTCGGTCTCGGTTCGGAGAAATCGGTTGACGTGGAGATCGTCCTCCCCCACGGCAAGGGGACGGTGACGAAGGCGGGAGTCGCGGCGAATCAACTCCTGACGATCAAGCCGTGAGTCGAAGGTCGGCCCTTCCGGTCCGACTCGCAGACGGCCTGGAAAGGCCGTCCTACGGTCCTTTCTCATCCACAGGTTTCGCGGAAACCTCCTTGATAAACGCGAGCGACTGCTTGATGACTTCGTCGTTGATCCCCATGTGGCCCATTTCGGGGTAGCGGTGGAATGTGTGACGGGCTTCGGCTTTTTTCAGCACGTCGATCATCGTCAGCGCGTTGTCGATCGGCACCGAGCGGTCGTTATCGGAATGCAGGATCAGGAGCGGCTTCGACGTCTTCGTGACATGCTTGGTCGGCGACGCCAACGCGCGGGCTTCATCGACAGGTACGCCCGGCGGCGTCCACAGCGCTCCCCAATCGAGGGCGACAAAGTCGTAAGCCGCGGCGACGCTGATCGCCGCGCGAAAGTCGTTGCTCTCCTTCTCCCATCCGCCGGTTCGCGGGTACGGGCCATCTCCCAGCGTCGCCGCCAGCGACACCATGTGGCCGCCTGCCGATTGCCCGATGAGAAAGATACGGTTCGGATCGACGTTGAATTTCTTGGCGTGGGCGTGGACGTACCGGTTCGCGCACTGAAAGTCCTGATAGCAGGCGGGGGCTGGAGTGCAGTACTTCAACCGGTAGTCGATCGACATCGCGAAGAAACCGAACCCCGCCCACTGTTCGACCTTGATCGTCGAAGCGTCTCGCTTGTGTCCGCCCACCCACCGGCCGCCATGCACCGAAATGATCGCCGGCAGCGGCTCCTTCGATTCAGGGTACGCGATGTCGGCGAGCAACCCCGCACCGTTCAACCGGCCGTACGCGACGTCTTCCAGGTAGACAATCTTGGCCGGTGCCTGCTCGGCCGTCCCGGCGGCTTCCGGCTGAAGGATCGCGATTGAAGCGAGGCATCCCGCGATCAGACAGCCAACGGTTTGGGTCGTCTTCCAACGTGTGGTTGTCATTGGGCACCTGTTGATCTGGTTGATGTGGTCGACTTCGTAATTCGGTTCCATCCGATTTGCACTGCGTTCCGACGCCGACACTCTATCCCCTGTGGACGCTCGTTGCCATCAACCGGGGATACGTTTGGCGAGCGGGGGCCGTGAGGCCCCCGAGTAAAACCAGCACGGATTCTCGGAGGGCTGACGCCCTCCGCTCGCCAGACTGGATCACCATCGCCGTGCCGCCTTCGGTGACAGAATCAGGGATCACGGTAAGATGTCGGCCAAGCACCGTCCCGCCGTGACGTCCCAGGCCGTATCCCACCGGAGCGCTGACGATCATGATCTTCCACCGTTCGTTCCTCGGGCTGTGCGTTGGATGTGCTTCGTTGCTGCTGGCCGCCGCTGGCGGCGACGGCACGGTGAGCATTTGGAAAATGAAGGCGTCTGACCACAACAAAGGAGCCACCATGCGAGAGGCCGTGAGTTTCTATGCGTCGTTCGACGAGGCCGTGCGAGCCGACGTCGGGGCCGGGGAGAGGACTCCCTCGACACGTTTCAATCACGAGACGGAGCCGGGCCAATTCGTTTTCGAAAAGGGCTTCAACGAGCAGGTGTTTCGGATCGCGCGCGGCAAGGGCGTGCGAGGCGGTGGACGTGCTGCCGCGCAACGGGCGGATCTTCTTCCCCTCGAAGAATCATCTCGCGTTCCAGAAGGGAGGCTGGGGCGGAGCCGTGTCGTTCTGGATCAACACCGATCCGAATCAGCTTCTGAAAACGAAGTTTTGCGACCCGGTGCAGATCACGCACAGGGGCGCCAACAACGGCGGCATTTGGCTCGATTTTAACGACGCCCGGCCGCGCGACATGCGCATGGGCGTGTTCCCGGCCATCCCCGAAGGCGGGACGGGATTCAAAGAGGAAGCCCCCAACGCTCCGCTCGTCCGTGTGAAAGGAGTCGGCTTCAAGTCCGGCGAGTGGCACCACATCGTGCTCAACTGGCGCAACTTCGACACCAGCCAGCCCGATGCCCACGCGACGCTGTTCATCGACGGACAACCCCTCGGCCACATGCGCGATCGCGCGATCGCAATGAATTGGGACATCGACCGCGTAGGAATCTATGTGGCAGTCAACTACATCGGCCTGCTAGACGAGTTGGTTGTTTTCAATCGAGCGATCACGGACACGGAAGTCTCGCAGCTTTTCAAATCGCCCGAGTTGATCCGGCCAAACCAGTAGGCAGGTTCGGAAAACGACAACGCCCAGCCTCCGCGAAGAGTCTGGGCGATGCGGAAACGGATGACTCCAGCGGGATTTGAACCCGCATTGCAGGGATGAAAACCCTGTGTCCTGACCGGGTTAGACGATGGAGCCAGCCAACGCGGCACCAAGGTAGTGGAGCCTGCTCCGGACTGTCAAGCGACGATCTGCCACGTTGTCCGTCGACGCCATTCAGGTTGTCAAAACTTCTGATGAGCTCGACTTTCTGATTTGAGAACCAAGATTCGATCCGGTTATGATGGCTCGCAGGAGATCGACCACGGCAACACAAGGAGGCCGCCTCAAGTCGCATTGACGTCGAAAGCGGGTCAGTCGTGCTGGACATTCTGCTGCAAATCACCCACGAACGGGCGAACATCAAACAATTGAAGCTCGGTTCTCTCACGACCATTGGGCGCGGAGCCGAATGCAATCTCAAGATCGCTTCGAGCGAGATCAGCCGCAAGCACTGTCAGTTGACGGTGGATGACGAACGAGTGCTGGTCCGCGACCTCGGCAGTTCGAACGGCACGTACGTCAACGGCAAGCTGATCCCGCCGAATCAGGATATCGAATTGTCCCCCGGCAGCCGTTTCACGATTGGCCCGGTTAAATGCGTCGTGCAGTTCACGTCTCCGAAACCGGCGGATCCCGCGACCTCCGCCGCGGCATCACCGGGCGAGACGCTCATCCTCACGCCCGATTCGACGGCTCGGACGAACGCTTCCGACTTCGACTTTGCAATCATGCAATCGGACGCGGGCGCGCAGGTCGCCGCCGAAATTGCAGCCGCGTCGAACAAAAAACCAGACACCGAACTGGACATGTACCTCGCCAACGACGCAGCTCATGCCGCGCGCGGAGCGATCGACAACGCTGGCGATCCGCCGCCAGACTTGAACCTGCACGCGAAACTCGATGCACCCGCACCAACCGACGAGCCGACGCAGTTCCTGTTCGGACCGGATGACACCGTGCCTCCCGGAACGCTGCACGCGCCGGCTGCCGAACAGCCGAGCTTTGGCGACTCGAACGAATCGGATGTGCCCGCGCTGACCCTGCCGATCGAACCGATTGCCACTCCGGCGACCAAGCGCAGGAAAGGTTTTTTTGACCTTTTCAAACGGAACGCGAAGCTCAACATCGCACCCGCAGAATCGTCTCCGGCGCCGAGCACCCCCTCCGCGGACTCGGCGTCGCCGTCCTCTGCTTCCACCGAGCCGAAATCATCGGAGCCTGTCATGGCTCAACCGTCCACCGCAGCACCGACGCCGCCGGGTCCATTGCCGGCCACGACTCCGCAGCCTTCGGTTGTCCCGACGACACCTGCTACGTCCGACGACATCGAACCCTTCTGGAATTGATCGCAGTCGCTTGCGATTCGTGATCCGTACTTCGCGGATTCTGAAGTCATCAACATCCTCGTCCCTATGCCTCGAAGAATCTCGATTCCATGCCGAATGACATCACTGCGGAACTGCTCGCTCTGAATCAACAACTGCTCAACGCCATTGCGGCCGGCGATTGGAACACCTACGCCGAACTGTGCGATCCATCGCTGACCGCCTTCGAACCCGAAGCGCTCGGCCAGGTCGTTGAGGGTCTGGACTTTCATCGATTCTACTTTACCGGCGGACCCGGCGGCGGACGGCGTCAGAATTCGATGTGCTCGCCGCACGTGCGCGTGATGGGAGATTCGGCCGTGCTGGCCTACTGCCGACTCACGCAGGTGCAGGACGACGCCAGCCGATTCACTTCGGTCGCAACGGAAGAAACCCGCGTGTGGCAGAAGCAGGATGGACGCTGGAGGCATGTCCACTTCCATCGCTCGCCGGTCGCCAAAGGTTGAACTGTTCGAACGGACGATCACGATGGACGACGACCCACCGAACTCCGCTGCCGCGACGACTCCACTCGGCTTGCTGCTCTGCCGCGATCTGTTCTTCACCTCGAAGATTGCGGGGACGGCGTCGGCCCTGGGTTTGAAAATGGAGTCCGCCGGATCGGCCGCCGACGCCGTCGCGCGAATCTCTGCGAAATCCTATCGCTGCCTGTTCATCAACCTCGACGAACCCGGCCTCGACATCGCCGCGCTGCTGCGCGACATCCCGGCGGAGCCGCGGCCGACGGTGATCGCGTTCGCCGCGCACGTCGCCGAATCGTCGATCGACGCCGCTCGCTCCGCCGGTTGCGATCAAGTTCTGTCGCGCGGCATGTTGTCCAGCACGCTTCCGGAGCTTCTGCGACGCTTCGTCGTTTAGCCGCAACGCCGCCGGCGTGCGCGCCAAACGGTGCCGGACCTTGAACCCACATCGCTCCCTCGCTCGCAGCCCTTCAGGCTTGCGGCGAAACGATCGACGTCGATTTCAACGGGCTAACAACCCCGCCATCTCGCGAAGCTTCGGTGGAAACAGCGGCAGCGCGATGTCCGGTCCTTCGATCTGCGGATGCCACGCCTTCTCCCACTCCAGGCTGAACCAGCCGGTGTAGCCGTTCGCGAGCAAGAGTCGCAGGCAATCGACGGCGGGGAATCCTCCGCCGCCGAACAGCACATAGTCGGCCGGCCGGTGGCCACTCATCAAGTTGCGGGCCTTGTCATCGGCCGCGATTCCCGCCGCATCCAACTCGTGTTCCGGTCGCAGCACCGAATCTTTCCAGTGCGTGTGCCGAACCCAACGGCCAATCTGATCCCACGTCGCGGCCAGGGTCTCGCCGAAAAACCGCCACGGGTGATGCGTGTCCCACAGCACGCCGACAGCCTGGCAATGGACCATCTCCATCAGATCGGCCAGCAGCCGCGAATTGGCAAAGTCGCCGTGCGTTTCGATCAGGATGCCGATCCCGTGCGCGTCGGCATGTTCGCCGAGTTCCTGCAAGCCGGCGGCGATGTTTCGCAGCGTCTGTTGCCGCGCGTCCGGTTCGGTTTCAGGCGGAAGGACGTCGCCAAACACGCGGATGAACGACGCCCCCAGCCGCGCCGCCATCGCGATGTAGTCCCGCCCGATCCGCACCTGCGCGGCGCGCTGCGCCGCGTCGGGATAGTCAAACCGCACCGATGACGCGAGACCGCAGACCGCGAACCGCGCCTGTTTCAACTCCGCCACACGCCCGTCCAGCACGCCCGGCTGCAGGTCGGGAATCTTCCGCAAGTCGGTTTCGTTCTGGATCAGCCGGACTTCAACGCCGTCGTACCCGGCTGCTGCCCCGCGGCGCACGATCTCGGCCCACGGCCACTCCGGGCACGCGAGCGTGGAAAACGAAACCTTGAACTGCGCCATCGCGGCCTCCATCAGCGAATCGAATCAACTCCCGGTTGGCAGGATAGGCCACGCGGTGACTCGCGTTCAACCGACATCGGCTTGACCATCATCACGGCGTCGGATACGAACGCGGTCGAGTCGAGTTTTGGCCGCTCGGACTATCAGGGCATGCCGCGATGGGAATCGAAGTCGAATGGGTTGACGAAGATCACAATGTGATCCAAGAAGTGTCAGACTCGAAGCAACACGTCTCCGCTCTCGCCACAAGGCAATGGCCGTGTCTACAAGACACCGTATGTCTGAGGTTCATTGGTCCTTTTGGCGACTGCGTTTTCAATCAGGCGCAAATTCCCATCTTGCTTAACGAACTCAATCGCTCTGCCGAATCCCTGACCGATCCGGAAACGCGAGCACACGTCGCACAGGTCTGTCGCCTCGTCGCAACCGCGATGGGGCAGCCTCACACCTACATCAAGTTCGTCGGCGATTAAACGTCATGCAAACTTCGCCCGTTGCCCTCGCACTGATTGGTTGCGGTCAAATCGGCCGGCTGCACGCGGAGCGAATCCGCGCTGACGGTCGCGGCCGGATCGTCGCCGTGTCCGATCCGCACCGCGAATCGTCAGAACGGCTGCGGCGCGAGTTGTTCCCCGATGCGATGGTGTTCGAGTCGTTTCAGGAATTGCTCGACTGCGAGGCGTTCGATGCCGCGGTCGTCTGTTCGCCGACGAATCTGCATTTCGATCAGGCGTCGATGCTGCTCGACCGCGGCATCCCCACGCTGTGCGAAAAGCCGCTGGCGGATTCGCGCGAGTGGATCTTGTCGTTGATCGAGCGGACACGGAAGGGGTCGGGAGTCTTTTTCAGGCCGCCGTTGCCGGGCGACAATTCGGAAGTCAGAGATCGCGGCCCGAGAAAGACTCCCGACCCCGTGGCTCCGCTGCTGTCGATCGCCTACCAGCGGCGCTACTGGGCCACGTACCGCACGCTGCGGCGCGAGGTGCAATCGGGGAGGTGGGGGCGAGTGCAATCGGTTACGACGCACAGTTCCGAACGCTGGCAGCAAACGATCGCCGGGACTTGGCGTGACGACCCCGCGATGAATCCCGGCGGGTTTATCGGCGACGCGGGGAGCCACAAGATCGACATGGTGTTTTTCGTGACCAATCTGGCACTGGCCGAAGTGTTTGCTCACGCCGACAATCGCGGCAGCCGCGTGCCGATCGGGACGACGGTGTCCGGTCGGCTGACGAACGGTGTCGCCCTCAGCATGAACTTCATCGGCGATGCCCAGCACTGGCGCGAAGACTTTTGCGTTCACTGCGACCACGCCGACCTGAGCATCCACGACGGCCGGTTGTGGCTCGCCCGCGACAATCGAATCGAACCCGTGACCGATCTGGAACCGGAATCGAACCCGAACGCCGCGTTCTTGGACTGCCTGCTGGACGGTGCCCCAAATCAGGCTCCGCCCGAGTGTGCCCTCCCGGTCTGGGACTTCACGCAGGCCGTTCTGTCTTCTGCCCGGACCGGACACGTCGTAGGATTGGGTTGAGTTCGCGACTTCAATCGGCAATCGGAAATCGAAAATCCAAATGTCCCGCATCCTCGTCACCGGCGCGGCCGGGTTCATCGGGTTTCATGTGGCTCAGCGGCTGCTGGCGCGCGGGGATGAAGTCGTCGGGATCGACAATCTGAATCCGTACTACGACCCGCAGCTCAAGCGAGACCGGTTGGCGCGGCTGACGATTCACCCGGCGTTTCGGTTCGCGGAACTCGACATCTCCGACCGCGAGGCCGTTTCGCGGCTGTTTTCGAACCAGCCCCCCGCGCGAGTCGTCCACCTGGCGGCTCAGGCGGGCGTGCGGTATTCGCTGACGAACCCGCAGGCGTATGTGGACTCGAACCTCGTCGGGTTCGTCAATGTGCTTGAAGCATGTCGGCACACGAAAGTCGAACACCTTGTCTTCGCGTCGTCGAGCAGCGTGTACGGAGCGAACACAACTATGCCGTTTTCGGTGCATCACAACGTGGATCACCCCGTCAGCCTGTACGCGGCCACGAAAAAAGCGAACGAACTGATGGCACACTGCTACAGCCACCTGTTCAACCTGCCAGCGACGGGGCTGCGGTTTTTCACCGTGTACGGCCCATGGGGCCGACCGGACATGGCGTTGTTTTTGTTCACGCGTGCGATTCTCGCCGGCCAGCCGATCGACGTGTTCAACCACGGGCGCATGCGGCGCGACTTCACGTACATCGACGACGTCGCGGAGGGCGTCGTGCGGACGCTGGATCGGCCTCCCGCGCCGAACGCTGTCTGGTCCGGCGATGCCCCCGACCCCGCCACCAGTCGCGCCCCGTATCGACTCTACAACATCGGCAACCACCAGCCGGTGGAATTGCTGCACCTGATCAAGGTCCTCGAACGCTGCCTCGGCCGGCGTGCCGAGGTCAACCTGCAACCGATGCAACCGGGGGACGTTCCCGAAACATTCGCGGATGTGGACGACCTCGCTCGCGACGTTGGTTTCCAACCGGCCACGACGATCGAGGTGGGTGTCGGCCGGTTCGTGGGGTGGTATCGCGAGTACTTTGCGGCGGCGGCCACTTCGTGATCGCGACGCGCGGCGCCCGAAGGACTTTCCGCGGGCGACTTCGTACAATCGCCGGCATCGAACTCGTGTTGATCCTGGTCACCAACCGAACGCAACCCGTGGGATGAGACGTGAACGGCCCCGATCCCCTGGAAGTCAGACTGTGGTCCGCGGGCGGATCGACATCGCGCGGTGATGCCGACCGGCCGCGAAAGCCACGGGCGGCTCGCGGGCCGCTCGACCGGCTGCGTCGCGGCCTGGCGATTCTGGCCGTCGTGTTTGTCGGCGCGGTGCTGGGGTTTCGGTTCGTCGGCGGTTACGATTGGTTCGAAGCCGTGTGGATGGTCGTGATCACGATTTCGAGCGTGGGCTACGGCGAGCGGAGCGCGGCGTCGCCGGCGGTGCAGGTGCTGATGATCTGCGTCATCCTGCTGGGCATCACATCCGCGGCGTACGTCGGTGGAGGACTGGTGCAAATGCTGCTCGAAGGCGAATTGGCACGCGTACTGGAACAGCGGCGAACCAGCCGCGGCATCGAAGAACTCAGTGAGCACGTGGTCGTGTGCGGTTTCGGACGGATCGGGCAGATTCTGGCCGCGGACCTGCATCAGCGTCGGCAGGCGTTCGTGATCATCGACATCGATGCCGAAAAATTCGCGGCCGCCGAGCGCCGGGACTACCTGTTCCTCACTGGCGACGCAACCGAGGACGCGATGCTGCTGGCGGCTGGCATCAAACGGGCGAAGACGCTCGTGTCGGTGCTGCCCAGCGACGCTGCCAACGTGTTCATCACGTTGACGGCTCGCAATCTGAACCCGAACCTCACGATCATCGCCCGCGCCGAGCATCGCACAACGGAGCGGAAGCTGATTCAGGCGGGAGCCAACAGGGTCGTGCTGCCGGCCGTGATCGGAGCGCGACGGGTTGAACGATTGATCACGCGCCCGTCAAAGGCGGACCTCGTCGAGCGCGTGACGGAATCGAGTTTTCAGGACTTTCAACTTGACGAGTTCTCTGTCGCCGAACGCCGCCGGCTGGCGGGCGTTACCGTCGAGGCGACGGAGGCGCAGCGGCGGCACCGGTTGCTCGTCGTCGCCGTGCGGCGGTCCGACGGGTCGATGGTGTTCAATCCCGATGCCAACCACACGATTCAGTCCGGCGACGTGGTCATCGTCATGGGCCGCGCCGAAGATATCGACCGGTTCCGACGCGAGACTGCGTAGGCCGAGGCGTGCTTGCCATGTCAGTCCTCGGCGGAGGCGATTAGAATCTCGCCCGATGGCAGTGATGCCAACCCAACCCATGCGATTGCCTCAGCGAAATCGTGACAGCGGACTGAAGTTCAATCTCACGCCGATGATCGACGTGGTGTTCAATCTGATCATCTTCTTTCTGGCCGCCAGTCACATCGCGCGGTTGCAGAGCCAGGAAGAGGTCAACCTGCCCGAAGCCACGCAGGGGGAGCACGAACGCGAGGAGCGGCAGCGGCGGCTGGTGATCACGGTCACGCGCGACGAATCGCTTTGGCTGAGCGGCAACCGGGTGACGTTGCCTCAGCTCGAACAAATGCTCGCGCCGGACGAGAAGGATCGAGCCGACCAGCCGGCACGCCGCGAAGTCCGCATCCGCACCGATCGCGATGTCCCCTACCGAGCCATCGAACCGCTGCTGCTCGCCTGCGCCAAGGCGGGAGTGACGAACATCAAGTTCGCCGTGATTCAACGGAAATCGAGCTGAGGTTTCACGACCATCCACTGCCAATGCGAACCCCCGCCTACCGCAACCGGACCGACATCAGCGAGAACATGATGACCTCGATGATCGACGTCGTCTTCCTGTTGCTGATCTTCTTTGTCTGTGCCGCGGCGCGGGCGGGCGGTCTGCTCGAGTCCTTGCTGCCAACGAATCTGGCCGCCGGTACGATCGAGAGTGCATCTCCAATCGACACCCCGTCGCCGCTCGGCGACCTGACGATCAAACTGCGTTTGGATGATGCGGGAGCCGCCGCGATGGAACTCAACGGCCGCGTGCACTCCGATTTCGATTCGCTGCGGCAGACGCTGCTGGGTCTCGCGAAAATCGCGCCCGAAATCCCCGTCGTCCTGCACACCGAGCCCGATGTGCCGGTGCGCGAACTCATCCGAGTTTACGATAGCTGCCAGGCGGCCCGTTTTCGCGACATCCGGTTCGCCACACGACAGCCTCCTCCAAGCGGCAAAACTCGCCGCTAGCATGCCAGCCCGCCGCCGACCGTATCGGTCAGGCAAACTGTAACGCGCTCAAGTTCTGTGACGATTGTGCCGATTCTTCCAATCGTGACGGTGAAGCATCGCGCTTTGCCGTTCGCTGCTGGGCCAACAGCGAACCGGCTGCGACTCACGCCCCGCGACTCGAACGACTCCACGCAAGGATGAACGTCATGAAGATCAGCTCCTCATGCCTGTTGGGTTTATGCCTGTTGGCTTGGACCTCCGGCTGCGGCTGCACGCGCCAGCACGCTCGTTGCGTCGAATGGGATGGGCCGACTTGTCCCAACTCACACGTTGGAAATGAGTGTGGCTGTCCACAGAAGAATTGTCTGACGAAGTGGCTGAAGCCAAAGTGCAAGGGCAAGCACCACGGCTGGAGTCTGTTCGGCGGAGGTTGTCCTGACTGCGAACCGAATCCGTGCTGTGGTCCGATGATCGCAGGCGGTGCGGACTGTGCGGGTATGCCCATGATGCAGGGTGCCGTATCCAGCAACTGCTGTGGCGGCGAATCAATGATGATGGGCGGACCCGTGCCGGCCGATGCCAGCGCGTCCGGTCAAATCATCGATGCCGGTGGATGTGCCGGTTGCGCGGGTGGCCAGGTGCCGCAGGTGCCACCGGCGAAGGTCACCGGCAATTGTGCCTCGTGCGGACCGACGGTCAGCAGCGCTCCACAGCCACCGACGACGGGCTGGTCGGCGTCCGGCAGTTTCGTGAATCCGATTCAAGGCAGCGTCCGACCGACATCCGGTAACTGCGCGACCGGCAACTGTCAGGGTGCGGTGATCGGCGGAGCGGTGTTCGGCGACGGCATCCTCTATGACAACGTCACGACACCCGCACCAATGCCCGCACCAACTCCGGTTCCTTCCGCGTCCATCAGCACCACGCTGCAGAATGCCCCGCCGCCTCCACCGCCGTTGCCGGGCGGGAATTGATCGAACACGCGAGTCGAGGGACAAGCACAACCGTGGGGCCGCATCGCCGGTTCCACGGTTGACTTGTTTTTGGAAGCCGCGCTGAGCTAACGTCGGAGCCGTTCTTCATCGGACGGATCGACGACATGCCTCAGCAAACGCTTGCGGAGCGGTTGGCAACCTACGCGACCAGCCTGCGCTTTGAAGACCTCGACACGCGCACGGTTCACGAAGTCCGCCGCCGGCTGATCGATTCGCTCGCCTGTGCGCTCGGAGCCTACGAAGCGCCGCCGGTGCGTGCGGCCCGCGCGATCGCCCGCCGGGTGAAGTCGGAACCTGGGGCGAGTTGGCTCGGCGGCGAAGGGCGCACCAGTCCGGACCTGGCGGCATTCGTGAACGGCATTCACTTCCGATACCTCGACTTCAACGACACGTATCTGTCGAAGGAACCCGCCCACCCCAGCGACAACTTCGCGGCCGTGCTGGCGGCTGCCGAAGCGGCCGGATGCGGCGGGCGCGACATCATCGTTGCCGCCGTCATCGCCTACGAAATCCAATGCCGCCTGTGCGACGCGGCCAGCATTCGCGCTCGCGGCTGGGACCATGTCACCTACGGAGCCATCTCGACCGCCGCGGCCGCCGCCCGCCTGTTCGGCCTGGGCGCCGAACAAACCCGGCAGGCGATCAACCTCGCGGGCACGCCCAACGTCACGCTGCGGCAAACGCGAGCCGGCGAGTTGTCGGAGTGGAAGGGATGTGCCTTCGCGAACGCGGCTCGCAACGGCGTGTTCGCCGCCATGCTCGCCGCCGAAGGGCTGACCGGTCCGGCTCCAATCTTCGAGGGCGAACTCGGTTTCTTCAAACAGGTGTCGGGACCGTTCACGCTGCCGCCGCTCGGTGGCGAACCGGGCGCGGACGGATTCATGATCGACCGAACGTCGATCAAGTTTTGGCCGGCTGAATACCATTCGCAGAGCGCGATCCAGGCGGCGATCGAATTGCGTCCGCAAATCGGTGACGTGCGGCAGATCGAGAGCCTCGACATCTACTCGTTCGACGCCGCCGTGGACATCATCGGCAAGGACCCCGAAAAGTGGAAGCCGAAGACGCGCGAAACCGCCGACCACAGCCTGCCGTATTGCACGGCGGTCGCGCTCACCGACGGCGACGTCACGCTCGACTCGTTCTCGGAATCCCGCCTGCACGATCGAGCGCTGCTCGACCTCGTCGCCCGAATCAAGATTCACCGCGATCCCGAACTGACAGCGAGGTACCCTCGCGGCATTCCCAACCGGCTGCACGTGACGCTTCGCGACGGCCGCCGTTTCACCGCCGAATGCGAATTCCCCCGCGGCCACGATCAAAACCCGATGAACGACAGCGAAGTCGAAGCCAAGTTCCTGCGCATGGCCGACCGCCGCAGCGAATCGTTTCACCGGGGCGAAATCCTCGATTTCTGCTGGCACTTGGACGCGCAGCAATCCGTCGGCAAGTTGTTCAAGTTGTTTCCAACCGAACTCCCCTCTCCCCACCGGGGGAGAGGGATTTGGGGTGAGGGGGCGGAGCGTCCCTGAGCTTGGCCTGCGAATCTGGCTAACCATTGCTCGGCCCCGTCACCCCGACCCTCTCCCCCGGAGGGGAGAGGGAGAAAGGCAAGCACGAATGAACCTTGTCCGAGTCACCCGCCGCGACGTGCTGCGATCCGCATCGCTTAGCGCGGCGGCTGCGGCGGTGATGCCGTACACGTGGACATCAGGCGCCGAGGATCGCGCCGCGCCGAAGTCGCCGAACGATCGCTGGCGGATCGGAGCGATTGGGATGCGGTATCAAGGGTCGGTGATCACTCGCGAGGCGTTGCCGTGGGGCGACGTAGTCGCGATTTGCGACGTCGACCGGCACGTGCGCGAGCAGGCTCGCGCCAGCTTCGGCAGCACGGCGGCGATTTTCGAGGACTACCGCGAGCTGCTCGACAAGTCGAAAATTGACGTTGTGCTGATCGCAGCCCCGGACCACTGGCACACGAAAATGGTGATCGACGCCTGCCGCGCGGGGAAGGACATCTACTGCGAAAAGCCGCTCACGCTCACGGTGGACGAGGGGAAGCAACTTTGCCGCGTCGTCAAGGAAACCGGCCGCGTGGTGCAGGTCGGGACGTGGCAGCGCAGCGACGCACGATTCCGACTGGCGTGCGAAATGGTGCGGGCCGGCCGCATCGGCGCGCTTCGCAAGGTCACGGTGCTCCTCAGCAAAAACACAACCGGCGGGCCGTTTGAATCGCAGCCGGCGCCGAAACACATCAACTGGAACCTGTGGCAGGGGCAGACTCCGAACGTGCCGTACGTTCCCGAACGCTGCCACTACACGTTTCGCTGGTGGTACGAATACTCCGGCGGCGAAATGACCGACAGCGGTGCCCATCACCTCGACATCGCGCAGTGGGGGATGGGCGTGCAGCATTCTGGGCCGGTCGAAATTGAAGCGACCGCGAGCTTCCCGACGGTTCCGGGCGGGTACAACGTCGCCGTCGATTTCCACGCGACGTATCGCTACGCCAACGGCGTCGAACTGGAGGTGCTCGACGCGCCGCGCGGCGATAACAACCGGAATGGCGTGATGTTCGAGGGGGACGCCGGGCGGATTTTCGTCAACCGAGGCACCGTGTCGGGCAAGCCGGTGGAGGACCTCGCGGTTCATCCGCTGCCGCGCGGAGACTTCCGGCTGTACGACTTCGACAACACGAGCCGTCCTGAACGGATGGGGAAGATTGACGCGATCAAGAATCACATCGGCAACTTTTACGATTGCACGTTCAGCCGCCGGACACCAATTTCCGATGTCGTCAGCCAACACCGCTCGGTGAGCGTTTGCCACCTGGGCAACATCGCCATGCGAATCGGCGGCAGGCTGAAATGGGATCCCGACGCGGAGCAATTCGTCGGCAGCCCCGAGGCCAACAAACTGCTGTCTCGCGAGCAACGCAAGGGGTTTGAAGTCACCTGAATCGTAGTCTCCACTCCACGCCGGGCGGAGAATCAGAAGTCATTGAAAGGATCAACCATGACATCGCAGTGGCAAACAGTCCGTGGCACCGGCGTCTCGCCTGTGACCCTGAAGCAACGGCGAGACGCCGGTGCCACGGGTTTGATGTCGATTTCAGTTCTGTTGTTGGTTGGCTGGTTGGTAATGCCCGCATGCGCCCAGGAACAGAAGGCCGCGAAGGAAACGAAGTCCAAGGCGAAGCCGAAGACACCCAAAGTGGCCGAGCCGGTGCTGGCCTTTCCGCCGGCGCTACCGAACGGAGCCGCTGTCGTTACGGACAATTCTCCCGAACTGCTCCAGCATTCGATCGAGCTGGCTGACGGCGTGACGGTCGCGAAGACTCCGCCGACAATCGACTTCGCGTTTTTTCCGGGCCAGACGTACACCGGCAAACCGTGGTCTGCGTGGGGAGACAGCCTGTTCGCGAACGGAAAATACTACGCCTCAATCGGCGATCACCTCGCGCCGCAGGGAAACGCCTTCGCTTACGAGTTCGATCCGGTGAAGAAAACCTTCCGGCAGTTGCTCGACCTCCGCAAGCTGATCGACCTTCCCGACGGACATTACACACCGGGGAAGATTCACAGCCGGATCGATCTCGGTCGCGACGGGTGGCTGTACTGTTCGACTCATCGCGGTTCGACGAATGCAACGACCGATGCGAACCACTACGAAGGGGATTGGATCGTGCGCTGTCATCCCGAGACCGGGAAGAGTGAAGTCGTCTCGCGCGGGCCGCTGGGCAAGCATTGCCTGCCGAACGGGACGCTGGACGGCGAGCGAATGATTTTCTACGGCGGGACGGCTCCGGGCGACCGCGGAGACAACCTTGAGTGCCGATTCTTCGCGTACGACGTCGCGAACCGAAAACTGCTGCATCAGAGCGTCGAAGGTCCTCAGCGGTACATGATCCTCGCCCAATCATCGGGCAAGGTCTACTTCACGCCACGGCTGGACGATTCGCCGTTGATGCGATTCGACCCGGCTTCGGGGTCGCCACCGGTGGAGATTCCCGGCAGGATCGGCATCCGCGCGGCGACGCGGGAGGCGCCGACCGGCGATGTGATCACGGTGTCGCATCCGCGCGGCGAAGGAGGAGCCAAGCTGTACCGATTCAACACGCGCACCGAGAAGGTCGAGGAACTTGGTCCCGCGCCGGTCGGCAGCCAGGCGTACGTGGCCGCGATGTCCGGCGACGCCTCGGTCCGGTACGTGTACTACGTGCCGGGAGCACACGGCGGTGCCAACCAGGACGGATCGCCGATCGTGCAGTTCGACACGCAGAACCGCACGCGGAAGGTGATCGCGTTTTTGAATCCGTTCTACGAGAAGAAGTACGGAGCGTCGCCGCGCGGCACGTACAGTGTGGCGGCTGATCCGGAAGGTGCTCGCGTGTTCATCACGTGGAACGTGTCGCGCGGCGGGCGCGTGTGGGACTGTACGGCGGTGACAGTCGTTCACGTGCCGGAGTCGGAGCGGCCGAGGTCGTGACCGCGCACACAAACCACGAAGGCTCGAAGACGCGAAGGACGCACGAAGACGAAAGAAAGGGGAGGCCTCGTCGTTGCGATTGTGGCTGGGTGCGTCCTTCCAGTCTTTGTGGCTTGGTGGTTTCGTCCGAAGTCTCGTCGTATCATGATCCGGCAGGCGGCGACCGACCGTGCGACTTTCATCGGAGACTCGAATGCCACGCAAATCAACAGTTGTCTCGCGACTCGACCGGCGGCAATTCCTGAAGACATCGGCTGCGGCGGGCGTGGCGGCTTTCGCTGCGCCCGCGATCGTGCGCGGGACGAATCTCAACGAGAGGCTGAACATCGCGATCATCGGGTCGGGGGGGCGCGGCGGAGCCAATCTGTCGGCGGTGGCGGCGGAGAACATTGTCGCACTGTGCGATGTCAACGAGGCGAATCTCGAAAATGCGGCGAAGCATCACCCGGACGCTCGCAAGTTCGTGGACTTCCGCAAGGTGTACGACCATGCGAAGGAATTCGACGCGGTGATCGTCAGCACGTGCGAGCACACGCACGCCTTCGCGACACTGCCGGCGTTGCAGCTCGGCAAGCACGTCTACTGCGAGAAACCGCTGACACACGGCATCTGGGAAGCAAGGGTGATCCGCGAAGCGGCGGCGAAGGCGAAGGTCGCGACGCAGATGGGAATTCAAATCCACTCGACGGACAACTACCGTCGCGTGGTGGAACTGATTCAGACGGGAGCGATCGGGGCGGTTCACGAGGCTCACGTGTGGGTGTCGCGCGCTTGGGGCTGGCAATCTCCCGAGGATGCGAAGGCCCACGGCGACATTGTGTCGGTACAGGAGCGGCCGACGGCAGCGAACGCGGCCCCGAAGGGTGTGCATTGGGATTTGTGGCTCGGTCCGGCGCCGGAGCGAGTGTTCCACGAAGTCTACTTCCCCGGTCCGAAATGGTACCGCTGGTGGGAATGGGGGAGCGGCACGATGTCGGACCTCGGCAGCCACTGGAACGACCTGCCGTTTTGGGCGCTCAAGCTGAAAGCGCCGCTGGCCGTGGAAGCGTCCGGCCCGCCGCCGCATCCCGATCTCGCGCCAGCTTCGATGCAGGCCACCTACGAATTCCCCTCGCGCGAGGGACTACCTGCGGTGAAGATGACGTGGTATCAGGGGATCAACAAGCCGGCGATCTGGAAGGACGGCGGCATTCCGCAGTGGCAGAATGGCGTGCTGTTCATCGGTTCGAAGGGGATGCTGCTGTCCGACTACGGCAAGCACTTGCTGCTTCCGGAGAAAGTTCTCACCGACTTCAAGCGGCCGGACCCATTCCTGCCGAAATCGCCTGGGCAGCAGGCCGAATGGGTGGCTGCGTGCAAGGGGGGGCCGGCCACGCTCGCCGACTTCGAATACTCCGGCTGGCTGACCGAAGCGAATCACCTCGGCAATGTGGCCTACCGCCTCGGCAAGAAAATCGAATGGGACCCGGTGAACCTGCGTGTCACGAATTCCCCCGAAGCCGCGCCGCTCGTCCGGCGCGAATACCGGGCTGGCTGGAAGTTGGCGTAACCGTAGGACGGCCCTTCCGGGCCGTCGCAATGTTATGAACGTGGACGGCCCGGAAGGGCCGTCCTACATCTTTCAACAATCCGCTGCGATGCGCGTGAGACGCCGGAGCATCAACATGGCGAAAAAACTAAAGCCCAAGCCCGCGAAGAAACCGAAGCTCACCGGCAAACCCAGGCCCGTTGCGAAGAAGAAGCCCCCAGCCGCTTCCGACACAGCCCTCGGTCGCCCGCTGGTCACGCAGGAGGAGCGACTCTACATGCTGTTCAAGGACGATTATCAGGCACGGCAACTCTTTGAATTTCTGCGAGTCGAAGTCGTGAAGGACTTGGAGCAGTACAGCCCCATGCAGATTTCTCGAATCGTCGCCAAACCGCTGCACGACACGATCGACCGCATCCGCCAACGCCTCGCCGAAATGAAACGGTCGCTGCGCGACGATGCAGATTTCGCGGCCGAGTATCGGAAACAGATGAAGGGCAAGTCGGTCTGACGCGGCAAAGCCGCAACCAGCGGGGTCACAGCAGCCGGTTGCAGTGTCGTCCGAGGCGGTCGAGCGCGCGGGTCCAGGATTCTTGCATGGCCTCGACCTGCTCGCGGCCGCGGAGTTTGGTGTGGCGCACAGTGACGTGCGACTTTCGGAGTCCTTTCGGAGCGATCGTGACGTCCACCTGCGAGGCGTCCTCACTCAGAATCACCTGGAGCGTGCGCACGGGAGCGGCCTTGCGAATCGTGAGGGGGCAATTCGGGAGCCATTTCGGCCGGCGATTCGCCGTGACCCACGCCGTGAACAGCGTGGCTGCCGCAACCGGCAGCGTCTCGCTGACTTCGACTCGCAAAGCACCGGCCGCGTCGGACTTTTTCCGCAGCCCACGATCCTGCTCGTAGGCCCGCGTGATCATCTGCTCCCACCAACTCCCGACTTCTGCAATCTTGCGGACTTCAATGACGATTCGTTGATGCGACTTCTTGCGGCAGCTCGCTTTGTCGAGCAGGCGGAACCAATCGTCCCAGCCTTTTCCCGTCCGCGCCTCGACGGCCTTGCTGCTCACTCCGGCCGCAATTGCTTCCAATGGCGTCGTCACGATTCATCGCACTCCGTTTTCGTCCACCAACACTCGTTACTCGATGCATTCCGCTGGGAACGATACTCAGGATCAAATCGAGATTGCAAACCCATCGTGCACAAATCCGAGTCGCGCTCCTCGATCTTTTCCAACTCGTGCCCAAGCTCCAGCTTGGGCATGCAATGTCAGGAAGCTCTGCTTCCGGCCACTCGAAGCGGAGCTTCGAGTTCTCGAGTTACCAAGCTGGAGCTTGGCAACTAGGACCATCCAGGTCCAACGGACCCGCCGGCACAAGGCCGGCGGCTACACTCCATTACAAATCCAACCCCAACTCCTCGATCTTCCGGTACAAACTCGACAGGCCCAGGCGCAGGCGTTTGGCCGCTTCGCGTTTGTCGGGCCACTGGCGAAGGACGCGGCTGATGTGCAGGCGTTCGTAGTGGCGCAGGGCCGAACGCAGGTCGTCGGTGTCGGGAAGGAGTTGGCCCACGCCGAGCAAATCGGGCGGCAGGTCTTTCGGTTCGATCTGCGTTCCCTCGCACATGATGACCGCCCGCTCGATGGCGTTGTCGAGCTGCCGCACGTTCCCTTTCCAATGAGCCGACATGAGCAGGCGCATGGTTTCGCTGCTGGCCCCGCTGACTCGCTTGCCGAGCGTTTGCGTGTGCTTGGCGATGAAGAATTCGACCAGTTCGGGGACGTCGTCCAGCCGCTCGCGCAGCGGCGGGATGCGCACGGTCACGCCGTGCAGACGGTAGAACAAGTCTTCCTGAAACCGACCCTCAGCCACTTCGCGCGCCAGGTTGCGCGTGGTCGCGGCGATGATCCGGGCAGCGACGCGAATCGGTTCCACGCCGCCGATCGGCAGGATTTCCTGGAATTCGATCGCCCGCAGCAGCTTGGCCTGCGTCGCCACGGGAAGCTGTCCGACTTCGTCGAAGAAAATCGTGCCGTCACCGACATGCCCGAAAATCCCCTGTCGATCGGCATCCGCGCCGGAGAAGGCACCCTTGCGGTGGCCGAACAACTGGCTTTCAAGCTGTTCGATGGGAGCCGTCGCGCAGTTCACGGCCACGAACTTTTCGTTCCCCTTCGGCCCTGCCCGATGGATCGCGCGGGCAAACACTTCCTTCCCCGTGCCGGTTTCGCCTTCGAGCAGCACGTTGGAATTGGTCACGGCCACCTTGCGAATCGTTTCCTGCACCGCTTGCAGCGACTTGCTCGACCCGACCAGCTCGTCGAATTTGTCTCGCCGCGACAGTTCGCGCCGCAGCGATTGATTTTCGAGAAACAGTTCGCGGTAGCGGAACAACCGTTCCAGCTTGTGCCGCAGATCGTCGAAGAACACCGGCTTGACGAGGTAGTCGTAGACGCCAGCCGTGAACGCTTCGACGGCGTTTTCGACCGTGGCGTAAGCCGTGATGATCAGCACGAAGATTTCCGGGTTGAGCTGCATTAACCGCCGAGCCAACGCCAGCCCGTCGCCGTCGGGAAGCTGGACATCACACACCGCCACCGAAAAATCTTTCTCTCGGCAGCGAGCCACCGCGTCCGCGACCGTCCCCGCTTCGACCGCCTCGTACCCCTCGCCGGACAGGTACTCGCGCAGCGTCGTGCGGATGACCTTCTCGTCCTCGACAATCAGAACTCGTCGCTTGTTCACGGTGGGTGATGTGCTTGTTGGATTTCAGGAGCCGGACACCGTTGCTGGTTCCGGTCGCGACACACTCGCCTCTGGTGGAAGCTCCAACGCCGGTTCGGCGTTCAACAACACGGCGAATGTCGTCCCGCCCGGCGAGGTCTCGGTCAGTTCGATCGTCCCTCCGATCGTTTGTTCCATGATATTCCGGCATACGAACAATCCCAGGCCGGTGCCGAAGTCTTTGGTCGTGTAGTACGGCTGAAAAATCCGCGACCTCGCGTCGGGCGAAATGCCGTGGCCGTTGTCCTTGATGGCCACGCGAATGCGTTCGCCCGCCATCGCGGTTTCGATTTCAATCGTGCCCCCCTCGTTCGTGGCATCCATCGCGTTGAGGATCAGGTTGAGGAACACCTGCACGAGCTGATCGCGAGCGACTCGCAGCGGCGGCAGGCCGTCAGCATACTTCGTGACGACCTTCTTGCCTTTCATGCGCTTGTAGTATTTGGCGATGTTGAGCGCCGCGTCGATCACGGCCTGCACGTCGCAGAGCACCTTGTCCTTGGTGGCGGGACGGCTGAAATCGATCAACTCCCGCAGCGTCCGTTGAATGCGACGGAGCTGATCGTCCATCATCTGATATCGCTCGCGAGAGTAGTCGTCCGTGTGGTGCCGGTTCAACATTTGAACGAGAGAACTGATCGCAGCCAGTGGGTTGCCGACCTCGTGTGCGATCCCCGCGGCCAGCAAACCGAAGGCCGCTTGCTTCTCCTGCTGCACGACGTGCGCCTGCGACTCCTGCAACTCGCGAGTGCGCTCGTCGATTCGCACTTCAAGCTGGGTCTGATTTTGCTGGAGCTTCACGTTCAGGCTGGCGAGGTGTCGGCGGGCTCCCTGCATCACGCCCGCCAACGCCGTGCTGGCCCAGGTCACCCAGCCCAGAACCACGAGCGTCAGGAATAGTATCACGAGTTCGTCGGGCTCTCGCCGCTGCTGCACGAGCACCAGGCCGCAAAAACTCAGGCAATGCAAAGCGAACGTCGAAAACGTGATCTGTCGCGAATGCCGCAGCGCGCACACGAGCACGGACAGGAAATAATAGAACCGAAACGGACTCTCCAAGCCCTGATCGAAATAGCACAACAGCCCGATGAACACCGCTTCCAAAATCGAGATCGCCAGCGGCCATTCGCTGAGGAAGACTTTTCCACGCAGGCTCCAGAGCGTGTCGAGCAGCGCGTACACGGCCCCCAGCGTCAGTATCGAATTCAGCACCGGCCGGCTGAGCATTTCGCGGTCGAGCCAGTTCACGAGCACATAGCCCACGCACAACCCGAACCACCGGATCCTGACCGTGATCGCCTCTGCCGCCAGTTCCCACGCGGCGCCCGAAGCCAACCCCTCCGCGCCTCCATTTGCCTGGTCGGCGAACGTGGGATCCGTAGCGGCTGGCGAGCGCGCCGACGGCCACGACACGTCACGCTCGTTGTCGCCGGTGGACATCAGATACCTCCACGGCGATTCTGGTTGGTGCGCCAAGCCAGGTCAAGAACGGGACGGGTCGGAACTCGGTCCACGTGCAACCTGGTGACGGCTCGCGAATGAAACGAAGGCCTGCCCGCAAGCAAGCGTTACAAAAGAAGAACCACCCGGCTGCAAGGGGGGGGCGCAGCCGGGTGGTCTGAGGGGAAGGGACAAGCTTCCACCTACTTCTTTTTCAACTGAGGTTTTGTGCTTCCACCAGGGTTTACCACACGAGCCAAAGCTCGATCAAAGCGGCTACGCCACCCTTAAAGGCTCACAACGGAATACCGAGCAACTGCTCTTCTTCCTCCTGAATGATGATGCGCGGCGTGACCATCAACATCACACTGCGAGTCTCGCGACCGACGCCGGTGTTTTTGAACAGACGGCTGATGTACGGAATCTTGTTGAGAATCGGTACGCCGAACATGTTGCGACCTTCCGCAAGCCGCTTGACACCACCGAGCAACACGGTGCCGCCATCGGGGACGCTCACGGTCGTCAGTACGGTCACGATGTCCTGCCGCGGAAGTTGGACGGAAATCGACGGGGCAAAAATGTTGTTCTGCCCCTGTTGACCTTGCTGACCACCGATGCCACCAAGCCCGAGCAAACCACCTCCCTGGCCACCGATCTGGCCACCACCGCCGCCTTGTTGACCTCCGCCCTGACCTTGCTGACCGCCCGTTCCGCCTTGGAACGTGAACGTATCCACGCCGCTGATCGTGGTGAACTGCGGCGACACACCCAGGCGGACGTAGCGACGGTCGGCCGAAATCACGGCTGTCACGGACATCACGATGCCGTCGAGCAGCGTTTGAATCTGAGGCTGCAGGCCGACGGAACCCAATCCGACCGTCGGAGTGACACTGGTGACGAAGTTCTGCGCTTGACCTGAGATCAACGTGGCCGACTGGCCGTTGAACAAGGTGACCTTTGGTGCCTGCATCACATTGGTCCTCGTGTCACCTTGCGCGGCTTCAATAAGCAGGAACGTTTCGATGTCGTTGAGAATGGCCATGCCCACGGTCAAGCCCGCATCGGGTGCGTTGCGTGCTCCACCGAACGTCGGAATGCCCAGCGAGAACGATCCCTGGCGGAACGGAACGTCCAAGGTGTTCGTGAACACCGGGTTGCCACTGACCGGTTCCAAGCCAACGACCACGTTGCGGTAGTTGTCGCGGTTGACGAGGTCGCGTGGCGGGCTTGGCTGGAAAGCTCCGGCTGCACCCTGCTGTTGCTGCTGTTGTTGCTGCTGTCCTTGCTGCTGTTGTTGTTGTTGCTGCTGACCAAACACGGTGCCGCCGCCGTTCGGAGGCAGGAGCTGTCCGAACGTGGCCGGGTCTGGACCGCCGATCGTGTCTTGCACGTTGAAGTCGAAGTCCACGCCGATCCGTTCGAAGAAGTTGTCGTCGACGGTGATGAATCGAACTTCAATCGTCACCTGCAGGTCCTGCAGGCGGCGGAGTTGATTGAGCAGGTCGGCGATTTCGTCATGCACCGCCTGAGTCTGGCGGATGACGAGACTCAACGTCTGATCAAACTGGCTGACCGTGCCTTCGCCACCGACGGTGTCCCAGGTTTCCGGGGCCACCGTGGCCGTCAGCAGGTCGATCAGCGGTTGAAAGTCGGCTTGCACGCCGCCACCGGCGAGTCCGTTCTGTTGGTTTCCGGGGAGGACACCAAAGCTGCCGCGAGAGCCGTTCGCGAGTGAGGCACTGCGATCGTCAACCTGGGCGAACGCCTGACTGGCCGGTCGTTGCAAGCCGCCGAGCGGTCCGACATTCATCTGACCACCAGACCCGACGATCACACCACCGCGTGGGTTGGCGAGCGGATTGGCCAGGTTGCCCATCGGCTGCGGCGTGCTGTTCAACGACACGACCAGGTCGGCCACGGAGTACGTGGTCAGGATCATGTCTCCGCGGCGGCGCGTGTGGCTGGTGATCTTCAGCACCTCGTCCTTGACCGTGTACCCGAGCCGCAACGGTTCGAGCAACAGGTTGAGCGCACTCTTCATGCGGATGCCGTCGACGTTGATTGTCACCGGCGTTTCCGTCGTGACACCCGCTTCGTCCAGTCCAAGGTCGTCGAGCACCACGTTGACGCCAACGATCGTCACCAAATGCTTGACGACGTCCCGCAGCGGAGCGTGCTCGAAGTGCAGAGACACTTCGCGGTTCAGACTCTTCTCGATGCGCTGTTCCTCCTCGGTGCGCACGCGGTTGTCACGACCGAGATTCTTGCGTCTGTCAGACAGTGACTTCCAATCCTTGGCGTCCGGGTAAACAATCCCGCCGTCCATGCCCAACGGAATCGCATTGGACTTGTCGACGTTGTACAGCGTCTCCCATCCGCCCTGTTCCTTTTTATCCTTGATCTCCTGGTTCAGAAAATTGCGACGTGCATAGCGAGCCTTCCAGACCATGACTTCCGTGGTGGGATTCTCCGGGTCGAGTTCCTTGGCCTGCTTGGCGAGGACTTCGGCTTCGGCGAACCGCTGCTGGTCCATCAGCTCGTTGAACTGTTCGACCTTGTCGGCCAGTTCCTGACCGATGCGGAGTTTGGTCTGCTCTTCGAGCTTGATCCGATCCTTGACCTCGGCGTTGCGTGCGGCCAGTTCTTGTTTGGGAGCACTCAGTTTGGCCTGGGCGGCAATCTCCTCGCGAGTCCGTTGCAGAGACCGCACGAGAGGCGTGGCCACTTCCTGGCTGAGGTCGGAGTTCTCGATGCTCGCAAGCGCTTCGTCGAGCAGCTTGTACGCCGCATCGGGATTGGTCGCCGAGAGCTTTTCGGCCTTGAACGTCGCGTTCAAAACTTCGGTGCGGTACTTATCGAGCTTCGCCGCCTGCTGATCGGCGACGATGTCGATCGGCCGCGGTTCGCTGCCGGGCAGTTCAAGGCTCGGCACCTGACCCGCCGCCTGCTTGATTCTCGATCCGCGCGGCGACAGCGTCACCAGGAAATCCTGCAACTGCTGCGACCGGAAGCGGTCGAGTTGCTGTCCCGACTGGTGAGCCCGCAGGAAATACTCGTACGCTTTGTCCCGTTGACCGGCTCGCAGCGATTTCAAACCGAGGTTGAACAAGTCCACGGCGGAATCGGATTCGGGGTGGATAACGGCCACGTCGGCTGTGCGACCAGCGGCCGGTACGACATCGCCGTCGGAGATCGGTGCCGTGGCGTCTGATGCCAGATTCTCATCGGCCGCGTCCGACGGCATCGCGTCGTCGGCCGTGCGTGGAGCGTTCCTGGCAATGTTGGCGGTGCGTGCCAACTTCTCAATGTCTGCCAGAACGAGGTCCGGCCGATCGTCGAACAGACCGAATGGCACGTCGAGCTGTTGTGCGGCTTCGACTTTGGCGTGAGCGGCTTCGAGATCGCCGTCTTTCAGCGCCTGGCGAGCCTCGCTCAGGAATTGCTTCGCCTTTGCCAGTTCCGGCGACTGCTTGGGCGTGGCAGAAGCGGCCACCGTGGGCTGTCCGCTCGACTTCGCCTTCGCGGCGAACAACTCGCGTTTTTGGATCTCGCCGGCCACGGCATCGGGATGGTCGTCGAACAGGCCGTAGGCGACGTCCAGCTTACGTGCGGATTCGACCTTGCGCTTGGCTTCGTCGAGGTTGCCCGCGGCGATTGCGGCCCGGGCCGATCTCAGCAGTTGTTCGGCTTCCGCCGCGCTGCCAAGTTGCTTCGGCTCGGATGTCGCGACCTCCACGCCATCCGGCGCGGAGGGGTTTCCGGCCCCGGACGGGATCTTCTTCGAACCCGCCACGGTGCGAGCCAGTGCGTCGATGTCCGAGATGATCGAATCAGGTTGGTCATCGAGCAAGCCGTAGGTTGCGTTGAGTCCCTTCGCCGCCAGTGCCTTCGCGCGAGCTTCTTCCGTTCGGCCGGCGCTCAAGCTGGCGCGCGCCTCCTTCACAAGCTGCTGCGCCCTGGCCGAATCGGTGGCTCCGCCCGGGCTCGACGATTTTCCGGAGGCGGTCTTGATCGGAGACTCCTCCGACACGGTGTCCGGAATCCTTCGCGCCGCGACCTTGGTCACGCCCGGAACCGCATCGTCAGTCGGAGCCTTGGCGATGTTCTTCGTCTTGCTCAGCCGTTCCAGATCCGCCAGCGCGAGTTCGGGGCGGTCGTCGAACAGATCGTAGACCACTTTCAAATCTCGAGCCGCCTCCAGCTTGGCGCGGGCTTCGTCCACGCGACCTTCCTGCATGTCCGATCGAGCCTGGGCAAGCAATTGCAAAGCCTTCTGCTTGTCGGGTGAAGCGGACTTGGGCGTCGAAGCGGTTCTGTTCCGATCGATCAAGTCCGATTGCGATCGTGTCGGGTTCGATTTGCGGGCAATGGTCGAGGTCTGACCGGTGACGCGATCGATGTCCGCCAGAACGTGCTCAGGACGCTCATCGAACAGAGTGTAAGCCACGTCAAGCTGACCGGCCTCAATGGCCTTCCTTCGTGCTTCGTCGGCCCGGCCGGACTTCAGGTCGGCACGAGCTTGCTTGAGGAGTTCGGCTGACAACGCCTTCGGGTCTGACGCGAGTTTCTCCGTCGCGGTGGCCTGACTGGCCGTCAGACGCTGCTCAAGTGCTTCCGGAGTTGCGAGTGGTTCATCGTCGGCGCTGTCGTCCGCCGAAGAAATGCGGGGTGATGCGTTCGAAGCCAGCTTCGAAACCGAGGCGGAACCGGCCGCCGACTTGAGTTGCTTGATGAAATCAGACGGGCGCGCCTCGCCCGGTTGGTACGCGACCAATCCCGAGCGTTCCATTTCGGTGGCGCCCATCGCCAGCCGCATGGCTTCGGCCGGATTGCCGGACTGTTGTGCCTGACGCGCTTGCCGCATGAGACCGTCGGCGCGATCGCGCAACGCGTCGGAACCGACGGCCGCGTTGCCGCGATTCGCCGCGGCCACCGTGCCTGCCTTTGGCTGGGGTCCGCGAGTGTTCTTGGCGACCGAGACGCGACGCGATTCTCGCACGTCTTCGAGAAGTTTCTCCGGCGAATCTTCGAGGAGGCGGTACTGCACCTGCAGCCCGGACGCCTTTTGCGCCAGTTGCTCGGCGTCTTCATACCGTCCTTCTTTCATTGCCTTTCGGCCTTCGCCAAGCCACTGCTGAGCGATCGCGCGACGCTGCTCGGGACGCGAGTTCGCTTCGACCGCAGGCGCGCCGGCGTTCGTCGCCACTTCGACGCGCCCGGCGTTTGACTTTTTGTTCTGCAACGAAGCGAGAGATTGCAGGAATCGTGTGGGCGATTCTTCGGCGGGGTTCCATCGCACCGGCAGCGACTTGGCCTGCAGGGCCAGTTTGGCGGCGGTGTCGATGTCGCCCTGATCGGCCGCGACCTTCGCCTCGGCCATCAGTTTGAGCGCGGCCTGGCGGTCATTGCCCGGCGCTTCCGTGCGCCAGTCTCCGCGGTTCGCACTGCGCCCGGACGAGCCCGCGTCGGCCGACTGGCCTAGCGCGGTGATCGTCGTCGTCGCCGCCAGCTCGTTCCGTTTCGATCGAGCTTTGATCAGGAGGTCGCTCAACTGGCGATGGTCGGAGTCCTGCAACTGGCCGGGAGCGGACAAGGCCGCTTCGAGCGCGTCCACCGCATCGGCATAGCGACCCTGCTGGTAGAACGATCTCCCGGTGACCAGGAATTCGCGCGCAGTTTGCGGCTGGCTGGCGGCCGCATCGGTCGCGAGCGGGTGCGACGGCGAAGCCGGCTTCGGATCGGCGGTGTATCCCACGCCGTGCCAGCAAATCCACGCCGCCAGCGCGCCGCCGGCAGCCCATCCCGTCCAACGCGTTCCCTTACGCAAGGCAAGTTCCTCCTTGAACTGCTGATCCCGATTCCGGGTTCCGTGTGTGCTGCTGAGGGAGTGCCGCCGAGACGACCGAATCATAGTGCAATCCTTTGCGTGGTCGGTGATTCTTAGTGAGGCCGTTGTGATCGTCGGCTGCGAACGCTGCGAAGCCCGGCCTCAGCGTCCGACCGAATCCCACCGTGCCGGCCTCCTGCCAGCGCGGCGGAACCATTCAAACCATGGAGAAAACGCGGAATTTCAGCGACGTGAGAGAAGAGCGGCGGAGTGATAGCCGAAGCAGCGAGCGAGGGTCAAGCCCGCTGAACCTGCTCATGGCGACTCGAGGCACGGAATTCTCGAGGTTTCACTTCGTTTCGGCAGTCGCTGCCGGATTCCTCTCGCGGTTCACACGGAAACGAGCGAACCCACGAGGTTACGGAGTCGCGAAGTATTCACCAAGACTTGTGAAACGGACTTGACGGGAATCTCCAGGATTTGTCCACACATCGTGCCGACTTCTTGCCCTTGTGCCATCGTGGTTTTTTTTCGGAGGGCACCGCTATACTGGCCGTTGTATCGCGGGTCTTGCGGGGTATCTCGATGGCGAAAATTGGCGATTGTGTCGGTCCCTTCGAATTGGAAGAGCAACTTGGCGCCGGGGGCATGGGCGTGGTGTTCCGCGCTCGCTACGTGAAAAATGGCCAGATGGCCGCGCTCAAAGTGCTGACCGACGCGGTCGCGGACGACGAAACGCTGTCGGCCCGTTTCGACCGCGAACTCACCGTGCTGAAGAAGCTCAAGCACAAGCACATCGTCCACTGCTACGGAGGCGGCCGGTACGAGGGTCGGCGTTTCATCGCGATGGAAATCGTCCCCGGCGGCTCGTTGTCGGGCTTGCTCAAGCAGAAGGGACGCTTTTCGTGGGAGGAAACGATTCGCTATGGCAAGCAGATTTGCGAAGCGTTGGCCCACGCGCACGAAGCGGGCATCATCCACCGCGACCTCAAGCCGGCCAACCTGCTGCTGACGAAGTCGGGCGATATCAAGCTGACCGATTTCGGCCTCGCCCGCGATCTCGACGAAACGCGCCTCACCGCGACCGGCAAAACGATGGGGACCTATTTTTACATGGCCCCCGAGCAGATTCGCGGGTTTCCACCTTCTTCGCACAAGGTCGATCTGTACGCTCTCGGTTGCGTGTTGTTTGAAATGCTGGCTGGCCGTCCACCGTTCGTCGCCGACGCCGCCATCCAGGTCTTCTACAAACAGCTCGACGAAATGCCGCCGAAGGTGACGCAGTTCGCCATCGACTGCCCGATCTGGCTCGAAGTGCTCATCGGCCACCTTCTCGAAAAGAATCCGGACAAACGTCCGCACGATGCACTCGCCGTGCTGCAAGCGCTGAGCGAAGTCGAAGAAAAAGTGGCGAAGCGCGAAAGCGTCGCCGCGCACGCACTCGTCGGCACACCGACCATGCTGCAGGTGTCGCAGGACACCGTCGCGGTCAAAGGCCTGTTCGGTCGCAAAAAAAAGAAGAAAAAAAAGGACGTGCCGGTCTACGAACAGACATACTTCCTCGTCGGTTGCCTGTTCGCGATTGCGGGACTCGTGACTTGGGCCGTGTGGCCGCTCAATGAACAACAGTTGTGGGACCGAGGCTCGAAGTTGATGGCCTCGGAACACGAGGCCGACTGGATCAGGGCTCGCGACCAGTTCATCAAGCCGTACCTCGATAAACATCCCAAGGGTCAATACGCCGACCAAGCGCAGGCGTTCCTCGACAAAATGGAGATGGACAAGCACGAGAAGGTGCTGCGAAATCACGCCAAATTCGGTCAGGAACCGAAGTCCGAACCTGAACGGTTGTACGTCGCCGCATCCAAGTACGAACTGTTCGGCGACACGATCACCGCTCTCGAAAGGTACGAGGGCATGGTGCAGTTGCTGAAGGATGACAAGGCTCCCGAAGCGCGGGCCTTCGTCAATCTCGCCCGCCGTCAGTCGGCGAAGATTCGCGAACAAGGAGGCGGGCAGTCCATCGATCGCCGCAAACTGATCGAAGCGAGCCTCAAGAAAGCCGACGATCTGTACCAAAACCGAGGCGACTTGCTCGAAGCCCGCAAAGTGTGGGAAAGCATCATCAAGCTGTACGGTGGAGTTCGCGAACTGGCGCCACTGGTGCGACGAGCCAGCACCAAACTCAACAACCCCGATGCGAAATTCGACCCGGAGGAATCGGACGGTTCAACGAAACCGCCCAGCGTGGAATCGGGCTCTCCGCCCGCTCAGTCCAGCACACCGACAGCACCTGTGCCGAACCCATAGCACACCGATGACCAAAAAAACGAGCACCACCAACCCATTCGATTCACCTCCCCCCTCTCCCCTCTGGGGAGAGGAGTCGGGGGTGAGGGGCGGTCCAAGCGTCTCTGAGCCACAGTCACAACCGCGTCGAACAATCAGTCGTGGTATCACTCACCCCCAAACCCTCTCCCCAGAAGGGAGCGGGGAGCATTGGAATCTGCTCTTTAGCCGGTCGTTGGTCACGCTCGTCCTAATCTGTTTGACCACGTCCCTGCACGCTGACGAACCGCGAACGGCGGCACCGTCGAAGTTCAACAAGGTCGTCCGCGTCGGCGAAGCGGCTCCGAAATGGGAGAAGTTGCAAGGAATCGATCGGCGCAAGCACTCGCTGGACGACTTCCGCAAGGCCAGGGTTGTTGTGGTCGCCTTCACCTGCACGCGCTGTCCGGTGGCGACGGCCTACGAACCGCGGTTCCGCAGCTTTCACGAAAAGTTCTCGTCGCGCGGAGTCGAATTCGTGGCGATCAACGTTGGCGTCGGAGCCGACGAGGAACTCGATGCCATGCGCACCCGCGCGGCCGCAGCCAACTGGAAGTTTCCGTACTTGAAAGACGCCACGCACGCCACCGCGAAATCGTTCGGAGCCACCGTCACCCCGCACCTGTTCGTGCTGGACTCGGATCGCCGGATCGCCTACATGGGTGCCTTCGACGACAACATGTCCGCCGACGAAGTGCAGAAACACCACCTGACCGAGGCCGTCGAATCCCTGCTCGCCGGCGAACGCCCCTCCCCACGCGAAACCCTTCAACGCGGCTGTGCCATCCCGTACAAATGATTCACGAACTCCCCTCGCCCCCGCAGGGGGAGAGGGGTCGGGAGAGAGGAGCAAGCGTCTCCGATCTCCCACTCACACCAACCACCACCCCCCGCACGGAGGCTCCTTATGCTTCGCCCCGACTCGACATCCGCTATCCTCTTCGCCGCCGTGGGCCTGCTCGCCGCGAGTAGCCTCGGTTGCTCCGATTCGACGACCGGAGGACCCGCCGGTCAGTCGCCATCGGGTTCGACCAGTCAGTCCGCCCAATCCACGACCGATTCGATTCCGACCTCACCCCGTCCCGTCGCACCGCGCGAAGCCGCACCGATCACAATCCAGGTCTTGGACAAAGCTGGCTACGACGCGGTGATTCGCAAACACGAAGGCCGAGTCGTCCTCGTGGACTTTTGGGCGACGTGGTGCATCCCGTGCAAAAAGATGTTCCCGCACACGGTTCACCTGCACGACGAATTCGGCGGCAAGGGGCTGGCGGTGGTCTCCGTCAGTCTGGACGGCGAGGAAGATGAGGCCGCGGCTCTGGAGTTTTTGAAGAAACAAAACGCCAGGTTCGACAACCTGCGCGTCAGGTCCGGCGGCGACGATGAAACTTTCGAGAAGTTCGAGATCCCCAGCGGAGCCATCCCGCACCTCAAACTGTACGACCGCGCCGGCAAGCTCCATCGCGTGTTCGATGTCGACCCCACCGCCGACACGCAGTTCACTGCGGACGACGTCGAACAAGCCGTCCGCGAGTTGCTCCAGTAGTGTGGGCTCTGCCCACCAGTTCCGACGGGATCATTGCGGTGGTGGCACAGCTCACCCTACTAGTTCAACCAGTTCCAATTTGTGGGTAAAGATGATGCAGTCGAATTCGAGCATCGGCGGTGGTGAAACGCCAGTGGACGACGCTGCGGTCGGTGTTGCGTTGCTGCTGCCAAGCGGACAGTTCGCGGGTCAGGTCGGTCGCGTTGCCGATCCGGCGGTCGAGGCATTGTCGGGACAGGACGCTCAGTTCGATTTCGGCCACGTTCAACCAACTGCCGCTGCGCGGCGTGTGATGAAGTTCCAGTCGCTGTCGCAGCCGATGGGCTTCGGCAGCGGGGAAGGCCTCGTACAGCGACGCGACATGGTGAGTGTTCAGATTGTCGCAGACCAGCTTGATCTTCTTGGCGTGCGGATAGTCCTCGTCGAGCAGGCGGCGGATTTCTTCCGCCCAATCGACGCGCGTGCGACTGTCGCGGCAGGAGGTTCGCCGCCAGCCCTTGAGCGGATCGAAGAACAGGAAGATCGACTGCACGCCGCGACGTTCGTAATGGTAGTCCTCGCGCGCGGGACATCCCGGCGTCAGCGGCGCGGCAGGGCGTTCGTCACGCAGCCGTTGCTTGCTGGCCTCGTCCATGCAGATCAGCGGCTCCTCGTCCGAATGCTTCGCGGCGTAGAGGTCGAGAATCTCCTCCATCTGTGCGACGAAGCGGGCCTGATCCCGTTCGGGAACGCACCAGCACTGCTTCCGCCAAGGCTGCAATTGGTTTTTTTCAGCGACTTGCGTACGGTCTCCGCGCAAACGCTGGTGACCAAACCTTTCCGCCGCAACTCGCCGGCCAACAGTGTCAACGTCCAGCGCGTGCGGCCTTCCGGTGGCGGGCCGCAGCAAATCGCGATCAGATGGGCTTCCAAGTGCCCGTCGATCTTCGCGGGAACGGCCGGAGTCTCGCGCACCTTCCGGTTCAGCGCCGGCTCTTCCCCTTCCAACACGAACCGCTTGCGAATGCGATCCACCGTGTTCACGTGCATGTCCAACCGCCGGCCGATCTCGTCCCGAAAGAGCCGCCCTCCCTCGCGGCCGACGTCGCTCCACAACAACACCTGGGCGTGCCGAATCTTTTTGGCGGGCGAGTGTCCATTCCGCGTGATCGCCACCAAAGTTTCGCGCTGCCGGGCCGTGAGACAAACCGGATACTGGTTCGGGATCGAAGTGGCCATCCTTGGCTCTCCTCAAAAGACCATAAAACTTGTGCGACAACGTCATGATGTAACCAAACCCACAACTTTGGCATAGACCGACTACTACTTCAAACCCGAACTTCCCTTGAATGCGCCGCTGACCCCGATCAATTCGGGATGCCGCGCGACCTTGTCGGCGAAGATGCGCATGTCCTTCACCACCGGGTCCAGATTCTTCAGCAGGATCTGCAGGCTGACGGCGGACTGGTTCAGGTTGCGATACAGGTCGGGGTTCGAGGCCAGTTGCTGAAAGGTGCCGTCCTCCCGCGCGATGGCCTTCGAGAACTGATGCAACTCGCCGAGCACTCCTTCGAGGTGGGCGACGCTGCCATCCAGCTTGCGGATCAGCGTGCCCGACCTCTCGGCCAGCGGCGTGGTGACCTGGTTGAGATTCTCCAGGTTCTGATCCATCTTCACGACCGTGCCGCGGACAGCCTGGATCGTGCGGCGCGTGTCTTCGACCATCTCGGGCAAGGCGGCGAGCGTGCGTTGCAGGTTTTCCTGATTGCCCTCGTCGCCGAGCACGCGATTGGCGTGGTTCATGGCTCGGGTGAATTCGTGCAGCGACGTCGCGGCCTGTTCGATGATCTGCCGCAGGTTGCCCCGTTCGCTTTCGACGAGGCTGTTCATGTTCTGGCCGACCTTGCGCCACTCGTCGCTCGTCGCTTCAAATGCCGCCATTGTCCCCGACAGCCGCGACTCCAGCCGGGCGACCAGCGTGTTCAAATCAACATCCGGTTTGCCCTCAATCCGTGCCCCTGCCTTCACGAATTCGGAACTGCGTCCCGGGGTGAAATCGATGCTGGCGTCTCCCAGCAGCGTGCGAGTAAGTCGCGGCACACTGTCACGCCGCAGTTGGTGTTCCTGCTTGATACTGAGCACGACCTGCACACCGGGCTGGTCGTCGTCAAGATACAACTCCCGGACGCTGCCAATGATCACGCCGTTCTTCCGCACGGTCGAACCAGCGTGCAAACCCGTGGCATCTTCAAACGCGACAAGCACCGGGTAGGTCTGCTCCCACAGCCAGCGAAGTTCGCCGAACCTCACGAGGAGCCCAACGCCCGTCAGCGTGGCCGCGATGACAAAAAGTCCGACGCGAAACTGCAATTGTCGTTCGGTCATGGTTTTCCCTCCTGTCCCCCCTTACCTGGGAACGGGGAGAGGGGGCCAGGCGGTGAGGGACGGTGCTTCTTGGCTAGTTTGGAAATAATCCTCGGAAACGCTTGCGCCTCACCCCCGACCCCTCTCCCCCTTTCGGGGGCGAGGGGAGATACTCTGCTTCACCCCGCCAACTCTCGCAGCCTCTCACAGGCTTGCCCGTGGACAAACTGATGGACTCGTTGGTCCTCCGACGAGAACGCCGCTTCCGGCGTATTGTCGAACACGATCTGGGGCTCCTCGGGTCGCAAGTGCGCGACCGGGCCGAGCATGACCACACGCTCGGCCACCTTGCGAACCGTGGTCATTTCGTGCGTGACGATGATGCTGGTGACGGGGCGCTGCGCCCGAGTTTGCAGGATCAGCTCGTTGATCACGTCGGTCATGATCGGGTCGAGCCCCGTGGTCGGTTCGTCGTAGAGCATGATCTCGGGTGTGAGCGCGAGCGCACGCGCCAAGCCCACGCGCTTGCGCTGGCCACCGGAGAGCTCGGCCGGTTTCTTGCCGCAAATTGACGGCGGCAAACCGACTTCGTGCAATCGATCGCGCACGATGTTCTGAATCTCCCCCTCGAGTAATCGTGTGTTCTGCCGCAACCCGAACGCAACGTTGTCCGCCACCGTCAGGCTGTCGAACAGCGCGGCTCCCTGGAAAAGAAAGCCGAATCGCAACCGCGCCCGAGCCAATTCGCGAGGCGACAACGTTTCGAGAGAGCGCCCCTGCAACCGCACTTCGCCCACGGTCGGCGACAGCAAACCGATCAGAAGCTTGAGCGTCACGCTCTTGCCGCAGCCGCTTTCGCCGATGATCGCCAGCGTTTCGCCGCGCTTAACGTGCAGGCTCACGTCGCGCAACACCTCGTGCGAGTCAAACCATTGGCTCACGCGGTGAATTTCGAGAAATGGCAGATCATCCATCGTCAACCCGTCCCCTCGTTCAGGATACCGGCCAGAGGTAAAAGTAGATGACGTTCAGGATCGATCCGAGACAGAAGTCCAAGGCGAGGATGACGGCAAACGAGATGACGAAAGCCTGCGTCGCCGCCTGCCCGACACCTTCGGCTCCGGCCGAGCAGCGGAACCCGCGGTGACAGGCGATCACCGCGATGGCACCGCCGAAGAACAGGCTTTTCACGGCTCCCGTGAGCAGGTCCCAGTATCCGACCACGCGCTCGGCATGCTGCCAGAAGGCATGGTTGAGCACCCCGAACATCTTCGTGGCGATCATCCAGCCGCCGAGGATTCCCATCGCATCGGTCACGATCGTGAGCAGCGGGATGAGCAGGCAGCAGGCGAGAAGCCGTGGCACGGCAAGGTGCCGCACCGGTTGCGCACCGAGCACTTCGAGCGCGTCAAATTGCTCGGTGATCCGCATCGTGCCGAGTTCCGCCGCCATCGCGCTGCCCACGCGACCAGCCAGCATGGCTCCAGCGAGGACCGGGCCCAACTCGTTTAACAACGTCGAACTGATGAGGGCCCCCAGCCGGGAGTCGAGATGGTTTTGATGAAACTGGTTGTATGCCTGCACGGCCAGCACCATGCCTATGAACAGGCCCGTGACCATCACGACCGGCACCGTTTCGACTCCGACCTGGTGACAAGTGGTCAGCAACACGTCGCGTCGCGGCCAGCGGGTGACGGTAGCGGTGAGCACCTGGCCGGCAAACATCGTCAGGTCGCCAACGACCTGCATCGCACGCAGCGACAATCGCCCCACGGCGTCGATGATGCCTTGCGGTGCGGTGGCCGATGTGGACGACATGAGACTCCTCGACTTCTCGACGCCGGCTTTCGTGAAAACGTCGTATGATGAAAGGGGTGGGAAGTTAATCAAATCGCTCGATCGTCGCGAGTCCAGTCCTCGCCGCGATGCCGCCCGGCTTGGGTCGCGCTAACGATTGACTCATCGAGAGTGGCACGCCCTGAAAAGGGCGTGCAATCTACAATACAAACACGCCTCGCCCCTCCCGTTGGTCAGCGCGCACCACCCAATCTGTAGCACTACCCCGGCTTGGCCCGACTTGACCCATTGGCGGCGATTGTGTTACGACCCGCCGCCCATCTGTTGTTTCCGGTCGTGACGGTTTCGCCGATCAACGTCGCGCGGCGGGGCCGTTTCGCGGCAATGAGTTGACACCGAGGAGGCTGCTTCGGCGCCGTTGCGCGGGCGGCCCAGTGTGCGACATGAGATCGGTCGCCATCGTTTACGCGTTGGATGTGCTGGCCAAGTCGCTGCTGGTAGTGACCGGGTTTCTGCTCGTGCGCCTGCTCGATGAGGCCGAGTACGCGAGCTTCACCTTGGCGACGGCGATCATCGCGGTGGCGACGCAGGCGGTGTCAGGGAGTCTCAATCGAATCTACATCGCCGGACATCGCGAGTTTGCCGCCGATCAGCCGCCGGGGTTGTTCCTCGGCCTGCAAGTGTGGACGGTGCTCGTCCCGCTGACCGCCGTTTGGGCGGTCGCCGGCCGCAGCGACGCCGTCAATGTCTGGATTCTGCTGTCGGTGGTCGCCACGTGCTTTCTCGACTTCGCCCGCACGTGTTTTCAGCAGCGATTGAACTTCACGCGATTCGCCGGCGTCGAAGCCGCCCGTGCAACGCTTCTGATCTTATTCCTCGCTCTGCCATATTTCGTCGGCATGGCATTGCAGGCGCGGCATGCGCTCGCCGCGCAATCCGTCTCGATGCTTCTCGTTTTCCTCGCCGCGTTCGGCCACGAAATCGACTGGCGGGACGTGTCCCGAGCCGGAGCCGCGCTTCGCTTGGCATCGCGGATTGTGCGGGGTGAGTTTGCGTTCCTGTTTGCCTACTTTTTTCTGACAGCCTTCTGGTTACAGGCCGAGGTCTTTGCACTCAAGCTGCTCGGTCGTCCGATTGACGTGGCGAGTTTCGGCGCTGCGACGCGGTACGCGCTCGTCCTCACGCTGGCTCTTAACGCGTTGACCACAGTGCTGTTTCCACTGTTGCAACGCATCCACACGCAGGAAGAGATCCGGGATGTCTACCGCCGACACCGCCAGATGCTGTTGATGTTCGTGCCGGCAGCCACGCTCGCAGCCGTTGTCGCACCGCAAGTTTTGCCATTGATTGACGGCGGAAAATATCCCGAAGCAGTGCCCACCTTTCAGATCCTGTGCGTTGTCAACGTGTCCTTGTTTGTCTTCGCCCCGTATGGCATCCTGGCAATGCGTTTCCACGACTTCGGATTTCTGTTGGGACTCGCGGTGGTATCTGCCTTGCTGGGCGTGGGCCTTAACATCACGCTCATTCCCCTCAACGGTTCAATGGGTGCGGCCGTTGCCCTGACGATTGCCCACACAGTGCTGTCCGTCGCCACCTGCATTCGTGCACGCCGCCGGTTGCCAATCTGGCTGCCGAGTCGCCACACCTCGGCACCCAATGATTGCCAACGTTAATTCACGACGTTGACCGGTTTTCACGGATTGCTAGAATGCGGACTCCAATCGCACTCCGGCGCCGAATCGGTCCCGGCAGCATCGATTGCGGGGCGTGGCTCAGTTTGGCTAGAGCGCTTGGTTCGGGACCAAGAGGTCGCTGGTTCAAATCCAGTCGCCCCGATCCGTGGGAGTTCGTGGAAACCATCGGGAAAACGCTGGTTTTCTCGGTGGTTTTCGTGTTTTCAGCGGTCGCGTTTTCGGTCGCGACGGACACTGCCGAAGTGACAGGAATTGACTCCGAAACGCACGAAAAGTCACTTGCTGGTACAAGCGGTGGTACAAGCTGAGGTACAAGCGCGGCGGCGTCACAAGTTCCGGTTGCCCGCATCGTCGCCGAGGTCGTGTTGGTGGTCGAATCGGGCAGTGACGGCAAAGCCTCAACTGCCCCGTGAACGTCCAGCAACTTCGGATCGGTGTAGACGTTCATCGTCAGGTCGATGGTGGAATGACGCATCGCCGCTTGTGCGGTGCGCGGTGCCACGCCCGACTTGCTGAGCATCGTGCCGAAC
>Ga0233424_10000610_pt1 | contig 42076 bp, 66 predicted proteins | sample Watercolumn_Towu_FD_181011 | JGI IMG/M metagenome (GOLD analysis project Ga0233424, IMG submission 181011) | Freshwater microbial communities from Lake Towuti, South Sulawesi, Indonesia - Watercolumn_Towuti2014_125_MG | ecosystem: Environmental > Aquatic > Freshwater > Lake | place: Indonesia...
CGCAGAACATATTCACCAGGGGTGAGCATCGCCGGTACAACGTCTCCACCACCGGCAAAGTATTGAACCGGGACAAGTCCCCCCGAGTTAAAGCCAAGAATGCCTTTAAGCCCGCCGATGGCATCGCCGATGAGACCTCCACTGTCAGTTACTTTCCCCCCAGCAATAGCGCCTCCACCGAAAAGACTTCTCAAGACTTGATGCGTCAGTGTCGTGCTGGCAATCTGTAAGAGTGACGCGATAATAGATTGTGCAAATGTGCGAAACGCATCCTTCCCTTTAACAGTTCCCGACACTAGGTTAACAAAGAACTGTTGAGACGAGGAGTCCATCACTCCAAGTGACTGAGCCCAAATCCCCTGGATCTCCTCTGCAAAATTCTTAAACTTTCCTTGGGCATTAAAGTAACCATTCTGACTAAAGAACAATTGAGTTCCGCTAGAGAACGCATTACCAATGGAGCCCGAACCCGCCGACTGATCCTGTGTGTTCTTTCTCCCCTCAAGAACCCCAATCTCTTTCTCGAGCGCAGCCTGCTTCTCCTTAAGCGACGTGATCTTATCCTCGTCGATCAACCCAACCGAACGCGCCGCGGCGATCTGCTGCTCAAGCAATCGCTGTTCACGACTCCGCGCTTCGAGCTGAGTTTCAACTTCCAGCTTCCGTTCCGCATCAAAAAGCTGCTGCTGCGTTGATCGAATCTGTTCACCAGAATAACGACCAGGGAATCGCTCCTGTTCACGCACCTGCAGTTGCAGATTATCAACAATGCGCTTCTGTTCCTCCACGATCCGTTGTGAAATCAAGTCGGCGTTCTTAATAATCGTGTCTTGCGCTCGCTCACCGAACTTACGACGAATCTCCTCAATATCAGCAGTCTGCTGACCAGCCTCTTTGTCCTTGTTCGCGGGGTTGGCGCGGTAATCGGCGATTTCGCGGTCCATCAACCCCTTCAAAGAACCGATCATCCCCGCGACGAGGTTCTGCACCTGTTGTGAGTCGACGGTCTGTTTGAGCACCCCCTGGGCCGTCTGCAGTGACTGCTCATCAGCCTTATTGGCCGCGCGGCCCCGAACCAGTCTCTCGAGAAAATCCTTACGCTCGACGACCGCTGCGGTGGCCTCTCGCGCCGATCGTGTGATCGCTCCCTGTCCCTCGATCTCGGCCGCCAATTTCGGCGTCTTCTTATCGAAGAAGTCCGCGACCAGTTGCACGAAGTCACGCGCCAGAATGTCAGGGTTCTTGTTTCCGCTGTTGAAGACGGCGCCTTGCCCAACAATATCCGCGGCGCGGCGCCCAGCGTTCGCCGGATCGAGGAGATCCAACCCTCCGCGCTGCCCCTGCTGATGAAGCAAGTAGAGATCGCGGTCGCTCGCCGCGCGGCCGAAACGAGCTTGGAAAGCCCCCTCGTCCTTGGCAATCTTCGCGAGAACGTTCCGAACCTGATCCTCGACCGAGAAAATGTTGCCGCCGCCGTTCTCAGCAAAAGTGTCGGACCTGAACTGGAAGAGGCCACTGTGTTTTCCGTTCTGCGCATTCGGATTGAAGCCACTCTCGGCATTCGCGAGCGCAAGGAGGTAACCAAGTCGGTTCTGCGGAGCGAAGTGGGCGAGCTGCTGAGCAGGGGCGCCACCAGCCTGCAGCAGATCTCTAGAGGACTGCACAGTAGAGCCGGAGCGGACAATGCCGGTGAGTTGATCGAAGAGCTTGTTCAATTCCTCGACGAGAATGCGAGCACGATCCGCCGTCGTGCCCGGCCGGTTCAATTCCCGTGTGATTTCGGTGATGTGCTTTTGCAGAGCGTCCTGCTCAGCCTTGATCGTTTCACCTTCACGAGCAAGCAAGCGATCGATGATGCTTTTGCGGAGCTGACTCATCGTCTCCTCCGCGCTCTTAACGTTCTCCTCAGCCTTTTCCTTGATCTGAACAACAGCTTCGCGCTGCGAGTCGTTCAACTCCTTATTGAACCCGGCTTGGATCTCAACCTTCTCGATCTCAAGGTCACGACCTTTCTGGATGAGGGAGATGACCTCCGTCTCAATCTGATCAAGATCTCCTACATTGACCGCATTTCTTGCCCTCTTATTTGCGAGTGAGAGGGCAGCGCTGTTGGCTCGTTGACTCTGTGAATTGACAAGCTCCTGGAGCGGACGTGCAGCCTTTTCCAGGTCCCCTGCTTGATCAAGAGCAAACGTCCTGATCTTCGCCAAATCATCCTTGAGCTTCTGAAAAGCGATCTTTACGTCCTCAGGGTTCTTGCCTTCCCGCTGTAAATCCTGACTGACAACAGCGACCTGATATGCGTCTTCATTAACACGAGAAATAAGATCAGCGCGCAGCCGAGCGAACTGAGCAAGCTTGGCGACAGGAGAGTCCTTTGAGCCCTGAAGTTCTGACAGTCCTCTCTGAGCAACTCCCAAAGAACCCTCGAGCCGAGACTGCAGGCCACCGAAACGTGGATCGCTCTGCAACTCCGCAATACGACCGTTACGTTCCGCTTGATTGATGTCTACCTGCGTGCCCTGCAAGCCGGAAAGACGATTGATCTTCGCATTGAACTCAGTAAGAAGCGCCTCGAGAAGCTTCGTATCTCCTCCAGAGGTTCGGAGGGCACTCAAACCTGATGTGAGCGATCCAGCCAAAGAACCATAAGAGCCGCGAACATCCGATAAGTTCAGCGTCGATGAGTTTGCGAAGAGGAAGGAGAGCAGGGGACCGAACTCGCTTCCAAGTCGGGAACGTAGTGCTCTCTCATTGTCCCCACGGAAAGCAAAACCGCTCTCTCCAATACCGCTGAAAATACGCCCCGCAGCACCAGCATCCTGCAGATCAGCGGCCTGAACATCGAGCCCCAACTTGGTTCTCAGCGTCTCACGCTGAATGGCAAAATTCTGGGGGAGAGCCTGCGAGAGCTCACCGCGGAGGGTGCGCAACGCCGAAATCAGTTCAGAGACCGTTGTGGTGCTGAGCTGTACGTTCAGCCCGAAATTCGAGAAGTCTTTCTGCGCCTGCAGAATCGCTTCTCGACGTGCGAAACCATCTTTGTTCAGCTTGTCCTGCTTATCGATGAGATCGCCGATCGTCTTGTCCAGCGTGCTCAGCGTCGTCTCAGTCTGTTGTTGCTGCGACATGAGGTCGTTAAGCGACGTCTGGGCGTCATCGATGCGTTTCTGGAGTGGGGAAGGGCCAGAGAAGGCAGCAACGCCGGCGATGGCTCCAGCGGTCGCCGTAGCGATCCCCAGGGCAATAGCAACCGGATTGGCGGCGAGCGCCGCCAAAGAAACGTTGAACGCTCCTGCCGCTGTCGTAGCGGAAATGAAGCCCGCCGCGAGGCTGCCGATTCCTCGAGCGACCTGAACCGCCCATGCCCCTGCGGCGCCCGTCGCGCCCGCGATCCCGAGCGTCCCCAGGATCGGCAGCACAGGACCAAGCTTGTTGGCGGCGTCAGCCACGACACCGAGGCCGACGCCGAGAGCCTTCAGCGCTTCGACCATAGGCGCCAGTCCGCGGTCGGTCAGAGCAACAGTCTTGTTCCCTAGAGCCGTCCAGATCGCCGTTAAGCTCTCAGATGCTTTGGCGGCCCCCTCTACTGCCGCGTTAGAGAGCTGCATCGACTCCTGGAGCGCCTTCACACGATCAAGACGGCTCGTTAGTGTCGTGAACGCCGAGGCGGCGCGAAGATCGAGCGACTTCAGCGCTTCAGCGGAACCAAACCCTTTCGATGTCAAATTCTCAAGAACACCGACCAAACCGTTTGCTCGGATATCGATCTGATCCAGTCCGATACCGAGATCCTTTAGCAGGGCCTTCAGTTTGTCAGTCGGAGAGATCAACTCTTGAATGAGCTGCCGCGTGCCGGTGCCGGCGGTCGAGCCGCTCTTGATGCCACCCTGCGCAAGTCCCGCAAGAACAGATGTGAGTTCAGTAAACGAGACACCACTCTCATTGGCGATGTTCGCCGCGTAGGATAGACCTTGTCCAAGCTGCGTAACCGTCAGGCGCGTCTTGTTGAGCGCCGTGGTGATCGTGTTGGCAATGTCGGGAGTTTTCTCAGCCGCCAGATTGTAAGCACCAAGCGCAGTTGTCAGAAGCTCGGTCGACTCCTTCAAGCTCGCGCCTGATGCCGTGGCCAAATTGATGACCGTTGGGAGTGTCTTCGTGACCTCCGCGGCAGAGAGACCAGTCTGGCCGAGGGTGGTTGCGACCTCAGTCAGATCCTTCAGTGAGAACCTCGAGGCAGCGCCCAGATCGAGAAGCTGACCTTTGAAGGTCCCCATCTCCTTATTGGTCGTCTGCGTGATCGCCTGAAAGCGGATCAGTCCGTCATCCAGCTCATTGACGGCGCCGAGGAGCTGACGAATGGCGAGGATGGAGGCGCCGATTGTCGCGTAATCGGCAAAGATCCGGATGCGGTTCTCGAAGCCGGAGGCGATTCCCTCCGGCGATGACTGGTAAGCCCGACGATCCACGTCGCGCTGACGACGCTCGTCCGCCGAGCGCGCTAAACGGTCAGCGCGCCGAGCGGCCGCATCAGCCTCACGTTGCGTCTTCGCGTCGGCCCGCTCCGCATCGCGTTCAGCCTTACGCGCCGCGCGATCAGCATCCTCCCTCGCCTTGAATTCCGCATACGACGTGATGCCGGCAAAACGCTCGGTGCGCTTCCCTTCCGACACAATACGCTGACCGATAACTCCGCTGACCGCTCTCGGATCATTGAAGACACGAGTCAACGCCTCAACGTCGGTAACAGACTTAGTGAGACGCGCTTGAATAGCCTCAGCAGTTGTCTTGAGTAGCCGCTCGGTGGCTTTCGTGGACTCTTCAATGAGCCTAGCCTGGACCTGCTGTGTGGTCGTGTTAATTGAGTTCTTAAGGGCACCTACGTGGAAGTTGACAAGCTGATCGTCACGAAGTGTGCCCTTATTGACGGAAGGACTATCCAGAATCGATTGCTTGGCACGATTATCGCCTGCGGACTGTGCCCTTAGACCGTCAAGGATTTGCTTGAGCGCTTTTGCTTCAGCAGCAGTTTTCTTGGCAGCCGATGCGGCATTGACGAATTGATCTCGAAGTTGGGCCGCATTCGTCAGGGCGTCTTCTAACTGACTCGTTAGTTGCGCTACACCCTGACCAATATCTTTGGCCTCAGCTTGAACATCTAATTCGAGTTTACCGTCTGCCACTTACACTCCTCGCATCATTTCCTGGATACTGGACTCCATATCCTCAATGGAAGAATGTTCTTCAGCGGTTTTATTATTCCCAAAGATTTGTGATGCGACGAGGATAAGAGATTCTGTAAAAGAGTTCGCTCTCACTATCTCCTGCTCCATCCTCAACCGCACCATAGTCTCGAGATCATATTTGGTGTGAGACCAATAGATGGTATCGAGAGCGGAGGGTCGAGTATTGAACGTAAGAACGATAGACTGCTCGAAACTTAGGGAGCTAATCCACTCAACAACGACCCGAGTTTCTCCAGGTCCCCCCTCCGACCCTCGATCGCCCCCAGGCTCGACTGAAGGCGCCTCATAAAAAAATCGAGAAGATGCGCCTTCACCCAGTCGAAAATCTGATAGGCCTCGTCTGGAGTAAGTTCAGGCATGACGAAATCTTCACACTGCCCAGACTGACTCCTCGGCGCCAACACTGTCACGAGAACCTGCATTGCAAGTTCCGGTTCGAGGTCCAGCACCGTAGCTTTGTTAGGGTCTCCAACAAGCTTGGTGAGCTCGTTGAGAAGTCCATAGGACATCAGGATTTCGCGGCCCTCGACGGCAATTTTTGGATTGAGTGTTTTTGGATCAGACATGAAACCCTCACAGCGCGGCCTAAAGAAGAAATGGGAAAACAGCGCACAAATAAAAAGAGCCGCCTCCTGGCGGCTCTTCTCGCGAACCAAGAGGAATTACCCCTTGGTGATGTGCAACCTCTGCGAAAAATCGGCATGGTAGCCGACGTCTGACGCAAGGGGCGTGTAGCAAGTGAACTCGAAGGGCATGCTGCCGAAGTTCTCGGTCAAAAACCGGAGGTTGAAACCCTTCAGAATACGGATTTTCGGAAGATGCAGGACGAACGGGCGCTTCGTCCCCTTCTCCGTGCCGACGATGCGAGCACAGTGGAACTGCGAGATCGCCTCCGGGTTATAGTCGATCTTGCTGAGCAGACCAACGCGGCCGTTCGCAGCCGAGAAGTTCATGCCGGTAGGGACCGGGTAGCCTGTAAAGGTGACCGTCGTGTCCGGCGCCGAGTAAGCGCTCGAGACCACCTTGGCGATATGCACGACAGAATCGGTACCTTCCTGGATGAAGAAGTATTTGCCTACCGTGAACTCCGTCGTCACATCCGTGGCGATCTTGAGAGTCGTAGCCGCCGGCGCCACCGCTTCCACAAGAGCATGCGGCGTGGTGACAAGCTCGTCAAAATTCGTAAGCGTTCCGTCCAGCGCGAGCCCATACGCAAGATTGCGAGCCGTGTATTCGAAGACGTTCAACGACACCTGAATGTTGTTGGCCGTGACCTGCTGATCGACGACGTCGTTAAAAATGCCCTGGGTCAAACTGGCGATCTGGGGATCCGAATTGATCACAACATCCTTGACAAGGCCAAGGGAGTGAGCCGCTTCATTGAGCGTCAGAAAATCAGCCTGCTTGGCGACGAGCACCGAAGCCGACGAGAACAGAAATTTGTTGGTCTTCGCGTAGCCGGCCATTTTGGTCTCCTGAAACAGGGCTCGAGCGCTGGCCCTGATATCGGGAGAGACAAAGAATAGATCAAGTTAATGTAATAAGAGCTGACCCTTGAACTGCTTGAGCAACGCGTGTTTCAAAACGATTTAATGGGTGTACAGCAGCCCCGTTAGTAAAGATGGCCTTACCAATCTCCAACCCTGTATCAGGATGATAGATAGGAAACTCTTGCTCAGGCTGCATAAGTCGATAGAAAAAATCGGTATACTCACTAATGCGAAATAGATTAGGATCATTGAGAGTGCCTGCAATCACACCGAAGGTGATTCGATGCAGCTTCCCTTCATTATTGATTGAGAACGCTGAAAGACCCACTAAATCAGTGGATGGAAGCGACTGTATGTCTGAACCTTCATCCCAATCAATATACTCAGTGCCTGCAGGCTTGTTCTCGTTAATGAACGAGATCGTGGAAAGACGCGCGGCGCGGAAGAAGGGTAGGGTCATGAAGAGGATGTGGGGCGTTGCAGAAGCTCTTTGAAGGGAGAGTAAGTGCGTCCGGAACACGTTCCGATAACTGAAATCAAACTATTCTGATCAATATTCGAAACAATGGTCTCCCCTGAGAACCCATATACAACATAACTTAATCCAGCATACCCGCCGTAACTATTTTTTGCATTCACCCTAATACATACGAGCCAATGATCGAAGCCCCTATCGTTTCCACGAAACGGCTCACTGATCGTCGGGTCAAGAATCGAGCTTGGGTCCTTGAAATTCTCACGAACATTTTGAACTATCGCCGCTCGATATTTCGTAGGAGGTGAGGTCACCAGGGCTTGGTGGGTTGACGAACACGCCGAAAGAAACAAAAAAGTAACAAGGGGGATCAAGCGCATGGTTCAAACCTCACCAGATATTCGTCATTATACCCATCCCGACGACCACCGTATGTGGTTCTTGTTACATCCACAATCCGAAGGATGCCAGTAGGAAGATGAAGTTCCGTGCCTCGTCGGTGTTCACGCGAGAAATGACGCATGTCCTCAAGCCACGAGGGGTCTTTGATACTACGCTTTACCCATTTTCGGTTATACCGGTGCTTAAATGCTAATGTAGGCTGATAAATAGTGACCCAAGTGTCATGAGGGGACCAACCCTCTTCAAGAGTCGAAACCTCGAGCCCAATCTTGGTCTTCTCTAAATCCTTCGTCCATTCATGACACTCTGGAGACAGAAGAATAGTTCGATCGGGGAGTTGAGCTTTCAAATACTCAATAAAAACAACCCCAGCTTCAGATATTAATCTCCCATAAGAGGCTGCTAGAGCCGTGATATCACTCATCACCAACCTTGCCTAGTTTGAAGCGGGTCTTGAGAGACGTAGCCACCACATCAGGAAAACGTTGAAGAACATAATATGCTATTAGAGGCGCGACAAGTGGTCTCTGCACTGGCCGACCGAAATTTTTCAGTTTATCAGCGACCTCTGCCTCCATGAGGCGAGCAAGAAGACCTTTATCCGAATCTCTTGCTCCGAGCCCGACTAGTTTGTTTGCCGAGAGACCCGATTCATCTTTCAAAAACGGAAAGCTCGTCAGATTGATTCCCGTCTTCTTGGAGCCCAGCATTGCGATTGTAATCTTACCCACTTTTCCGGGTTCGTCTGTTGGTATGAAAGAGATCGTGGGACGTAGCACATTCTGCAGAAAGGGAGCAAAGCTCGTCTGCATTTTCTCGAGCAACTCACCAGTATGTACGAAGTAGGTCGTCAGTCCCTGCTTGTTGCGGATCGTACGCGTCGAGAGGGCAGGCCATGACATGGTCAGATCAGGGTTCGACACGCCAACAGGTGAGAATGCCGATTTGAAGGCGTCGCCACTCTCATATGAAGGCATTTGAATGCGAAGAGGGGTCTTACCGTCAGTATTGGATTTCAAATGGAAGAAAAACTGGAGCATCTGACGCGCATAAATCTCGATGTCGTTCCTGACATGGTCCTGAACCGCAGCAAGTCGCTCGACCGTTTTCTCTTTAGCAATCTTATTCGCTCGATTTTGCACAGCGTCAAGAATTAGCTGTTTAGCGGCAATAGCCACTGTGGCAGGGTTTGATGAGCTATCAAAACGACCTGCCCTACGGTCAGTTGGACCAACTTTTATGACAATCTTCATCAGGCTACCCGCGCAAATTCACCATGATATTTGAGACGAGCTTCACAAACCTTAACATGAGCTTCTTCTGGCGTATCAAATAAGCCAAGATACACTCTCTTCCTGTTCACAGTAATATACGTCTGATATTTACCAGATAATTTATGAAGACTAACACCCTTAAAACCAGTTGTACTAGATGTATATAGTTTAAGATTATACCCATTCTGTAAGTGCGTTGCTGGTCGCAAATTTTCCCATTTACTATTACCTACATCTCCATCCTTATGATCTATCTCATCATGGGGCCATGCTCCTTCCATTATAAAATACGCTAATCGGTGTTCGCTATATCTCTTAGCATAAATCTTAATATACCTATAACCGTCACGTTTATTCACACAGCCCGCACGTTTTCCGGCCCACTGGGAGTTCCAACGATTACATTCCCACTCTCTATCACGCTCCTTATCAGTCCAAATCAGGTCAGGAGTTCTCTCACGCCAATAGAACTCTCCAGTTTCTGGATTATAATCCAGCAATCGTCTAACAATATCGACTGTCAGTTCAAAAACTACACAACCTGAAACAGCTTTATTTACCCGTGCAAAACCCATCAATGCCTCCTGTCTAAGAGGCTGTAAAATAACAAATCTACGTTTTATGCCCAAACAAGTCTCTATCAGAGACTATTCTATTTCAACCATTAAAATCCCATAGACAATATATTTTCGTCGAACCATCCGACCGTCAATCAGATCATTCAATTGAACATCTGAACCTGTCAATACCCGCGACCTGTCCGTCCCAATATGAGTCTGACGATCAACTGACTCGCGCCCATAAATCTCGATCGCACACCAAATCAATCCTAGATCCTGTATTCCACTGCCTTTAGGTAGTCCCGTTACTAAATCGGTTGTCTGTGTCTCTCGTTTCCACGAAGCGTGCGTCGTAACAGGAAACATTTTGAGCACGCGCGTATGTAAGCTTCTATCATGTTCCGCGAGCAAGAAACGACGCCCTTGAGCATCGACAACAACCATTCCTGGCTGCGCCAACTCTTCAGTGCGAACATGCAAGACAAGTCGAGTCTCGAGGAAATTAGAGAGCGCTGCAACACCCTCCTTAGCGAGCTGGATAGAGCCACGAAAACGGGGGCCGTTCTCAGCCTGGAGCCACTCATCAAATCGTGAAAATGAGCGCTGGAGAGTCCTCACGACTACCCCGTGATGACGTCAGTGGGTGAAGTAAAGATCGCAAGAGGAACGTCAGCAAGCTGAGTATCAGTCGTCTGCGCAAGCAACGAAGCACGACGTGATGCGAGCTCTTCGGCAATTGCATCCCAGTCAGGACTCGTTCGGAAGCGCTGCCATGTCTTGCCGCCGTCGCCCACCGTCATCGGAGTTCTCAACCGTAATGATGGAATCACATCGATAGCTGCGGTGACCCCAATCAGCAGGTTTGCTGACGCCTCTGTTAGTGTTCCGGACGAAAGAGCAGCAGCTAGCGCTGTCTGGGATATCTCATCCTCTACCTGCAGAAACGCAGCGAAAAGGTCAATCTCGTCGTCGAGGAGCTCATCCGCGTTAAGACCAAGCAGGCTGCGCACATCATCAGCCGACACATTATGGTTCAAGATCGGCAGTACGCGGTAGAAAGTGCGCCAAGTATAGCCTTGTCCACCCGTCGTCCACGTCACAATAACCTGACGCTTCTCGAACCGCTTGCCAACGCCGATCGTTTGCTGACCCGCGGAGATTGGAATCGTGACGCCAGTGTCGATTGACCCCGTCGTGATCAGCGTTGGTCCCGAGATCAACGTCCCATCATGGGCATAGAGCGACCAGTAGACCGAATTTGCGTCTGGAACCAAAGAACCGAGAGGGCCGACAAAATCGACCCTCAACGAAACTGCGGTGTTGACGAAGGTGTCCACAAAGGACCTCTTACGCGGCAGGCTTCACGATTGGCGTGCCTCTGGAAGCAACGGGCGCGGGCGGCACGGGCGGCGCGGGCGGTGCGGGCGGTGCGGGCGGTGCTTTCTTCCCAAACGTTGTCAGGAACGACTCGCGCGCGAGGTCCAGATCGAAGTCGCTCTCAGCGTAATACTTCAACCACTCAGCGTCAGTCGATTCGTCGCTCAACTCGGCAACGATACGAACCTGTCCGATCGCGATCCGATGCGCCACGAAATTGGTGCGATGGACAACCGTATAACCCTCATGACGGATCGTCGGGTTGCGACGATCATGATCGACGAGCTGATAAGCTCCATGCGTCTCGACCAAAAGCATTGGACCAATCCTCCACATCAAGGGTCAGGCAGCTCGTGCGAACTCGCCGTGATATTTGAGACGAGCCTCACAGACTTTGACATACGCCTCTTCAGGGGTATCAAAAACTCCTAGATGATATTGAACACTGTGAACCGTAATTCTCGCGATCCACTTCTGTCTCTGTATATGGAAATGAACACCCTTATAGCGGCGTCCTCGAAAGGTTCTTCTGTTCCATGCATTCTCGGACTTGGTTGCCTTCCGTAGATTTCCCCACCTATTATTCAAAGAATCGGTATCCCTATGGTCGATGTCTTTATCAGGCCATACACCCCTCTTCATGGCCCAAATGACTCGGCTAGACTTATAAAGTCGCTTGCCTAAGCGAATACAGTGAAACTGATACCCATCCTTAGGATCGGTATGAACGCTACCGGCTTCTTTCCCTGCAAACAGAGTGTTCCATCGCTTCATTAGTCGCGCGGGAGAATACTTACCTTCCGCAAAATGAGACTCGTTCCTCAGCCGCCAGAACAGCTTTCCTGTATCCTCTTCATATCGAAGAAATTCACGAAGCTCTTCAGGAGTATGAGACTCTCTCATTAACAACCTCGAGTTCAGTCAGGTGAGGTAAACCCCACCCGACTGAATATCGTAAAATTACGCACCAAAGTTGAAGATCGAACGCGTGTCGTCGAACACGAGGCGAGGACCCGAAGTCTCCGTCCGCACATAGGTCACCGACTGATTGAGCACCGACTGCTCGGACTCATTGATCAGCGACCCAGCCTCGACGAGCTGCTCCAACGTCTCGCCCTTGATGAAGCCGACGAGCTGGTTCGCCGGAGCCGTCGAGGAGAGGGCGAAGTTCACCTGACCCTGAAGGATCGGCACGCCGCCGATCTGGAAGCCCGAACGCGCAAGGTTCTCAGCCGCGGTGCGGTCGCCGCCATTGGCGATCGGCAGCGCGAACAGGAGCAACCACTGCAGGTAAGCGTCCCAATTTCCAACAAGAGTATCTACCGGGGTTCCTGCCTGAGCACGCGCCACGAGCCACGCCAGCAGATGCTTATAGCTCAGGGTGCCATTCGTCGCCGTGCCGACTGCACCACCGTTATAGCTCGACTGATTGATCACGCCGGCCGCTGCCGCCACACCGTCGCCATTGATGAGCAGGTCCGTCGCGGCGCCGACCTTCGAGCGCTCGAGCTCGCGGTTGAGGCGGTTGGCGTAGGGCGTCAGCAGATCGAGGCGAGCGCGGCGCGAGAACTCGTAGGAGGTCTTGTAGCCACCGCCGATCTTCCAAATCTTGACGCTCTTCTCGGTCGTGCGGATCGACTTGACCGGAATGTTCGTCAGCTCGGGGATGACCGACGCGCCCTTGTAGTCACCCGCGGCGTCATCGACGAGCGTCGTGATCATTTCAACGCCGCTGATCGTGCGCGTGGAAGCAACGAGAGCATCAATGCGCTCGAACTGATCCTGACGATACTTCCACTGGACGAGATCATCGATGACCGGCGGGAAAAGTGCGCGGGTGCCAGGGAACGTCTGGAACGTGTCCGAGGCTAACTCGAGAGTGATGCCGGCGTCGAAATCATCCTTGACCGGCAGGCCGAGATACATCAGCGAGGCTTCGTAGCCGTTCAGGCCAGTGAAATCCGCTTTGCGATTGGACATCGTCGGGTCAATGGCAAGGCGCAGATAATCGCGCAAGCCGAGGCCGTAGCTCTTTGCGGTCTCGACAAGCTTCGTGCCCGCTTCCTTCGAAGCAGAAGGGGACTCGCTACGGAGCCCCGCAAGCAGCGTCTCGGGGGCGACGCGCTGGATGGTAGAAATCGATCGAAACATTTGCGTCTCCTGAGACGAGATGGGGTGGCCGAAGAGCGAGGATTACTTCTTCAGCACAACGACATGCGTCGTGCCGATGACTTCGATGACAAGATTGTCGGTCGGGTCAGGGGTGGGGGTCGCCGTCACCAAACGCTGCGTGACGCCGCCCGTAGCAGCGCCCGAACCAACAGCGGTGTCACCGACAACGATGGTCGCACCCGCACCGATCGGTAGCTTCATAATGCCGCTGACCGAAACAGAGCCGACCACCTGCGAAGCCGAGCGCACCTCAACCGTTTCAAGCCGGCCAAGGATCGGGTCTTGCGCGCCAGCGAGCTTCACCTTATTGGGCGCAGTAGCGTCGAGCGTCACAGCCTTGCCGATGTCGGCCGTAGTGAGCGTCGTCGGCAAGTTGAACGCGATATACGCATGGGACGGGATGATGTCGTAGTTTCGAACGACGTTATGGAAGGGGGTCATATGGATCGATCCTTCTTAACCAGTGAATTAGCGAGCGCTCTTGAAGGCACCCGAGGAGAATTGCCCCACCTTCTCGTTCCCTTCAGAACGATGCGCGGGATCCGTGTGAGAGGTGGGGAGCGAGAGCTTCACACCCTTCACCAAGGTGACGATGTCCTCGATCTTCTCCGGCGCGGAATCCGTGACACGGCCGCTGATCGTCAGAACGTGCTTGGCGATGTCTTTGAGCGCGTCGACCGCGCCGCTGAACGCGGACAGGCGCGTCACTTCGGCCTTGGACGTGATGAGCTCAGTGTCCTTCGCAGCGAGAGCGGAGACCGCTTCGTCGCGGGCCGCAACGGCGGCATCACGTTCGGTGATAAGAGTGTCGCGTTCCGACGTCAGAGCGATGTTCTTCGCCTTCTCATCGGTCAACTGCTGCACAAGTTCCTTCAGGTCCATGGAAGTTTTCTCCGACGTCAGATCAGCGGACGACAGCAAAAGAGTGAGCATGGAGGCCGCTGATCCATCCGCCGCGAGGCGGGCCTCCGAAGACTTCTGAATACGAGCCCCTTTGATCCCGCCCTGACCAACCAGAGAAAGCTCAAACCATCGGTCGAGTTGACTGATCACCAGATGGTGACCGTTCTCACCCATGGTGTGGCCTTCCGGGTCAGTAGCGGACCAGATATTGTCGAAGGACGCGTTGGGGCCGAAGAAATCGAAACCACACGTGGAGCAGAGCGCTGCCTTGGGGAGTGTTGCGACAGAAACCTGATCGATGGTACCGTTCTCAATCAGGTTGATAATGTCTGCATGAGTCGAATCGACCCAGAACAACACACGAAGTTCGGAACCGACCACATCGCCGAAAAAGGCTCGACCGAGCGGGAGCACTTGATCGTTGTGCATCGTCTGCAGAGGAAGACTCTCAGCATTGAGAGCATCCCGCATCTGCGTCATGAAATCGAGGGTATGAACCGCATCCTTATAGAGTGGGTGCCGTTTACGAACAGGCAGCGTGTTGAGCGCCGTGGCTTCGAAAACGACAACCTTCTCCGGGTCCGCACCTGCAGTTTGCAATCGCTGCCGGAGAAGATCAGTCAGGGGAACACGCTTCATTCGAAAAGGGTCCGTAGCGGGGATCAATTTCGAATGTGGAAAGAGATTAGATGAGGTTCAATCGAGTAAGTAAACTCGCAACGATAAGATGAAATATTAAAATCGCAACACTAATAGAACTGTAACTATCACATAATTAGCATCAACTGATAAGAGCCTTCAGTGCAATCAGTTCAGAGCGCGTGAATAGCACCCCTGCTATTATCACCTCTTGATGATGACTATCACCGATGACAATCTGATTGTCTACTGTCGTATAACTATCAGCCCCAATAGCTATAGAATTTACAACATCAGACTTTTGATTAATATTATTACCGGAATTGGCCCCCAAAAATATATTGTCATAACCTAGACGCAATGATTGTCCCACGTCAAATCCGACGCCCACATTGCGATCACCTAGATCGCTGACTCCAGAACCTCCAAAAGCTCCTGAACCCAAACCAACATTGGAATTTCCGATGCTACGGGACAGCGCTGCAGCAAAGCCAAGCATAACGTTATAATCACCATTACCGCTCTCAAAAGAGCGATATCCCATGGCGCAATTGCCTATGCCTGATACACTATAGCGCCCAACACTATCCCCGACTCCTGTATTATTGCCTCCTTCAGGAATCATTGACCAGCCCAGACGACCAATTACGGTCGTCCCGGTGCCAGTAATCATATTTTTAAGAGATTCGCTGCCAATTCCGATACAATCAGACGCCGCCGTAGCATACCTTAATGTCTGATAACCAATGGCGATACTATGCGATAAATTAAGTTGCTGAGACAATGCAAAATCACCAAAAGCAATATTGCCTCCTCCTTGCTCAACCGCACCCAACGCACTGAAACCAGCTCCAATATTTCCCCCACCAACGACCATATCTCTTCCAGCTTCGCCGAAAAAATAATTACGGTAGGGGCTACCACCGATCCGTATAACTACCCGACCATCCATTCGAGCGACGTAGCATCCGTCACCGCCGATTGTGGCTTCACTCATTTTCTCGCTACTCCATTATCTACCAAGCGCGGCCAACAGCTCAGCCATCTTGGTAGAAAACCGCCGACCTAGAATGATTTGCGAGGCTGTCGTTCGATGGAACAGATCACCGGGTTTCATGGTAAGATCATTCGCGGTGACGCGACCAACGTTAGAAGGCAGCGTCATGTTAGTTTGGGCTGTCACCATCTCCGCCCAATACGGATAACCTGGGTCGTTAGGGTTAGGATCAAGAATAGGAAACACTACCGGGAGAGTAGGGTCGCTCAGATCCCCTCGAACATCGGCAACAAACTGCGTGAACGCCGCAGGCCACGCATTTACCAATGCCAGGGATGATGTTTCAGTCGCTCCCTGATCAAATACTAGCCCCTTGAGTGAACCAGAGGATGCAGCCTCCTGTAATCTCGCAATCATCGATCCATAGAGAGTTGATCGACTAAGATTACGCCCCCAATCGGCCATGCTGCTGGCGCCCTTTGCGCCAGGGACAAGGCCGACAGGTCTCCCTGGGCGCAGATTGAACATCTCATCCCCAAACGCTAGCCCGAAACCAACACCGGGCGAAACATCTGATGAAACTGCGTCAACCTGACCTATCTCAGAATCAATAGGCTCACTCGCATAAACCCATTTTCCGGCGTTGTTGTAATTCAGAATTTTTATGTAATTCGTAAGAACCGGCATTTCACTGAGTAGACCACGGCCGGATGGATTAGATTGACCTGCAATCCCATAAATGTCAGGGTAATACTGCATCATTACCTCTCAAACAATCGACCGTAAGGTCACATGTCCCGTATCAATATTCACAGCGGGAAAAAACAACCTAAGATGGGTCAATCTACTAATTGTCGGAATTTCAGCCTCGCCGTGCAGATATTGGATAATGCCATCCGAATTCTGCCGATATCTGATCGAGAAAAGAAAAGTTTTATTTGCATTCGTTTCAAGTGGATTAAGCACTTTGATAACACCACCTATCATCGAAGACGTCCCTGCTTTCTGCGTTCCCGAGAGAATGATCTTCGTATCGCCATAGTGGCTACCAGCATAGGATGGCGTTGGCGTGGAGGTCGCCGGAATGACCTGCCACGCATAATCATTGCTTGCGTTGAGATAGCCGACTCCGCCGTTATCCGACGCCTGCATATGCAATTGCGCCGCAGAGGCCGGCAGCATTTTGTGGATGGTGATTTCGTGCGATTTGTATCCGTTCGGCAGCGGTATGATGAGGTCCGCTTGCGACGCCGCACTAATGAAAGTCGATATCTCTGTCGGCGCGCCGATCACGTCGAACGCGGAGTAGCCATCGCAGACGATCGCGCCGCTTTGTCCTGGGAGCAAGTCGAACGTCGCGCGGCCGTCGATCAGCTCCGCCGAGCTCGGATCAATCGCGATGATCCCAGCCCCAATGTTCTTGACATAGATAACAAAATTTTCGCCCAATGTGGCCGCGGCGCCCAGCTCCATTGTCCATGAGCCGGAACAGCGGAACGTCGCGCCGATGTCGTCGGCGCCGACAGTGAATGCTGCGGTTTTGGTCGCGACGCTCGGGCGAATATTTCTGGCGACCTGCGCCTTTTCCGCCGTCGTGATCGTTTGCGCGGCATCGATCCGCACACGATTTCCGAGCGCAGCAAGCATTGTGGTTGAAAAATTCGGATCATTGCCGAGGGCCGCCGCGATTTCGTTGAGAGTATCGAGCGCGGGGGGGGCAGCCGCGATCAGCGCGTCGACAGCCGCCTTGACGAAGGCCGTGCTGGCGAGCTGCGTCGTATTCGTGCCCGGTACCGCGGTCGGCGCCGTTGGAATACCGGCTAGAGCTAGATCACTCGCTAACTTGGAGCTCGTTACGTTAGCGTCAGTGATCTGCGTAGTAACCAATTGACCAGCTACATCACCAAACGCCGGCTGCGCAGCGACGGGGAGACCATCAATTCCAATACTCGTCAGAAACTTTGTGGCAACCACCGCTAGGCTCTTAACACCCCCAAGTGTTGTAGAAGAGGGATTGGGCAGCCGCTCCGCAGGGAGCGTCCCACTGGAAATATTCCCTGCGTTCGTTGTATCAGTTGTCGCAGAAGCTACAAGACCTCCTATATCCGCCGCTACAAGAGTAACTGCTCCTGTCTTACCTGCAACCGACGTGACTTGATCGGTATTATCGATCTTGTCCCATGTCCCTCCATTGGAAACAATCCAATCTTGAAGCTTCCAATCAGACTCCCCATCAATGAGAGTAGTTCCAGCTACATTAACTTTATAGTAGTGACCCTTATTTGCTGCCGATGCCGCTGGTATCGCTGGAGTGTTGGTGTTGGCATTCCACGTTCCTTGATAGGCAAGAGAACCTAATACAGCAGCCGGTAATTGTGATGTTGGGATCTTACCCGCACTATCGAGAGTAGCCAGACCATTCGCCGCACCAGAGCCAAGATTGGTGCGCGCAGTAGGAATATCAGCTAGATCAGAAAGATTACTCGCTTTTTGCGCAGCTCCGGTGATACGGCTATCATCACCCGAGGCAACAGTTCCCGTCACTGTGCCTACGTTCTTGGTCGCCGCATCGCCTAGACCAAGATTCGTACGTGCGATCGGAATATTAACAAGATCAGAAAGGTTATTTGCAGCAACAACATCTCCTATGTTAGTGCCGTCAACCCCTTTCGCTGCTATCTTAATGAATTTTGTATTGTCGAAAGAGGCTGTAGACGTATGACCCGTAATACAGCTATAGGTTTCACCTTGATAGGTAACAATGCTGATAGGGGGGATGCTACTATAAACAACTGACGAGGCCCATGCTGCAACAGACCCCCAAGCTACTGGACCTGTCGCGCCGGTAGGACCTGTCTCACCAGTCAACCCGGTATTGCCCTGAACACCTTGAATGCCCTGAACACCTTGAATGCCCTGAATGCCTTGAGGTCCCTGCGGACCTGTAGGGCCAGCAATAACCTCCACCTCAAGAACCGACCCAGAATCAAACAGTATATCAGTCATGATGGTATACCTTGTTGAACTGGTATCCGACCCCCAAACAGTCGGGTGTAACCACCTGGGGCATTCGTCCACGCTATCTCGAACACATAAGTGCGAGCCTGAAGATTCCCGGTATCTGCTGCAGTAAGAAAAACATCAAAAATCCCGTTAGCAGCGTCCGCAATTACAATTTTCGAGTTGTCTGTTGTGATATCGAGCACCGATAGCTGATCTGCCTTGGGAGCAATCCTCATCACAAGATCTTTTCCACTCAACGAATAAGGAATTATCCCGTTCTTGAGAATAAACCGCATACCCCAGGAGGAGTTATTGTAGATCATTGAATGCGCCGCGCTTTAGATACAGACTTCGGTTGGTTAGCCTTTGTCTGCTTGGTCGTGTCAGGGCTTATCGACCTGCCTAACGGGTCCGAGTTCGGCGAAACATCCGCCGGATTTGGAGAAGTGGAAGAGGCAGGGGAATGAAAGCCAGTGCCGGTTAGAGGAGCAACGCCAGGAAGTGGCAAGCGGCCATACATCTCGAGCGTATATTCCTCGTCAGAAATTATCCCGTCAGAAAGATCCTGTCGAAGACGGTTGGCCTTCAGCAGACGCTGGGGTTCAAGCTCGGTGTCCGGTCGCAACTCAGCCGGTCGGAACTTCACAACGGCGAAACCCTGATACCCGCGCTGATGCAGACAGAAGCTGAGAACCTTCTCAAACATCTCAGCGATCGGCTCATTGAGCTCATCGGCATACATCGCGGCAAGCCGAGCTTCGACCGATGATGTGTTCACACCATTGGCGCCGCGGCCAAGAACCGTCGCCATCGTCTTCAGCGCCGCTTGGTTCTGAGCGTTCAAGGTCTCAATGATTGAAGTGACGTCGATCGCGGCGCCGGGGTTGCGATCGTTCAGGATTTTGAACTCAACCGAGTCCGAATGAATGATCGACTGGTCGGCGCTGAGTGACTCGATCGACGTGCGCAGCTCATTCATGCGCGCTTGGACGAATTCACGCAGCTTCGTCTGATCAGCGCGCACGTTTGCCGGCGCCGCCTTGATCACTACCTCCTCGAGCAGCTTCGCCGTGATCCGCGGGAACCCTGTCTGCCGCATGATGCGGTAGAGGTCATTGATCACCTGCTGCCGTGCAGCGATCGTGTTGATCGACGCAACGAAGGTGCTGTCAGCGTAAAGTGTTGTCGGGTCGCGGCGATAGAACGATACAAAAAAGGCAGGGGTGTTAATCGCGACAGGATCGCCGGCTTGCTGTTGCTGCAGCGGGGTATATGTGCCGGATTTGGTTTCTTTCCAGCGGATTGACCCAAAATCGATGTTGCGCAGCGAGTCAGGATTCTGAGACTTATCATAAACCAGTTCGCACGCAATGCCGCCGCGTAGCAGAATCATATAGCGAAGGTCTGCCGCAAGCTGATAGAGCGACTGCTTGAGCTGAAATCCTTGCGTATAATCGACTTGCCTCGTCAGGCGCGTAATGATCGATTGAACGTCTTTAGAAGCCTCTGGATCAATAAACCCATCCGCGTCAACTGCCCAGGCAATGATCTCCGTATTCGCGAGAGTCAGATAACCGTTAACAGCCGACGAAACGTCCGGATCCGACCGGAACATCTGCTTGAGCAGCGTGCGAGTATCGCTCTGCTGACGCAGCGTGAAAATATCGTTGAGGTGATCATTGAACGCAGGTAGCGCCAGAGGTCGCTGCGTCTGCTGCGGATTAAATGTCGGCGTGAAAAGAGAGCCGTCGTTCGGCGTTTTCTTCTTCGGGGCAATAATGTTGAGAAGGCCGTCGAGGAGAGCCACAGAAACCCTTAGAGGCGAGAGTGTGGGAACGACCCGTAGGTGATCTTGTTCAAAGAACTTGGGGACAAGGAGGGTTGTTTAGAAGAGGAGGCAGGAAGCACGAAACATTGGGTACGTTTTTCAGCGTCATGATTAAGGAAGTCTGTTTCCACCGATTTTCTGGCAATGGAAAGATAAGTTAAAGCGTGGAAGAAGTGATCCTCACCCCGGAGCTTATTCCACGTAGCAGGCGTATCAGGATTCTCGACACGCACCATGTCGCGAAGATGGGTAATAATCAGTGGGGCCAAGTTGCCATAGCCGTTCAACACAAGTTTTGAACGACGTATAAGAGCAACCGCATCGTCGATACCTTTTGTTCGGTGACAATTCCAATGTGAGGGTGACTCCTCGATATCGAATACCTCCTTGATAGTCGGTGAGTTCGGCGCCGTGGCATAATGCACAGGCATGATCACGTTGTTAGATACGTCACGAATTTGCTCGGAGAGGTTAGTGTCGGGATATCGATCGATGCACCCCGCCACGATGTTGTGCTTGGATAAAAGCTCGGTGATGAAGGACAGGAGTTTGTTAGAAGGGATCTGCCTGAAGAAGATTGTGGTCTCGAACGTGGCCAGGATGACATGGCATGTAATGCCCACGTCGATGCCGAGGAGGCAAGGAACGTCGGAGGAGATCGTGGGCGGAGCCGGGCTCTGCATCGCCGCTCGAATCTCCGCCTCCGTCAAGCGCGCGCCGCCGGTGTCGTCGGACTGGCCGAGGACGGTGTTGCGAAAACCCTTTAGGTTGTCGAGCCGGGCGTAATTCGAGAGCTGCTTCAGGATATAAGGAACAGTGATTGAGGAGACAGATGTGGGCCGCACGCGATAACCGCGGGTGGGGCGCCCCGGATGGCGTGCCACCCACTCACGGAGAGCGGGATCAGTGAGGTCGAGAGGCTTGGAACACTTCTCGCATCTCCAACGGGCATTGTCGTGGTCAATCGCAAAGATCTGATCCTGCGAGAGCGTCGAGAGATCCTCGACGTCGTTTTTGAGGCCGGGGAGTGCGACGAAACGTGGCTCGAAGGTTGGTATCTGGTGATGATTGCAGCTCGGACACTTGTAGAGATACTCGAACTGGTCAGAGTTCGTGTAGAGGGCATCGATCCCGTAGCCTGTGTATGTCGGTGTCGAGAACGCCTGAGTGATCTTGTAACTGGAACCCTGAAGTCGCGACTGAAACAGCGCGATCATCTCCTGGTCGGAGAGATCCAACTCGTCGTGCATCAGAATATCTGCTGAGATAGATGTCGCATCGCCCTCAGTATTCCCGGTCATAAAACCAAATGACTGATCAATTTGATATATAGACTTTTGCCTGACAGGTTTATCTACTGTTGGGGGGTTAAAGATAAGTTCATTATCAACCAACGGGCGTACTCGCGTCTGAGAGAAGCGATCTCGCATAACATCCGTCGGCATTGTATAAATACCTGTCACGGCGGGTGTACGTCGCAGAAATGCGAGATATTTTCTGATTTGAATCTCAGACAGACCAACCTGTGAAAGCTTCTCGCAGCACAAGTTCGGGTGATTGTCGTTGATAATTTGAATCTGAAACTCATAGCCTTTGAATGAGAAGGGTTTCTTTTTAAGATGAGTATTAACCATGAGCCACTCGCTCATAGGCATATTTAATTGATCTGACCCAAATCTCTGCTCAAGAGTTGCAATGAAACTGGAGAGATGAGTGTCACGCGACATTGGCAAACTCACCATAGTGGGATTGAGCTGCCTGTTTTCGAGCGGCTGTCGCTTCCTCTAAAGTATCATAGTATCCAACTATAACCTCTTTCCTGTTCTGATGAACCCTTACTCTATATTTGCGCATCTTCTTATGCCATGATACCCCTGTAACTCCTGTCGTATTATCTGATCGAATCCCCTGATTAATAATGTTTTGAGACCGGGTTGCTGGTCGAAGGTTATTCCATTCATTACTTGATGAGTGACGATTCTTATGATCAATATCTTCAGTAGGCCATGATTTAGTCATTAGGACATGAGCAATAACATGCACATAAAAACTCATAACTTTATCGCCGATCGTCACTCGCGCATGACGATAGCCTTTTCCGGTAATACTACGAATTTCTTTGCCAGAGTATTTTGAGTTGAACGTCCTCCAACCTCGATCGCTATTAAAGTGCTCTCGAGGCCTAACTTTCCAGGTCAGGCCCCCTGTCTCAGGATCATAATCAAAACACTCATGGAGATACTCAGGGGTCGGCTGCTCTTTTTGCATCTGACCAAGATAATGACGTTCGTCACAAATTGAATCATCGAGAGCGAGTCTCTGGGAGAGAAAATTTTTCTGTGGTTGCGCGCGCAGCACCGCATCGCCATCCTTACTGACTCGCCAAAGTCAAGCCCAGGGGCACACGTGGCTCATTTTCCTCTACTTCCTGAGAACTTCGAAACACGAATGACGGCCATTATGCTGGCCGCCGAGGCGGAAGGGGGAAGTAAGACGTGGCTTGCTGAAGAGGGCTGTCCGTATCGTGACGGGGAGAAGAAGCTCTTACTGAAGCTGCTATCGGACAAGGAAGGAGCTGAGGTTGAGGTTCAGAACATCTTCCAAGGTGAGAGTGTAAGCAGCGATCTGGATCGCTTTGATATATTGCTTAGTGAAATTGAAAATACTATTTCAGAAATGAAGATGCTGGAGATCGCGGTTCGCGCAGATGACGACGCTGCTGCTCGCGTCCAGGTGATCAAAGCCAAAACAGTCTTGCTGGAGAAGTGGGTATCTCTCAAAGCGGACGTCTATTCAATGCAGGAAATGGCGCGATTTCAGAGCGTGGTTCTCGAGATGATTGAGAGCATGCTCGATAGCGATCAGCGTGCCGAGCTGATTAAACGCCTCAAGGTAGTAGGCAGGTAGGCAAATAAGCAAGAAGGTGGCTAATGGTTTTCGCAGTTGAGGCTCCCCGCTATTGGGAACGCGGGTTGAGCGTGATTCCGGTGCTGGGTAAGCGGCCAGTTCAGAAAGAGTGGGCAAAGTGGGCTCTTGAGCTGCCTTCGGTTGAAGAGCGAGAACAGTGGCTGCAGACGTTTAGTGAGAAGAAGTATGGAATAGGGCTCGTCTGTGGTCCTCAAAGCGGCATATGCGCGGTCGATATCGACAGCGATGAAGATCGTGTGATCGGCGCCGTCGAGCGTGTTCTGCCACGGTCGGGATGGGAGCGCGTCGGCAAGAAGGGCAAAGTGTTGATCTATAAGTTCCGTGATCCACGGAACTTTACTGTGAAGGGAGTCGATGGGAAGGGCATCATCGACGTTTTGTCGTTGAAGCGACAGTTCATCTTGCCCCCATCGATCCATCCCGACACTGGTAAGCCGTATTGGGCTAATCGAGACCTACTCGAGATGCTTGATGGGGCTGAGGGGGAGTTGGCGGACCTTCCGAATGGGCTTGATCTGGTTCTGAAAGCTGCTCTGAAGGATGTTGGTATTGAGACATCGTCAACGTCGGGCAGGGTGGTTGTCACCAATTACGTTAGTTCTGGGAATCGCGACAACACGTTGTTGCGGATATGTGGTCTCTATTCGAAGGAGATTGTCGACGGAAACTGGACGTTTTTACAGCAAGTGGAGCGGCTGGAAGGTTGGGTCGAGGGTTTTGTTGAGAAGATTTGGGGTGATGAGCTGACAATTGGTCATGCTGTTGAGCGACTTGTCTATTGTCTTCGGCGGGACGTCTTTGAGCACGGAAAAACGCTGCCGGTGGGGTGGGACGAAGGATTGAGTGATGAGGCCAGAGAGGCGTTTGGGCTCGGAGAGTTCGATGACAGTCGGCGCCGGTGGTCTTTCAAAGAGATTCTGGATTGGTTCAACGGCGAAGTGGCGGCCGGGGGGGGCGTCGATGTAAATGATGAGAGTCAGATGATGACTCTCGTCGATAAGGCCCTGGTTAAAATCGCCGGTAATACGGATCTGGTGTCGACCGAAGAAGACAGGTTGCTGAAGGTCATATCGGATACCGCACGAGGCGCATTTCGGCTTGTTTCTCTTCGAAAGCGTGTGAAAGAGCTGCGACGGGGGATTGTTGTTGGTGAAACCCATGCCGAGGTTGCCGAAGCTATCCTGAAACTGATTGAGGAGAACGGTGAAGTCCGGTTTTGTAACGGAAAATTCTGGCAGTGGGTGGGGTCGCACTGGCTTAGTCTAAACGATAGCGATCTCTTGAATCTGATAATAATGAACTCGAAGGGAATGCAGTCAGCAAAAAAGAACAGTGACTATAATGGCGTGTTGCGCACGATGCAGGCGACTCGAACAACAGAGCTCATTCGAGTTACGATCAAGGGCGTCAATTTCGTCAATGGGTTTCTTGATGAAGATCTAGTGCTTCGGGCTCATGATCGGGACTACGGATGCACCTATTGCTTGAATTATGCCTATGAACCAGGGTTAGCGAGTGAGTGTTTGCTATGGCAGAACATGCTTCGCGACTTTTGGGGAGAGGATGAGGACTATCAAGACAAAATTCAGGCGCTTCGAGAGGCAATGGCTGCGACGATTTTCGGGGTCGCGACACGCTACCAACGTGCATTCATCTTCAAAGGCGTTGCTGGGGCTGGTAAAACCAGAATATTGCATCTGATGCGAGCGTTGATGCCCCCTGGAACCAGTAGTGCAGTTCCACCGGAGAAGTTTGCTGAGAAATTTGAGAGCACCGAGCTCGCTGGTAAGCTTTTGAACATGGCGGGAGAGCTCTCGAAGCAGAAAATCCCCGGCAAACACTTCAAAACTATTATTGAGGGTGGTGAGCTGCAGGGTCAATTCAAAAATAAACCTGTTTTCAGCTATACACCCCTCTGTGCTCACTGGTTTGGATCAAATCACTGGCCGAAGGTGGACGATCCGGACGGAGGATGGCTCCGTAGGTGGCTCTTTTTCAGGTTTGATCGACCATTGCCGCCGGAGAAAAGGATTGAAAATGTTGAAGAGATGATCCTTGGGCAAGAGCGTGAAGCCATTATGGCTTGGGCGGTTCAAGGAATTGTGAGTTTGAAGCTTAATCGAGAATATCGTTTATCGAAATCTCATTACGAATGCATCGAGGAGATGAATAGGAACGGTGACTCTGTGGGTTTTTGGTGGGGCCATTTTGTGGAGTCCGGGCGACTCAGGTACGGAATGGCCCAACATACGCAGGTTACCCCGAAATTCACTTCAGTAGATCATCTCTTCCGCGCATATCGGCTCTTTTGCTCCAGCACGGCAGGTGCCTCGCATGTGGGGCTTCAGACCTTCATCGAGCGCATGGTGGAAGTAGGGGTGAAGAAGGGATTCTCACCGATACGTCAGGAAGGTGGGGGGATTACCGCGTTCTTGTTTCTCACACTGTGTGCGGAAACCCCGGTGGCGTCTCCATAAGTCAGTGGGACTGGCTTGAAGTGCTCGCAGGATTGAAGGCCTGGGAGAATGACTAAATCTGCTTAGTTAAGATGGAGGGTTAAATGGAGAGTAACAGCTCAGCACGTAATCCAGATCAACAGTTCCAGATCGGAGATTCCGTGCTTTATGTTCCTGAGGGTGTTTATGCGACGATTGATGGATATATTTGGATGCAGACTATAGGACAAGTTCCTAAAATTGCTGCTTATAAGTTATCTATTGGTATTTCGGTTCCAGAAAATAGCATTATTCACAAAGAGTCACGTAGTATTTAATTTCCATCTTCTAAACTGCGACTGTTTATTATCGATGGCCCTGGGGTCTGAAAAATAGGCTTATTAAAGGGTCGTGCCCTAAGCGTGAACTTTAATGAATTGATGTAGAGTATTTGTGTCAGTGGGACTGGTTCGAAGTGCTTGCAGAGTTGAAGACCTGGGAGAATGATCAGATGAATGATTCCACTTTCGGCCCTGAAATCAAGCCTCCGGAAGGATGGGAATAAACAATTCGGGCCGAGACCCTGATTAGGTGAGGGTGAGTGTTTCTGCTTCCTATCAGGAACGAGGCCGAGAGCCCTGATTAGTTGAGAATGTACGTTTGTGTTGGGGGCTGTGGGCGTGGTTGAGGCCGTCTCTGGTAGAGACGGCCTTTTGCTATCTAGGCGCCCTGTGCTGGCGCCGTATGTTGATCGTGTTGGTTCACTCAACATGGAGCATAAAGAAATGAGAGGGATTACCTCAACAATACAAGTACTAGCATCTGAAAACTCAAAATTTTAGCTAGTATAGATGTGGCAGGGCGGTTCCTCCCAGCCCTCTTTTCCCCTATATTTTCATATACTTATCCCCTCTCAACATCATTCTGACTTCTACCTTATCCCTCATTACTTTTAGTCCCATCGGTCACAAGCCGACACCAGCCCTCACTAGGCCGGAACGTCACTCCCTTGCCCACTGGCGAACATTGCCAGTTGGCAAACAACACGAAAGAGAAACCAATGTCCGCTACTTACTCCAAAGGGCTTAAAGCCAACTCCCTACAAGCTGCTAAAACGTGGCAGTCGGCGAAGACGCAGGCTTACGTTGCGTTCACCTTGCAGGCTCTTGACGGCCTGAATTGGGGCGAAGGAAAGGGCCAGCAACAGGCCGCAATTCAGAACGCCATTCGCATGGTGATGTTTGATGCCGGCGTCAATCCGACCGATCGGAGCCGGGTCAGTTCAACCGCCGTGCGTCTCGCCGCTAAGGTGAGCAAGCATTACCAGCAGCACAAACTAATCACTGCGGCAAAGGATGCATCCTCAATCGAGGAAGCGACCGAAGCCCTTACGTCTTTCTTGTCCGGGCTCGGCGTCAAAGCCGCCTATCAATTCGAGGCTTGGGCGAAGTCCGCCGACGCAATGGCGCTGTCCAAGGCCGCATCCAAGGCGGCGCTGGCCGACAAGGTTGGCGGAGTGGCAAAGGCCGCCACTCCCGCCCAGGATGACGCCAAGAGCGAGGAACCCGCCACCAGCGAGGAACCCAACACGATTGCCGTCATCGATACGTCGGAGAAGGCGCTTGCCGCCATCCTGCCGGCCGTCGCTCGGCTCAACAATCGCGATCTGAAGCGGCTTGAGGCGGCTATTGCCGCCCGCCGCGAGAGCCTTACGGCTGCGGCGCAGACGAAGCGTGCGGCCAAGGCTGTGGACGTGGACGCTGAAATTAAGAAAGCGGCCTAACACAATCAGGCGGGCGGGCGCCGAGAGCGCCCGCCTCAGCCTCAGCCTCAGCCTCACGCCCGCACACGTTCCGCTCCGCGATGCACGGGGGAAGTGTGTCCTTTGAAGGAGATTGCCAGATGGCAAACCAGAACCGGCGCTCCCATCGCGCTCTGGCGGTGGCCCACAGCCCGCGCGAAAACGCCACATTCGCCTTGTCCGCGCTGCTCGTCGCGCTGCTCGCCCTGTGGCCCGTCGCCATCCTGCTCAGGCTGGCGGTGCGGCTGTGAGCGGGCGCGTGTTGCGCGATCTGCGCGACCCTGGGGTCGAAGACGGGGATTTCGTTCCTTTCACCAACTTCGGCTTCAGCGTGATGGTGAGCGCCGCCGTGCGCCATCAGGAACATATGGCGGCGCTGCGCAAGCAGGCGCATGCGCCGGCCGGTTATGGCTTTGAACGCGCCGACGCGGGGGCGATCGAGCATATCCCGCTCCCTCACTCTCCCACAAGCGTCAAGCCACGGTCAAAATGGAAAAAGCAGCCCTGGCGGCGTCGCCGCTGGGCGCAGGACGGTTATAAATAGGCGTGAGCCGCTCGGCGTCGTCGGGCGGCTTATGCGCATAGAGCCCGCTGGCTCTTTCACGCCCACACCCCCGCCCATACGCTCAACCCCCATTCCAGAGCCTGCTCTGGCTCAAGCACGTGCGTCCCGGCGGGGGTGTGGGCGCGATTTCGACAGGCGCAGTGTCTCGATCGCGGGACATTGCCAGTTGGCAAACAGAAAGGGCTCCTCCCATGCGCTACGGCGCTCACCCTCACTTCACCCGCCCAGAGGACGACCAACACGCCCTAGGGGCGCTCCTGGCCCGTCTGGAGGCCGAACGGGAACAGGAGCGGCTGCGTCGGCAGCGCCGGTTAGAGCTCGTCCGCGTCGACGAGAGCCTGTGGCGGTGTGCTGGACTTGGTTCTGGAATTCAGAGCCGAGGAGGGACCCGATGAAGATCGGCGACACGGTTCGCATTCACCCCGCGTGCGACGCCTTCATGCAGGGCATGACGCATGGCGTGATCAAGCACATCGGCAAGAAATGGATCACGGTGACGTGGACGCTAAATTGCGGCGTCAAACGACAGTTTCGCCGTTGGCATCTCATGGACATGGACGGCAACCCGTTCGAGGAGTGGCCAGAAGAACGGCCAGGGCGGGGAAAATAAGTGTAGCGCTTACCGAGCGCTTTGTTCGCGTTTTGTGCCAGTTGTGGTGGGTAGAAAGTGGCGCCCGGTGCGCGCGAGGGTAGGTCAGGAATATAGTGAAATCACTATATTGTTACCATTTGGGGTATTTAGTAGTCCTCTTTTTTCTTGACATTGGCCTCTAAAGAAAAAAATAAACTCTAATAGAGATGTAATAAAAATAAGAAATAGGGTGTCGAGTTGGGGTTTGGGTTTGGCCTACCGTATGGTAACAATGGTAACCAACAAGGTCCAAGAAGAGGAAAATATTTTGACCAAACTCTCCCATTCACCTAATGTAATTCATCTTATTGAGCAGAAGCACGGGGTGGATTACCTTTCATTGCCTCATCTATTTCTCTACTTAGAAGTTCTGCCTATTACTTTATATGATGAACTGATTAAGGTTGCCCAACGGTTTCAGGTGTTATCAAGTGTCCAACAGGGGGATGTAGCCCCACAACTACCGTTATTCTGTCTACATCCCGAAAGGCTCCCTCTATCATGGCGTGCCATTGATTGGGGGGTCACTCAGTTTGGTTGTGAGCAGCTTCCTAAGAAGTTCGGAAGTAAGGAAGTGGCCTACCATCTCCACGCGGTCATTCTCTCGTTCCAGACGTTGATAAAAGAGCGTCAAAGCAAGTTTGAAGCTGATTGGCGCTCATAACTCGCCCACAGCCTGAACCACCAACACAACCACACATCGCCATCCGATCAAGGTTCTCGCTTAGGGCCTCATCTTTAACAGAACCCGTCGTCTTTAACAGGGTCACGTCCCATTTGGCCTAGGTTTCAAAATGTCGATCCGGTCGATTTTCTACGTCGTCGTCGCAAGCCGGTGGGCCAACCTGATCGAGAACCCTGTAGGTTTCCCATATCAACCGCCCAAGGACAACTGCTGGTTGTGGAAGGGTTATATGGCTCCTGGGGGCCGCCCGCGCGCCAAGTTATTGGGGCAGCAAGTTAACCCCCGTCGCATCCTCTACGAGCTTCATACGGGTAAAAATCCTCATCTTCGAATGACGTGTGGGTGTTCAAACTGTATCAACCCGTTACACGCGAAGGATCACAGTGAAGTAGAGGAAAGGGTCCCTATTTTTACAGTTTCAAACATCAATTGGGACCTTACTTTCAAAGGTATGCCGGACATCGACTTCGACAACATCACGGCTGAGGAACTCGCCGAGCAAACCGGCGCGCCCCTCGAAGCGGCTCAGAAATACCTCGACGAGAGGTAACACACTCTTACCCGCTTAATCCTCTGTGCCCCACTAGAGCAGGTCACATGATTATCTGGGCAACGTAGGAGGCAATCATGCGCTCGACCAATTAGCTAATAGATATCGGCATCAATGACAGTATTTTGAATGAGGGCTTCGTCACAATCGTGGCGAAGCCTTTTCACATCCCGCCCCCAGCCACACGCATTTCCTCGCACCAGAAAAAGCACTGGAGCGAGGAAGTGCGTCCCGCTCACGGCAACGAGCAACGAGCAAAGATTGCTCACGATCACAAACTAGGAGAAACTAACATGTCTTGTAAAAGTTACGTCATCGACGCTATCAAACAATTCATCAACGATCCCCCGGACTCGCCTGTTCAGCGCGGCTATCTCCACGCGTTGATCGCGGTCGCCAAAGAGGCGCTCGAACTCGACCCCAACGATCCAGTGATCCTGGAAGCGAACGAGCTTCTCAAACCGCAGCCGAAGCTCTCGGCCTACCGTGTCTCGTTTCAGAGAGATTCCTTCGACCCGCGTCGTGAACAGGGCATCGCCATTACCCGTGAATACGGCGTCAACGATGCCCTCTTTATCATTCCAGATGATGCAACGACCCCTGTCGACATCCTTCACAAAGTCCACGACTACACCCTGGACTGGGCGCATCCAATCGATGGCCGACAGTCCTGACCTCGAAGCGGTCCTAGACCGCTGGCACAACGCGATCCTGCAAAAGCGCCGTCTCTCCAGACGGCGCTTTCTTTTTGAGCCCTACGAGCATGGTGAACTTTATGATGAAGAGTTTTTATCGTGTCGAAATCATCTTCGAGAGCGAACAGGCGACCTCACCGCAGGAAGCGTTCCGACAGGTTCTCGCTTGGATTAACAACAATCCCAGCGACGTCAGCGCCTTCGTCTATAAGCTTGATGATTTCGGAAACTCTACAGACGAGCCACAATCTGTGATGTTGGGCGACCCGCCCACAGCCTGAACCACCAACACAACCACACATCGCCATCCGATCAAGGTTCTCGCTTAGGGCCATAAACATGACCAAAGAAGTTTCATGGAAGTCTCCGACCCTCGTCAAGGGACAGTTCATGTTCAAGAACCTTGGTGGTTACACCCTACAGGTGGAGCATTTGGATCGCACCATTGATCCGTATCTTGCACTAGTGATCTCGCCTCTCAGCACCGTCATTTACAGTGGTCTACATCCCACGCTCGCAAGCGCTCGTGAGAGGTGTGAGCGGACCGTCAGTAAAGGAGCTTAACCTATGACCTACTACATCCTCATCGCCCGCAACATAATCGACGACACGATGATCGTCCTCTGCCATTGGCACCACGAGTCAATCGACAAGATGTGGGAAACCTACGATGACAGAAATCTGTCGGAGCGCCTGCTCGCGAAGGTGTGATCCGCTTCCAACCTAAAGGAACCCAACAATCATGATCATCTTCCAACATCGTATCTATCGCTCAGACCTCCAGAACAACCCGAGCGTCTATTATGTGTTCGGTGATAACCTTCAGCGCGAGGGCCTGGGAGGTCAAGCGGCCCACATGCGCGGCGAGCCAAATGCAGTTGGCATCGCCACGAAACGAATGCCTTCATGTGAAGAGGAGGCTTTCTTTTCCGACCAGCCGGGGGAGATGTCCGACGTCAGTGTCGACCTCATGCATCTCAAACTGCATCTGACCGCCGGTCACACTTTAATAGTTCCGTCTGACGGCCTTGGAACTGGTCTTTCAGAACTTCCAACGCGATCTCCGAAGATTCACGCTCTGATCAAGGACTTCTTCAAGAACGAGTTGGGTGTTGTGGTGCCATGGAAATGACAACGCAGCCCCGTCCCCAACCCCAAAAGCGTCCGATCTTCATCCTCGAAGACTTCTCGACTGATGATCTCCACACTCTCGACGATTGCGACGAGGCGGAGCACATCCTCGACGAGCAGATCGCGACGATCACGCACCAGTTTGAGGACCCCACTCGTCTTCTCGACGAGCATTGGGCCTATAACGCCAAGCTGGCTTTGACACTCAAGAAGGTTGGACTGCGCATCACACAGCGCCGCCGATCACAACTGAGACGCGAAGCCAAAGAATCTCGGGACGCCCAGTTCATCGATCTGACGCACAAGCTCTATCCTGAGATCGCGAAAGAAATCCGCACCAAACTCACAGCCTGAGCCTCGCCCTCAGCCACACGCACTATCGCTTCCACAACTCACCGCGTCACTCCACGCGGTGAGTTTCTTTTTGTGCTCAAGCGTCACGCTCACAGCCCAACCCTGTTGGCCCACGCCGGGCAACATCTGCCGCATGGACCGGCATCTCATCTCGGACGACCCGTCCGTCCATTGCGCTCCGGGCCTGCACGTCGGCAGTTGGGGTTACGTCAAAGACTACGCGTCCTCTTCAAGCGACCAGATCATCACCGTCGCCTTCTGGCCTGAGCACGTCGTTGCCGTTCCGCTCGATCTCACGACGAAAATCCGCGTGCAAGAATACGAGTCTCTATCAGTGTTGGACAGAGAGGCGGTTGATGTTTTCATCCGCAACAATGAAAACATAGTGGCGACGGATCGTATCGATCCAAATTCCACTGAGGATGAAATCGACGAAGGTGTCGACGACGATCCTTACTACTATGGATGATCCCACTCATGGCATTCACGAAGGTCTCCCGAGAGCAGCATCGCGCTGCCCTTATCACTGAAATCCGCTACGCTATCGTCAAGAACCCGAAGAAGGACGATGACGCGCCCACGTTCACGGGCCGGCTGAAGATCCCGGTCAGCATCGTCTCTCTTCTTGGTTGGTCGAACGATGCTTCTCTCGACGTCGCGGTCGGCGATGGCGACGACGCGGGTTGGTTTTCCATCAACCCGGCGCCGGAAGGCGAGAAGCATCGTGCGAGGTTCAAGACCCAGAAGAACGGCGTCGGCGTCTATTCTTCGTCAGCAATCGTTCCGACCGGCACCGCGGCCCAGGTGAAGACCTATGCCCCCGAGGCGCGCTTGGACGAAGCGTCCAAGACGCTCTTCGTCAAGCTCGCGGCCTAGACCCGCCCACCCTCTAGGCCGTTTGAGAGGCCCACGACGCCGTCCAGAGCCGCGTCGTGGGCCTTTTTATATCTACCTCACTTCAGGAGTCCTACGCATGTCTCTCAATGATCGTTCGATCGAACATCGTATCGTTGACTACCTCGTCGACGTGCTCGGCAATCCCAAGGAGATTGAGACCGGGCCTCTCATCGCTCTTGTGAGTGATGCGATCGGCGACGCTTCCGAGGAGAAGCGTCTCGAATTTTTGAACAGATTGGAAAGCGAAGCTGTGTCGCATGTCCACGAGGCGTTGCATGCAACTTACATGGCGGCGGATGTCGTTGATCGGCATGTCGTCAACGCGAAAGCTGTTGTCGTCGATCCTGCTTTGAAGGAGATCGCTGATCGCGCCAGTGAAGCACTCGGTGAACTCTATCAGGCGATTGGAGCAAAGCTCTAATCTACTCAATCACGCCCACAGCCTCACGCTCCCCCACAACTCGCCTCGATCCACATCAAGGTGAGTTTCTTTTTGTGCCCAAGCGTCACGCTCACAGCCTGAACAAAGGACTGACACCTATGAACATCTTCGACATGAAGCGCAGTCGCATCTATTGGCCCTACGCCAGCCGCGTCCGTCAGTCGCGCTACACCGGCGAGATGCTGCGCATGATCCGCAAGCATGGACAGGAGCGTGAGTGTGAGCGGCGCCGGGCGCGAGATGGAGCACTGCTATGAGCACACGGTCTGACATCATCGTTCACTGCACCGACAATAAGTGGCGTCGTGTTTATTGCCACTGGGACGGCTACCTGGAGCACAATGGTCGCATCCTCTTCGACCATTACACAGACCGTGTTCTTGCAACGGATCTCGTCATGCCGGGGGATATGTCGTCGCTCGGCGCTAAAGGCGGCAAGCGAACCAAATGGTCAGATACTGAAGGTCCGTATTACACGCGGTTCACTGAAGGACCTCATCAATATGAGATGTTGCCTCAGTTTAAAGGCATCACGCTCTATTACGCCGGTCGTCAGGATCAGACGGTGGAGCAGAACGGACGCCTGGAAAAACTCACGGGTAAGGCCCTTATCGACGCTCACAAACCAATCGTTGGCGACTCACTCTTCGATGTCTGGCCCCCTGAAGATACGTGGACAGAATACACTTACGTCTTTGCTGATCATCATGACGGGCGCGGGTTCACATGGTGGGTCGGAGACCCTGACGAGGGTTCGCAGACACTCGTTGATCTCGGCGAGGCCCTGCAAGGCAAACGCACCATCCGCTCGAACATCAAGATGTTCGGCGGCATCGTGCTTGGCAAGCACGGATCAGTCGATCCGACGCTCGATACGCGCGACGAGGCAAATCGATGAAACTCCGCTTCAACCCCTTCCATAAAGTCGACTGCCGCTACGGTGCTCCGCACGGCAGACACGGCAACGCGATCGAAGACGCCCCGCATCCCCTCGACAAGCTCGTCGTCACGCACTGCGGTGGAGACGGGTTTTACGACAAAGGCGGAGCCTACTGGGGCCACTCCAAAGTCTACGCCGTCCATACCAGGGACGGGTCCTACTGCACCTACGTCGGCGCCATCTCTCACAAGCAGGCGCTGCAGTTCGTTGAGGAGGCTTCCGATGCGCACGTTCGGTGAGATCGACCTCGTTCTCGACGGCGACACTGTAACGATCGCGTTCGATCGCGATGCGGATTGGTGGACGGACACTCCTGTTGACGCCAAACACGCTGACTTCATTCAGACCAAGGTCAACGCCGAGTTCGAGGGCGCGGGATACATGCGCCTCATGGATGGTTCTATGAGGAGGACACGATGCCGAAGTTTGCTGTGAACATTGAAGAGACTTGTTCCTATAAGGTCGTCGTCGAGGCTTCTGATATAAACGAAGCTAAGGGGTTAGCGCTTGACACGTTGATCAATGCTCCCGACCTGTCGGTGTTCTTTGTCGCGTGCAGTGATCGTGAGATCCTCAACGTCAAGGAGATTACCAATGGCTGAATACAAATCACCCAACGGAGCCTACATCAAGGGCACGCTCGAAACACTCTCCGGCGTCGCGCTGATCAACGGCATCGACGAGAGCGGTGAGCCCGAACACTGCGGCGAGACCGAAATTTATTGGGACGAGCAGAAGACTGTCGAACGCGACGGTAAGCCCGTCTACGTCGACACTGAGGGTTCCGAGTGGACCTTCGATCAGCTTACGAAGGTGGAAGATGATTAACGGCTTCATTATTGCCGCCCTCGCGCTCCCCAACGACAAAAAACGTGAGCTCGCCTGGAAATTGCTCGACAACCTCGGCATCAGCGTCCTTGTCGCGCTCGACGTTGAAGACCTGATTGAAGACCGCAGCGACGCTGATCTACCTCCGGTTCCGAGAGAACTCCTGCTCCAAGCAATGCGCAACGTCGCAGAAGGCGACTGGAGCGACCAATCGACTGCCGCGAAGGAAGCCGTCGAGCGCGAGATCGAGAGGTTGACCAATGGCTAAGATCGAACTCGTCTGTCCCACCCGCGGCGCCGCGGACATGGTGCGCGATGCTGCCGCGCGTTGGAATGCGGAGACCCAAGAATGGGAACGCTCGTCGATCTATGACGTGATGACGTGCGACTCCTGCGGTGAGGAGACTTACGAGTGCGGTGAGGTCGATCTCGATACGCTGCCGAATGAAGACTCGCACGACTGGATCGTGCTCGCGAACGCGGCCGAGAAGACACCCAATGACAAGCGCACGCTGACGCAGAAATACCTCATCTGGAAGGCCCACGAGGAAGGGTATGACTTGTCGGACGAAGCCGTCGAGTTGGAGGATTGTGAATGAAATTCGCTCTTGAAATCGATTGCAACAATGCAGCCTTCGATGATGATGTCAGCGAAGTGGTCGACATCCTAAACCATTTTGCGATCAAACTTGCTTCGGAACGTCCACCGATCGGCGCCCGCATTTTTCTACGTGACATCAACGGCAATCGGGTTGGGTTTGCTCAATTCATCGAGGACACCAATGCTTGTTGAGACCCACGGCTCCATCACGCTCCTACGCCCCGAGTGTGAGCTTGACGACGACTTTATCAAGACTCAGCTCTCGCCCGACAACTGGCAGCATTTCGGCGGCGCCATCGCCGTTGAACCCCGCTGCGTCCCTGCAATTCTTGAGGGCCTTATCGAGTATGGGTGCGATTACGAGCATGCGTAGAGCGTTCCTCAACAACCTTCCGGCGCATCTAATCGCGACGCCGTGTCAATACGACCCTGACACGCTCTTCATTCACAACCGGAATCGGAATGACCTCCCGGAGGGGATCATTCACTTTACCCCCGATAATTGCATCGACGATTACACGCCGCTGCTTGCTCCATACATCCCGACCGCACCCGCAGCCTCAGATAGCGTGTCGTCGAGGTTCAGAAACGCGAGAAAACTATGACACTCGACCAAGCAAGAGACAATTTCAGAGATGACCCATGCCCAGCTACTGCGCAAGAATATCTTGAAAGGGCTACTTCTTATTGGGTGGACGGCATCATCTCTTGTGAAACGCGCGACAATGTTATCAGTGAGACCGCGCCCTATCGAACGACGAAGGGTTATTCTTACGCTGAAGTCGAAGCCGCGATGTGTGCTTGGGAACACGTCGACAGCAATACCACCACCGCGGCCCTTGAGCTGAAAGATTCCTATGCGCCTGTTCGAGCGCGGTTTGATGGATGGCGTCAAGCTAACGGCACTGGCGCGATGCGTGAGGCTTGCATCAGGCTCGCGCCATGGATCGAGCATGTGTGGCTCGCATCTCGCGATAACTACACCATGTGTTTTGATTGGGACTTCGTCCCGTATCTCCTGGGCCTCGTAACGTGGCCCGATGATGGAACGTGGCCGATCCATCCATCAGTGGAATTCACCGCGAAGCTGGTCAATTTTCGCTTCGGCAACGCTGGCCTGAAGGGCTGAGCTGATGGACCAGCCAGCAACGGTGACCAGGGTTGCCGTCACCTACGAGCAGCTTGGCACCTTCGACCGTGACGGGCGTCAGACCTCACGTCATGTCGGTCCTTGCAAACTGACGTGGTTCTCGCCGCCTCACACCGGCGTCTTTTTCCTTATCAATGTCGAGCCTTTCGTGCCTGAAAAGGAGCCTTCCAAATGAAGATCTGGATTCTCTTATCCTGTATCCCGAAGGACCACTATCCGTGCTTCCCACAAATTTTCCTTGACGAGGACGTTGCAGAGGACGCGGCCGAGCGCGCGATCCTCGATGAGTGGTGGGTGTGGATGGGCCCGGATGAAGTGCCGCCGCTCGACTATGCAGAGACGAAACGGCGTGCCCGTCCAGTGGTCGATTGGCGTAAAGCGCAACGTCTAATTATCGAGACTGACGACGAGATGCGCTACGGTGCGTGGGAGATTACGGCGCATGGCATCTAGCACTCCTGACCACTGTCTTGCATGCGCCGCCTGCGGGCGGCTTTTTCATGCCGAGGACCTCGACGCGAAACCTAATCCTGAGGACAAGCTTCCAGGGGAAACTGATGAGGAAGCTGCCGAGCGAGGCGTCAATTTCGAACGGCTTGAATGTCAGGAGTGTTACGGTCCGAACTTCAGCGAGATGTGAGAGGTTTCCATGTTTTCCCTCAAGACGTCGAAGGGCTGCGCTTGGCGCGCCTTTTATCTTTACTGGAATAATGTCCTGATACTTTACCTTGGGATTGACCCGACTTTCCAAACGAGTAGAGCCCGCGTTTTTGGCGCAGTTGCCGGTCGCAAAAGTTGCGTCGGCGGGCGAACCGCTATGTGGGGATTCTCATTCCTAACGTGGCGCAGTCGTTATTGGTGGCGACTTGATGGGAGGCGCAAATGACCGTGTTTGATCCGAAGACTGCGACTCATGCTGAGTGCGAACTGCACATTATCTGCCAGTTCGCCACCGTGGCTCTCGAGAAGGGCTTCACTATCTCCGTTTGCGACGGCGAGGATTGGACGCTTGTGCGTTCCCGCGACCTCTCCGTGATTATGGGCGCGCTGCGGACGACGGATGAGGACTGGTTGGCGGTTCGTGACCCCACCCTCAAGGGAAAAAGGGTAGGTGTTGTCCAGTGTGTTTATGGCAATGAGCCATGGGTGGTGATTGCTGATTACAGTGACAATGAAGCAATGCGCGAGCTGATCCAACCTGCTGAAATTGCGGCGAAGCAGATTGAGGAAGCCAGATCATGATGGAAATGAAACCTCTTAACAGTTCGAACCTCAAGGCTGTTGGGTTCGATGACGGCACGCTCATCATCGAGTTCACCAACAACACGAAATACTCCTACAAAAACGTGCCGCGCCACGTTTACGACGAGCTTCTGGCTGCGCCGTCTCACGGCAAGTTCTTCCATGCCCATATCCGCAACGTTTATGAGGTGACGAAGCTGTGACCACCTACCACGTCGTGTGGGAGATCGACATCGAGGGCGACGATCCCCGCGAAGCTGCGATCAAAGCGCGCGAAGCTCAACAGCACCCCCGGCCCGGATATTGGGTCGGGGTTTTTGATGTGACCGATGAGAACGGCAACACCGTTCGTGTTGATTTGGATGAGGAGCCTGTCAGCGATGGAGCATGATTATACCAAGGTTGTCGTGCAGCCTGACATTCCGATTGAAGATATGACTCAGCTCGAGGAACTGGTTCTGCAGTATGTGTTTGAGAATGCTAAAGACGGTGATGGCAGATATTTCTACAGCTCCGTTGCTCCAACTGAGCAGGTCGCGGTCCTTCGTGAGGACCTGGAACTGTCTCTTGGCGAATCGCAGAACGCGGTCAATCTTCTTACACAGGTTGTGAGTAAGGCTCTTGCAAATCAGTCTGATGAATGGGTTGAGCTCGATCTGAATAACGACCTCCCCGACTCTTACCTCTATATCCTTCAGCAGATCGTCGCGCGTTCCAAGACCCTCAAATACATCACGCTCCAGATCGCTTTCACCTGCGATAAGATGCGGCCAGGGTCGATCGGCGGCGCCGCTTATGTGGTCCTGCCGACTGAAATTGTGTCGATGAGCACGTTCAATTTCGCCGACACAGTGTTGATTGAGAGGGGTCTTCATGCTCAACATAATTAAAGCGCTTCTCTCCAAAACTACGGAGAACGGCTGCACTGAAGCAGAGGCGTTCGCGGCGCTTCTTAAGGCTCGTCAGCTTATGGATGCGCATAACATTTCCCTTTCTGATCTGCAGGATGAACCGCTGATCGAGCAGCGGCAACGCATCCGCAACACGCACAAGATCAAGATTGGACTCGCGACTGCAATTTCGAGGTTCTGCGAATGCAGAGCGTGGAAATCTGCGGTCAACACGTCATCGTCCGATATCGTGTTCTTCGGTTATCCGCAGGATGTGCAACTCGCCGATTGGATGCTCGAGACACTTTCGAAGTTCATTGAACGACAGCGCGACGAATATCTCTCGACCCTCTCAACTCGGGACGATCGTAGGTATCACAAGAACGGGTTCGAGGTTGCGGCTGTGAACCGCCTTTCGGAACGACTCAAAGAGCTTGCTCCGAAACCCCCGGTCGTGTCGCCTAGCGACGGCAAGTCACTTATTGTGACGAAGCAAGCTCTTATTACCGAGGAGCTTTCGAAGAAAGGCGTTCGTTTCTCTCAATCACGATCACGTCGGGTTAATTGCTCACGTGATGCAATAGATGCAGGGCGCGCTGCCGGAGACTCGGCAACGATTGCGAGACCGATCGATGCTTCGTTCAGTCAGAAGCTGCTGAGATGATGTATCCAGGCAAGCTCTACAAATGGACCAAGGCGGCTCAAGAACGCGCCTTGGAACTCGACGTGAAAGGACACTCACGTCAGAAGATAGCTGAAATCATCAACCATGAATTTCCTCAGCCAGTCGCCCTGACTGAGGACGCTGTCACCGCCAAGATTTGGCGTATGCGCAATGTTAGGATGGAGGTTTTGTGATGGAATACCGTAAAGGTGACGTGCTTCTCGTGCGGGTAGTGGCTACGTATGATCACGACGGTCTCAAGTCGGACATCATGGCTCACCCTCCGGGTGAGGAGTGGAACTCACGAGCTGTCAAGCTCGCGAACATCGTCGGCGTCGAGCGATTGAAGTTCGAACCGGGCGAGACTGCGGTCTATGACAACGAACCCTGCGTCGTCAGGTTCGTTGACGCTGAGACGAACAAAGCATGGATCTCGTCAAAAGCTCTTGCAGTTGATGATCTTGTGGTTCCGGTTTCGACGTTGACCCGGCCGGCGCCGGGTGAAAAGGAGCCGAACACCCCTTCAGCAGTTTACGAAGAGGTCTTCTGACCTCTCAACGTCACTCACAGTAAGAGCCCGTCTCTCACAGAGACGGGCTTTTTCATTTTCATCTCGAGGCCGCATCATGGCTACTGTCAAGGAACTGAACGACGCATTTCGCACAAGGTTCGACCGCAATCTTGGACGGGTTGTGTTGACACGGGGTGTTTCCGCGTGGGGGATCACACAAGAGCTATGTCGAAGAGTTCGGGGGTTTTCTGATTTTACACCGGAAAATGACCCGAACGGCGAACACGACTTCGGAGCGTTCGAGGTAGGCAAGCAGCGTTTCTTCTGGAAGATCGACTACTACGACGAGAACATGGAATATGGCTCCAAAGATCCGTCCGATCCGTCGAAGACGATGAGGGTTCTTACGATCATGTTGGCAGAGGAGTATTGATGCTGCTGATGCTTCTGATCCTGCTCTCGATCGTGCTCGAGGCAATCCTTCAGCTCGTTGTCTACGTTATTCTCCTCATCATCGGCTTCTTCGCTTTGTGGGGCATCTCGGATCTCACGGCAAGAACCTGTCGTAGCGTCTACGACTACATCAAAAGGAAGTGCTCATGATTATCCAGAATATCGACCTTGTCGCGGCTCCTGCCGTCACGATCGCTGCGGGTCTCGTCGCCCTGATCGGCCGGCAGACGATCGTGAACGATATGCTGAACAAATTCGAGGCGAGGCGCCGCCCGGAGTTTAGGATTGTGATGCAACACATCGTCGTTCCTTACACTGGAGGTTTTGTCCAGGCGGTCCGTCCTCGTTTCACTATTCGGGAGCCAGTGTCTTATTGGACGCGACTTTGGAACGCGGTGCTTGCTCGATGATCAATGCCGTTATCTTCGACGTCTACGGCACCCTCGCTAACACAAGCCATCTCGAACAGACATCGACGAATTGGGGTGGGCGGCACGCACAATCTACACATGATCCACAAGGATCTAATCAGGGATTAACGTTATGTCTGTAACACATCTTGTAATCCACATGCTTTCCGCACTGATTGGCTCGCTCGTGGGGTTAGCACTAATGATGTTTATGTATGAGAAAGGTTTCGATTGGTGTTATGACCATTGGCTTGATTTTCGTGCATGGACGAAAAAGAAGTTCTCTCGCTAATTAACCGGCTGACGCAACATCCGTGGAGGGAGCCATGGCAACTCATCAGAAGCCTAGGGTTGGATGTGCGATTATTTTGAAGGACAGCGGAGATCGGGTTCTTTTGGGGCGTCGTGCCAAAGAGCCATACTTCGGAGCGTGGGTATTGCCGGGTGGCGGCGTGGACCCATTCGAATCATATAGCGATACAGCTGTTCGCGAGGCGAAGGAGGAGCTTGGCGTCGACATCAAGGTTGAAGGACTTTTTGACGTGGTGGAGATCATCAATCCGCCATCCGAGCACCGGATTGTTATCTACGTCAACTGTCGCCAACTATCGGGCAGTATCCGGCCATCTTCCGATATTTCGGAGGCGAGATATTTCGACAAAAGTGAAGCTTGGGCCATCGTGCGTAATGGGTTGACCACGCCGACCGTGCGATCAATATTGTGCTCCATATTTGACTTCGATGGTGGCTCGCAAAAGGCTGGGACGCTTCGGGCCGCCAGTTAGAGTCCGTTTGAGAATGTCGTTCAATGAGCGATCCTTCGCAAGATGAGGCCGCCCATTGCGACGTGGATCATGGCTTTTGAGACGTCGATGCGCTTTTCATAGTCTCGCACGAGGCGCCGCCA